>JAAUYG010124125.1_pt1 | contig 12738 bp, 12 predicted proteins | sample 7278091 | NCBI WGS metagenome assembly JAAUYG01 (sample SAMN14350201, study PRJNA611818) | marine sediment metagenome | isolation source: surface marine sediment (0.6m) | place: French Polynesia: Moorea | collected 2018-08
ACTTAAAATTCCCATGATGTGCCTCTTAGCCACCAGAAACAGAAATTTTCCACGGTCATTGTCATGATTAATAAAAAATGGCGAGTCAATAGCTGTCGTATTGCATTGCAGTTGTGATATTTCAGACGAAGAAAAAAAGAGCAAGGTAATTACTGTGACATCTTTACTGTGGTAATGCAACCCCTTTTAACCACCGGACGAGTCACTTCTCCTGTGCGGATGAAATTACTGTCACAGATTGGTAGGTGCCATGACATGCCGTGACTTCTCTGCCTTCGAACATTTCCTCTGATTTTGTGCCCACCGCATCTTTAAGCGCTGCCATTCCATTCCCCCCATTTCTACTTGTGTAGGTGGTTTGGCGCTTTTGCAGCCAAGTCTCATTTGATTGAAGGGAAACGGTTGAAATATTGAGAATCTTGAGCAAATTGCTGTCTCTGAGGAAATGCCATTTTCTGTTTCGTCAATTTCTGAAGAAACTGAGATCGCAATGCCGTGAATAGTTTTGTCAGTCTGTGGATGTTGTCTCAATCGTCCTGTTTCGTTCGTCATTTCTGGTGATGTTGGCCACTTGGTGATCGAATGCCCACCCACAGATTTGTGTGCGCACACTTTAGACAGCGAAGGCCTTCCGCAGTGGACCAATGCGTGTTTTGTCCGTCACATCTGTAAACGAAAACAGCTTCGTTGAAAAGTGACCTTTTGGGTTCAACATTTTGTTCCAATGCGGTTGTGTGTTGAGAAGCGCATAGTGTCGCGCTAAGTTTTCTTTTGATGGATGATACATCCATGTCTTGACATTCTTTTGACATGTGATGAACAGTTGTAAACATTATGCGAAGCATATTATGAGTCCATATGAATGCATTAAGTTTAATGCAATGAACGGTTCGGTTTGTCGACACCATTACGGTAATTGCAAGCCCACGTTTGCTTCTGGGCATTTGACTAGCAATGGATTCACACTGTACAAAAGCCACTGCATTGTGTGCAATGTGACATCAGGATCTGTTCTGAAATTGGGCTGTACTAAAAGCTGAAAAGACATTAGCTGTGTCTCTCAATGCAAAGTTACAGCAGCAGTTTATCCCAGAGTGCATTTAGTTAATGTGCTGACTTGTTTGTAGTCGTGCTGAGGAGAAGATATTGGTTTGTTCTTGCATTTGGAGGCCTGAAGGAATTCTTTCCCTTAGCTTCGCCTGTTGAGCCGCTCGGAAGCAAGACGCGGGAATTTCCCTGAGAGGGACGACACAACCCTGAAATGACATTCCTTGCCGCTGTTGCCTCGAAGCTACATTCGTGTTGTTGTTTGTGAGCGACCCAAGCGAACTGGGGGAACAGAGTCTGTCCGCTGTACATCATATTCCTGGTTGTATTTTGTGCAGGTGGAATTGCATTCAGAGTTTGACTTTCAGATTCTGTGGTTTTATCTGTGAATCAAAAGTTCCTGTGTGTAACTGAAGACCTGAATGTGACCCATCTGGAAGGAGATGCGTGATCTTGGCAAATCTTGCACCTTTTTCGGAGATCATTTCGGACGTTTTTCAGACGACCCTTTACAGCCGTGTCTTTGCAAGCTCAGGTTTTACTACAGGGTGAAAATTGTCATTGATGTCTTCCTGCTCATTAAAACTGCATAAATTGTATTTTGAGGTGTGTCAGATACGGCTACAACATTGAAGTTGGTTCTGTCATCGTGTTTCTTGACATGTACATGTGTTGATGCAGGAGAAACATTTTACAAATTGAAAGGAAGAACTCTTCTGTCACAAAAACAAAAACAAAAACAAAAAACAAAAAACAAAAAAGACAAACAAAACAAATTTCTCGACGTTCTCTTCAGAAAGGCGTTTTACTGCCTGACAAGTTTTGACCCCCAATCAGCTTTGCTGACAAGCCAAACCTGGACCAGGTTGACAGCACTTGGGTGGAACACGTGTGCTGAACCACAGTTGGACCATTGCACACCATATCCGTGGACAGTTCCGCTGAAATACGCGAGGCACGCCGAGAGCTGCGCGGTGTGACAATCATGCAGCACCATAGATGTGAACAGCGCATGTGTGGTTTCCGACCTTCGTGGAATTCACACTGTCTGGCTCTCTGACTTGGTCAGGTGGTCACAATGCGTTTCAGAGGATGATGTTTTGTGCTGAAATCTCACGATTTTTCAAGAAAATTTCAAAAGTTTGAGCCAAGATTGTTAATTTTGCTGTCATTTGCAGCGTATTCAGGTTTTCATGACTGAAATTTACAGTAGAACAAAACTTCGGTTGTGCCGAATATTTTAATTTTTCTTTCAGCAGATTGGTAAGACTCGCACTTAGATAATGTACAGTGGCTCAGGCCTTGACAAATTACATTAACCTTTGAGGATGTATTGACACTGTCTAAAAGCATGTCCTCTGATGAACTTAGTGTCAGTTTACAGCTTGCGTTTTTCACCAATTACCAAGGCAAGGAGGGCAGTTGGTTCCAAAACGCTTTTTACGAAAAGTGTGGAAGTCAATACTGAAGTTTCAGATTGTCCGAACGAAGTCGCCTTTTTATTTGGGGATCGCATTGCTTCTACAGAAACAATTGGTCGCAAGTTAAAATGCTTGAGGCCGATATTGGTCATTCTTCGCGGATGTCTGCAAAGTGTTCAAAAACAGGAAACAGAAACACGACTGTTTTCCTGAAAAAATATATATGCCCTGAAGTTTTGTGGCCCTTATCAATTTGTACACAAAGCAATGATTTGTTGAAACCACAGAGAGAGAGATGATGATTTTGGAACAGTGTCACGGATTAAAATCAGTGTCGTCTGTCACCACAGTTTTGATAATCATAAAAATCAAACACTGTTAACCGTACCCGTTAATGTCGTAGAGGTTTGATTGGTAAAGTAGCTCTTCGTGGTGTGTGTATCTGCATTGTGCGAAACGTTTCATTCCATCCGTCTGCAGATATGATTTCCATTATGATGATGATCTCATGGCGTGCAGTGGGACTCATGTCGATTACACTGTCCATTAAGACATACTTTAAGCAGCGTTGATGTGGCACAAAAGGCTTTATTGGCTATTGACATGCATCTTCCAGCTTCCTGTGACAACTCATATTCCCATGATTCAGGAACCGCGAGCAAATTGAAAGCTCAAGTTGTGTACTTTGCCTGGAGAACTGGAAATTGGCATACCTTGCCAGGCTGGGCTTATTGGTGGATGCTTGGGGTCGTCTCAGTCCTGAGTGCTAGTTGTGGACTTTCAAAACCCCATCGCTCTCGCAAGGACTGGGCATGGTAGCTGTGTCCCCGCTGTCTCTGATTCTGGTTCTCACCCCATCAATCTGGTGCACGAATGCCTTGGAAGTATACCAAACGGGAATTGATCCAAATGTCATCAACAGTCATACACCAGTTGCTTCTGATTCAGGCAAATATGGGATGGCAACAGGAGAAGGAACTCAAAAATGCCACACCTGCTTTTTCGTGCGTTTTGCAATGCATGGCAAGTTAAAAAACATGTGCATTGACAACGTGAGGGAACTTGATGCAAACCTCGACAACTGAAAGAAACTCAGATTCAAAGAAGAGAGAGGCGCAATTAAGCCATCTGTTCCGAAAAGTAAGCTGCGGGCGTCCCAGGAAACAACTGACCAACAATGAAACAAAAGGAATGTTCTTTGGTCTTTTTCCAACGTGCTGGATGACCTCGCTTTTCATGGGGGTGGGTGGGGCTGCAGCCAAGCAAGTCAACAACGAGCAGTGAAGTTCAGAGAAAGATCCCAAGACATTGGCTTTTCTGACTTTATTTCAAAACTTTTGTGGCGGAACCTTGGCAGTGCAACAGAGACTTGCTGGAAATGCACGGTTTGTGGCAAATCTGTTCTGCATATGCACTGGATAGATTCTACCGCAGACGACACTTAGCTTGACAAGCAAGCAGAAGCTTTGACAGAATGGTGTTTGTGGCGGTCAAAGCTTCTGTAGACAGCTCCAGTGTGTAACATCTGCAAGTGACACGTTCCTAGCTGCAAAGTAGATCAGATCAATTTTCTGATATTTGACTGGGAACACCTTGGTTTTATCCTAATGGGCTGTCCCAAGTAAAGCACTTTGTCAGAACAGAGGAAACATTACATTTGGAAACATAAAGGCGCTTAGGAGAGACGGTCTTTTGTCGTTCTTTCTGTCTTGCGGAGGCAGCTGCCCGCAGGGCATGTTACTGCTCCGAGATGTGCAGCCGCACATATTTTCATGATTTCCCTGTTGTGGGTGGGATTGTTCCAAATATTCTTCAGAATAGTTGTTGCTGTATTTGGCCATCAAATGTTGGTGTGGTTGGGCAATGTCTAAGTGTTTTGTGTCACTAAGATTTCAGGAGGAAGTGTTTCAGACAAATCTGCAGGTGCAGGAAGTTGTGCACATCGGTGCAGGAATCTATGAGCCTGTAATTTGAAACTCAATGAATTTTGTTCATTTGGGTTGTAAAAGTGCTTGTGACAATTTGTTGGTCCAAAGATGTTTCGAATCTTTGGCTTTCTGTTTTGCAACCATGGTAAAAGCTTCCTTCTGCAACTCTTCGGAATTGCGTAACAATTAGAACAGGGAAAATCTCTCCAGAGTGAAACTTAGCTGTCTGAATTGCCTGCTGATCAAAAAGACAAAAGAAGACAAAAAGGAAGAAGAAATAAAGTTGCAATCCTGCTGCTGAAACTGAGCGCACAGTTCAGAGGGTGCCTTCGTCACCATTAGCGTCAGGTTTCATCTGACTCAAGCCCATATAAAACAAAATCTGCAAGTCAATTTGTTATAAATGGCAATGAATGAACTTTTGCCTCCAAAAGGACCCATTTGTCTGGCAGGATTGGCTGTGCTTTGCCAGGTACATAGATCCTTGGCAGGACGAAATCCAGCCACAAGCAAATTTGGATTCGTAGTCTTCAGTCTTGACTATCCACCCTGTCTGGATTGTCCATTTTTGTCATCATATGCAGAGCTCTGTACTTGAACAATTCCTTCGCCTGGGATCAAACTGCTACCCCAAGATTTAGCTGAGTTCAATAGTTTCGCAAAATGTGCAGAAGCAGAAAGTGTACTGGCAAAAAAAACAAAAACGCACAAACGCACAAAACTCTGGAAAGTTTAATCTCAGGTTTCGCTTTGAGACAAAAAAAAGAAATGAATTTCTAAGAAGCAATCAGAAAAACAAATTCATTCTGCGCGCTTTGTCTGGATTTTCAGAAAACTGAAAAACGCGTGGCATCAAAATCGAAACAAAATGTTCAGTTGTTGTGACGTTTGCTGGTCAGTTTTTGCTTGTAGAACATGCAGACCTGTGTGCGAATGAAGCAGATTCCAGAAGGAAAATTCAGCGAACATGAAAATGCTTTCTTTTTCTTGTGACCAAACAAGAGGGGGCCGTGAGTGGGGAATTAACCTCAGGCTGAGGGCCAACGCCTCGCACTTTTCATCGCTCTCTGGCTTATTTGGTAGTCATACAACAGCCAAGACATTGAGCTCCTTCCTTGACTTGGATCTCGACACCACACGAGCAAAGTGACAAGACGCACAGCAAAAAAGCTGAAGACAATCAATTTTTGCATAGCGCCTTTCGCGAAAGTTGTCTGACACAGGGCACTTTGGCAGTTGCAAACTTTCTTCCGTGGGAAAATTCAGCTACTGACAGCTGTGTTTGGGAAACAGTGATCAATGTTAAGGAAAAACGTCCGCCTCGAGATTCACAAATCTCACATTTGATTTTCGGCCAAATAGACGACTGTTTTTTTCTTTTGGAAAGAATATATTGCAGGAACTTTGACCACGGACATTTTTGCAAAGGATTCGGAATTTGTCCTAACATTGTTAAGACACATTACCCGCAGCTGCAACACCCAATTCCATGGCCAAGCCCTTGTCCTTCCCACATTTTCTGGATGAGTTCACAGGCCCATTCTGTGCAGAACGAAATTGTTGGATTTTTATTTGGGCGCACCGAAGGCCAAAGATAGTCCGCCAACGTTGTTACTGCGGTTGTCACCACGGCAACTCGCCTAATTACTTCCTGTCACAAGATGTGGAAAGTTTGAAGCTCTTTAAGGCATGACTCAGAATTGAGTAGGGTCGATCTGAATTTCCGATTTAACTCTAATTGAAGCTGAAGTTCATCCTACAGTTTTCCGCGAGTTACCTGAGTGAGAAAATGACTTTCCCCTGGCTTAGCAAACATGTTGACACGCTATATTTGTCGTCCAGCTGTGAAGATGTATCAGGTGATGTTTCTGGGGAAAGTTTAAATTTTCAGAAGTGACTAATTTGCCTTTCTGTGAGTTGTCAGCTGGTGCCTTTTCTGGTGTTTGTCGGTGCCTGAGGCGTCTTCAAGAAAAGTCATCTTGCGGCAATGCTTGCAGTGAACAGAATACGACTGTCTTTCAGGTTGTTCCTTTGAGATCCATTTGCGCTAGGTTGACTAGTTCTGATTTTTTTGGCCACAAATTGACAGAAAAATATATGCAGACAAGCTTAGCAAAATAACATCTTTATTGGCAATGTACATTTTAGGAGATGATTTTTTTTTTCTTCTTTGTACATTTTAACTAACAGACAATTAAATTTGGAACACAAAATGTGCACCCCACAATCCACAACATGGAAATCGTGTGAAGGAAAATAAATAACAAAACTGCAGTTTCTTGTGGATGGCATGTCTTGACAACTTGTTCTTTTAATCCTGTTGCCAAAATTTGTCTCCGCTTTCAACGCGTCAACTTCATTGGCCAGCATGTGTTTGTGCCCAGCGTTCTTCGTGCTGTAAAAACTTGCACAAAGAACCCTTGATGAATGCGCTGGCAAGAACAATTTTAAAGGGCACACAGGATTGGTTCCAACGAGCAAACAGGATTTTGACTGGGATTCTAAATTTCACTTTGAATGCGCGAGTCCAATAACACGAAAGGCCGAACGAAATCTCCCTCCCACCATTAAAGTATCTCGATGTCTCACCCAATGATGCTTTCGTAGAAAAAGAAACAAATAGATATACGAGGATACTTTCTCATTTTCCTTTTTCCTCAGCAAGTTTTGCTGCAGGTAATGATGGTTGGACATGCCCAGGCCAACGGAAACAGATTGGGTTGGAAATTCTAAGTGTTGTGCTCAAAACGTTCATTGCATGCTGGATGTTCATAAGTGGTGGTACAAAGCGCTAGATGTTTTATTTGCGTCGTACATTTCTTTGTGATGAATGCCTGTAAATAACTCAATGTATTTATCGCCGTCTGCCGTATCTCATCGCTTTGAACGCGTGTGAACTGGCTCGGGATCCGTCGGGCTCGATCTTGCTGCCGAAAGACGCCAAGCGAGTATTCACGGGCAGGGGACCGCCAATCTGTTGCCAGAACGCGTTTCTCTTCTGAAATTCCTCGTTTATTGCTGGTTCGAATCGGCCGTCGTAGGATTCTTTCTTCAATTCCTTGATCAGGTCACTGATTAACAGCTTTATAAGGGCTTCATTTTCCTCCTGAGTAACGTCCCTCTTGGTGATAGGCGATTTATTGCCTAATGTAGCGTCATTGTCATTGTAGGTTTCATCTTTGTTGGGCAACAGCTCTGTCAAGTCATTTTCCAGTGGTTTAGAGAAGGCCACATGAGCCCCGAAACACACCAGTGCTGTGACCACCAGGAGCAATTGACGCATCATCTCTTGCACTTCTCTGACTTGACCTGCCAAATAGAAAACACAAAGGATGTTGACTGTCTGTTTTTATGCACATAAGTGATGGCTGTTGGTGAGTCTTTTTGGAGAGTGGGACGAGAGTGAACTGGTTGAACTGCAGGATAAACCCAAGAGTGCTGCACTGTGCAGAAGAGTTTCCCTGCCTCCCAGGACTCCCTTGGTTGATCTTTGCACAGTCAGAGAAATCCGCTGGAACGAAATCCATTTCTTTATCTTTTGTAGCTTCCCAACATGCCTTTTGGCTCCACTGGCAAATTTGGCTGTTTTCTGTGTTGCAACGCCACTCAAATCGTCAGGTTGCCTTTTTGTTGAAATGCAAGGGAATTGTCAAAGGAATGCCACAACGGCGTATGTGTTCCGCATTGTTGCTGGTGAACCATTACACCATCGGACTCTGGACTTCTGGCCTTGTGTTGTTGATGTGCATGTCTCTTGTTTTGTTCTGGAGTAATTAACAGCTCAGGTGGGTTCCATGGTGATCGCCAGACAGAAGACCAATTAAATCTAGTGTTCGTAACCTCGCCTCGCAGTACAACAGAATCACGAATCTGTTCAGGTGAGATGCAAAACTGTGATGAGATGCAAAAGAAGCGACAAAATTTATTACTCGGGCCACGAGCTTCTTCCATCTCCACCTGTCTTGTGGATGCAAAAAGAAGAAACAAAACAAAGGGAACAAACGCGCTGGGGTTAAGAAAGCGATGAATAATGAATGTCTGTGATTTTCAGATGACGTGGAGTTTAGATTAGACATGGCAGGATCAGTTAATCACCACTTCCATAAAGGTACGTCATGGGGCCCCATTTGCAGCATGAAAAATCGTAGCTTCAAAGAACATACAGGAATTACACACTCCCAGTTGACCACGTCATTAAATATAAATGAAGGTTTGGGGATTATGCGATAAGGTTGTAGGCAATTAAGTTCAACTTAGTCGCCTGTGAACGGCACTAGAAGTCAGAACCAGAAATTCTCGTGGCTCATAATTTTTGCAAGGAGTCTAGCGATAGAGTTTCAAATGGAGAAGTGGAAAACAATTGCCAGTCTTGAAGTTAGACCCTCGTTTGTGCGAGGATTGCCACCTCCTGAGCTAAGATGGGACTGCATGCTGAAGTTGACTTTCGACTAAATCCTCAACATTCGTGTGCACGTGCTCATGTGTGTGTGTGTGGCTTTCTTTTGGAGCGCACAGCACGCAATCTGAACCTAGCTGGGATGTCACTCCGGTGGAAGATAGCCTGACGTTTTATGCGTTTATGCGGTGCGCCAACATTTTTTGATCAAAAGTTCTGCATGTGTGTTCACATGAATATTTGAGACACTATTGTCTTGTCTTCTTTTCCTTTGCCTTGGAGCTGGTGTAGCTTACGCAGATTAACAAACTTATTGTTAGATTGCTAAGTTTCATTCATCTCCAACAGTCGAGAAACCAGAAACCTTTTAATCAATGTTCATTCTCAGGGGAAAAAACTGCGTTTGAAAATACTTCCATCTGTGAAATTGGCACAACGGTAGCAGCGTACTCCTGCATGCTGTACATAAACCACGTCCACGTACAAACTGTTTTAATTGTCATGCTGGGCTGGATTCACTGCACAATGTCGCTGTGGTTTTGTTGCTGCCGAAGAAATACGAAACAACGAGCTGCAAGTTACAGAGCGCCAGCGAATTAGAGATGGCCTGACAAAAGTCCCTTGTGACAGTCTTCCCCCCACCCAGAAAAAAGACAGATCCTTCGAAACATTCCGAAGAAGGCTGAAAGTTTGTTGTCTGGACCTTCTGCAGGGCCTTCGTTTCACAAAAGCTCATTGGAAATGCATTGAGCGTAAGTAAAGTTCTCCGTGCAAGCAGAATCCGTAGTAACTCTCAGCATTGTCATACATTGTCTGCTTCTTCCACAACAACTTAAGCAAACAAACCATCCTGTAATGAAATCGGAAATGGTGGTCAGCATGGACGACACTGAGGTGAATTTCTAAGTAGTCAATCATCATTACTTTGTATAACTTGCTTATCAAGCGGGACATGTGTAGTGACTGTGTAATTCTGTCATGCGTTCTCTCTGTCACTTACGTAGGGATGGAATGATAGAGGACCCCTTCATTACTCTCAAGTATTTTCACAATAGGATTCAACGCATGCTAAAATTGAAGGGTTTTCTTGTTATTAATTGCAGGCGTCTCGGTTCTTAGTCCTCACAGATAGCTGTCTTCAAAGTAAATCAGAAGCTTCTCATTAAAAATGAAACTTCTTATTGTCTGCTGTTGTTGCCGTAAAGATATTTGCCGAAGAAACCTACGCCAAGTTTGGCAGCTTCTGTTGAGTTGACATTTTGACGTGATTCACTCGCACATCCGCAATGCTGTCTGCGGGACTGAGCATTGTTTTCATGTGCATGGTTCGCAGCTTGGTTTTAATCTGAAGGTGGTCGGGTCGGGAAACGATGCGATTCGTTCTGAACTGAGAAACGTTCTGTTGTTTGTACACCCCCACCTCTCCATCAGGCACGCCCATGATCTGGAATCGAGCTCGAACTTTTTCACCTGTTTTGACCTGGATGAGTATAGTGCACTCACACTCCAATGACATGCATTCCCACACACAAGTCACCATTCCGCCATCGCCAGGGAGGCATTATTGCACAATTTGTTGGTTGAAAATTCAGGAATCGTCAGGACACCCATCATTCACAGTTGTCAAATGACGGGCATGGAGGCCTTTAGTTCTTTGCTGAAATTCTCCACCAGCGCTGAAATTCTCCACCAGCGAACCGCGCGCAACTCAGTGTTTCTGTTCCACAAAACTTGTTTTCTCTTCCTTTTCTTCGTCGTGCCGTTTTATTGGCAGCAATCTTCTCGGAAAAAAAGGATGGTTGAATTCTCGCCATGTTTGTTCACATGATGAGAAGAAAGTGTGTGTCGACCAAGAAAATGGAGCATTGTTTTCGTTTCTTGCTGAGTTTTGATGATTTTTCCGGGATTGTTGTGAAAAAAAAAAAATGCTTGGATTCCCTCTGTGGAGAGTGTACAATTTCATTCAAGGTAGTGCCGCGAGCTGTGCGACTTGTCACTTTTTCAATGACTTCTCGTCTTTGGTTTGATAGTTTCGAAAAATGCATGACTTCACAATTGTGGACATAAATGGGTGTCAGACAATGGTGTCGTTGGGTATTCTCCACCACGAGGTAAAGATTTCAGAAAAATGATGTGAAAGTATTTCAGATAAATCTGCGGGCAGCTGGTTCATCGCTCACCATGCCCAAATCAGGGAGGAACTTGAGCCTGATCAAACTACAGGCTTTCAAGTCTCTGCAACCTTGGCAAAAATCCGGGATCCACGCTTGACAATGTGTTGGGACAACAGAGTGTCGTTAAATTTGGCTTCACAAGCAAATGCCAGTTGCAATAGCGTGAGGTAGTTTCTCACTCCAGTTTGGTCTCTGGATACGGACGAACCTTCACTTTCAACGCAGTGAGCCGTTTGTCACTGGACTCCTCCTAAATTGAGTACAACATTGAGGGCTTCAACTGAGATATCAAGTTGCGAACCAAGGTGCAACACATCTCACCAAAATGTGAATTTCTTTGAGCATGAAATGAAAAGACAATTCTTTCTATTTTGCGTTATGCTTTGCGTGGGTCGCTTGTCGGGATTTTAATCCAAGAAACATTGTAATTCTCGTTTTTTTTGGGGCAATTCTCCTCACCAAAATGTCAGCAGAGGCTGAATGCCGGGATTTCGCCTTGCATTTGTTGTGAAAACCTTCGTTGTTGTGTTCTTTGGTTGTCACCTGATCAAAAGCTGAATCACAAGAATCAAAGCAGTTGACGAGAAACAATAGGACGTTGCGCGTCACTCTGGAGATGCCAATTAACGCAACTGCGTTTGGTCTGCGAGCTCTTTATCTTGGAACCTTCCAAATTATTTTCTTCAGCATTTCAATTATGAAAGCATTTATATGTCCCAGTTACATGTTGTATTGTTACTGTGTATTGTCTTCATTGTGGCCATCCATCAATTTTCCTTGGCGGATGTTCATCACAGCTGCGCTTTTTGGACGCGCGTAACAAGTTGGGAACAAAACCGAGGTGGCTTGTCTGTGGTCTCCACTCTCAGCGCGAAGTTTTTTGCATTGCGTGGCATTTTGCATACTTTTTAGCTAAATAATTGCCATGTCATTTTTCAGTTTTCTGGGATGTGTCAAGACATCTGAACCACCTTCTGGATCTCAGACTGGTGCAATTGACACAAAGGTGTGACAAAGACAACTTTTGTGTTGTTGTTGCATTTTGTTCCTGAAAAGGGAAAAAGGTTGCAAAAACGACACCTAGAGACGGATCACCTTGCAAAAAAGCAAACTGAATTGGGCGTACAAAGCGCAATTTTATTCAAAGTGGGCACCCAAACTTGCACCACCTGAACAAAGCAGACTGGAGAAAAGTGTCACCAATGTTCTGTGGGGCCAGGGTTCTTTGGGGAGGAGAACCCAAAATATTTTGGCATGAGTTGGAAGTGTCACTTGGCCCCGTTGACGATTTCATTTCTTGTTAGGTGTTGAAACCCCCCCTCCACATACCACTAAAATCTGCCAGACAAGAAAAGTGAATGAGGTTTTGGAAGATGAAAGCCGAAGGGACACATAAATTCCAAAAAACCCTTATTTTTGTACTTCGGAACTGATACACACTCTTTCAAACTGCCAGAATACCTTAAGAGAAAAAGTAACTTTGGGCGGGTTAATTAATTAGGCTTATGTGTGTAGGATTTATATATTTTCTTGATGAAAGACACATCTGCTTGAAACGGCATTGTTCCGCAAAAGCAAAAGTTTCACAGATGACGGGCAAAGCTCGGAGCATGCAGTCAAAAAAGGGGAAACATGAGTTCGTCAGGCTTACAACGACTTCGGTTCCAGGACTTGCACACACAGCCCTCGAAGCAAAAGATAATCATGCAGCTGAATGGCCTGATCAGTGGAAAAGAAATTTTCGCTTGGCTCTTTTGTCAGCAAAAACTTGC
>JAAUYG010244377.1_pt1 | contig 12738 bp, 11 predicted proteins | sample 7278091 | NCBI WGS metagenome assembly JAAUYG01 (sample SAMN14350201, study PRJNA611818) | marine sediment metagenome | isolation source: surface marine sediment (0.6m) | place: French Polynesia: Moorea | collected 2018-08
ATTGGTGACTCGCAGTGCCCAGGTTAATAACGGGGTCTGGGTTTTAAGTATTTTGTGAAAGTGTCACACTAGCTTGCTAACAAATCACCCCAAGGGACAGGGATCATCCCAACACCGCTGTGAGTTTTCGATGGAAAATAGGTTTCTGCTAGGGCTCTTTGAAATTTGAAAGTTTGCATTGATAGAGACCGAGACTCCCAGTGATTTCAAAATTGGAGGATGGATATTTTGAAGAAACAGATAAAGGTGCCTTTTGCCTTCTTTTCCAAACGACCCATTCCAAGTTTGACAGAACCTATAATTGGCCCGAGAGATAGATGGGAAAGTTTCACTTCAAAAACCAGGATTTCGTCTTGTCACATTTTTGAAGCCATTTATGACATGCGGTGTGTCTCTCGGCTCTTCAGCTGTGATCACGTCAGACACAGCTGACGACTTTGGTTGGAGTACACACGAGAGACATGTACAAATGAGGACTGTTACTTAATGACCACAGTTTTTGCTCATGTTTTTTGTTCATGGTATCCACGGTCGGGAGTTTGTTAGTTATTCAGATCACACACGCGGAGTGTGGTCAGTTGTTATCCTTTTGGTTTACGAGTTGGAAGATTACATGAATTGTGTAGCATTGGGACATGAGACTGAATATCAAACATTGTTCTTTGACCCCAAGATCAGCGGGTGACTGTGCGCCCACAGGTACACGAGACAATCTGAAAGATACCACAATGACGTGATGACGTGAAAGGTGTTGAGATTGATCTAAACAGTGAAAAAGGAAATTCTCGCAATGGGAACATCCTGAGGTGCCACGGGAGTGGCTTTGAGAGCGTCATATTGATGACACTGATTTTGGTCCTGATTCCTTCAACTGGGATTGAAAGCTTTGAGTCACGAAGTGAAGCGGAAATTGAATAGAATATCCGTTGGCGGATAAGGTGCAAAAATACTCGGCAACCACTTCAGCAGCCATATGTTACGAGTTTATAGTTGCAGGTCTTCTTTGCTTTGAGATTTGCTTGTTGTTGTAGCCTGCATATTGTGTGATACACATTTGTTATTGTTGCTTCGAATCTTCAGCGATACGCAGTGATATGATTTAGAGTTGCTCCTGGCTTGGAGATATCAGATACAGAGATGGTCTGAAGTCTCAAGTGTTCCCACCTTTACTACGGGAAATGAACGCAAATCTTATCCAACAATCCAGGGCAAATTTGCAGACGAAAACATGAGATAGTTTCTGGACTCCGGATGGAGGGGTGTCTTCCATGTATATTCCCTTGCTAAAAGTAAGTGAACTGCATTTTATCTCGGGGATTTCTCATTGTCATTGATAGGGCTCCTTGGCACATTGGCCCACTTCTTTATCGCTGGAGTACCTTGACAATTTTATGCAAACTGTGAGGCAAACGTTGGTCTGACGCCTGTGAAGTTCTCCGAGCGAGGAAAAAGTGCTCAAAGTTGCATGTTTGCCGTGCATTTATGTAAGTTACCCCAAAGGAAGGTACACACACCAAGTGCTCATTTGGAAACTTGAAGCTATTTTTTGTAAATGTCAATATTTGTCCATGAGGACAGGAAAGGTGAGCTGTTTCAGAACCTTTTGAATATTCAGTTCTCACACGGATGTTGGACGAAGTTGCGTGTCCTGACATCATGCCAAGTACAAATTTAGCCGACCAAGTATTTGGAAACAAGAGCGATCGACATTTCGGGAACTTGCAGTTTTGCATTTAGCACTTTGGGATATTTGCACAGAGAGTGCATCACACTCAGGTACAAAAATAACACAGTGGAATCACAGAACTTGGCTTCGTTCACTGCTCTTGGCAGTGTGACACAAACCTATTCAATTCTGCTAGAAATAGATTTGTTCTGATGGTGTTTTATTACTTGGCGACGCCTTGTAAATTGAAATGGAGCATCGAACTGGTTTTGTGAATCCACAAAAAGAAAGGGAATCGCATTGCGACTGGATTGCGTTCCGGTTGTGCCAAGTGGATCATCACGTTACGTTTTGCGTTACCAACCCAGGTAACTAAGGAAGGTCTCTTTCTTTGCGATGTCGCGGGTATCCAGGGCAGGATGTCAAAGGAAACCTTATGTTTGCAATGCCAGGTTTCTATTGATAGCGAGGAATGTATTGCTTTTCATCGCTCTTGGCTTGTCAACTGGAAGGCGAGTCGCTCGCTGAATAAGGAGAACAGTATCGATTGGTGACGTCGCTTGTTTACAGCCTGCCGCACCACACCACACCGTGATGAGCCTCAGTTGAGAGACACACGCCGAACCATTCAGACGCACATGCTCGCTTGTCAGTGCAGCTGAACCAAAATCAAAAACATGGAAAATGCCAATTGGAAATGGGGGATACCTGTCAAAACCACCGCCACGGAATAGCACGCAGAAAAAGTCGCACCTTGCTGAAATGGATTTGCTTGGAATAAGGAACAACCTTAGCGTCAGGTGAGATTGAACTTTTTTGCTTTTGAATGACGTTTGTCAAGCTGGCCATTTTTAGTGAAGGATCACTTGTGGTAAACTTCACAGCGTGGCGTGCCTGTTTGGAGTGTTCGTTTCTGTCAAGCGTTCCCAAACGATCAGCAAATATTGTTTGTCATTGGAATTCTGTTTGTGACGTTGCATTATTGAAAAATGCAAATGCAGTTTATAAATGTCATTCACACGTTTGTATTTTTCCAAACACACCATGTAATCACCTTGTCGCTTTCACCTAAAGGACGAAACACAAGGGATCTTAGTCACACCTGGCTTGCGTACGATATTCACAACATACAAAACTGGCTTCTGTTCAAAGGCTTGAATAGGTTATACACAACGTTGCTCCTTTCTTTTCACAGTTCATAAACGTAGACTGCATGCAGTTTTGCTTGGTGAAGCAAAATTGAAGCCTTTTGTATGCTGCAAAGATAAGTCGTTTCAAAATGTGAAAACTGAAAAAGGCTCTGAGAAGATGTTGACCATTGTTGACCTGAACAGCACCTGGTATTGCCCCACAGGGTGAAATAAGTACCTGGCTCGACACTGTACTCATCATGTGTAATTCCTTTTGAGGTTTCTTGTGTCCTGCTCGTAGCACAGGCCCATTCTATCGCAATTAGGCTTGTTTGTGTCGTGAGGGAGATTGCTGACGACAAGCAAGAAATGATGTCTTTGGCTGAATTGGCCGAAACGAAAGTGTCCACTTGCAGAAGACACGACGGAGATTCACAAAGGCAATTCTCATATCGTTTTCTCTTTGTTTGTTGGCCACAAAAAAAAAAAAACTTTCTTTGAAAAAACTTTCTTTTGGTCAAAAATCAAGAACTGGGATCATCCCTGTTTGGTTAGATCTCCAGAAGAGGTGTGTTGCCAACGCAGCACAGACATGGAGAATTGTTGAAGCTGGCAATGCTACAAGCATTGATTTGTACCAGTTATGAACCGGATATTGCCAACACGAGAGACAAACGCTGCTATCAGCAGGAACACTCCACACGAGTTGTGTGGCTCTGCGCGGCCGGAGGTTGACAAATAAAGCACCTCGTCTCACCTGAACTGTTTTATGGAAACGTTATCAGCACCAATGGCTGTAAATTGATATCACTTGTGCAGAGAAGTTTGCATGTAAACAAGGTCAGGTTGCCGAAAGCTGATAGGGCCACTTCCACCTTTTTGGGTGAGATTCCATTATGGATTATAGATCCAGCAGGTGATAAGAAAGTAACTGGATCTGTAATTTGTCATGATGTGTATTAGGGGCAATTACAATGGATTCTGTTCGACGCTTTGCAGCTTTCTCAATGAGCTGTGACACACTAATGGAGCGACAGAACGGCTGTATTGCGTGACGAGCCCTGTGGTGGGTTCGTCCTGCGCTGACGCCTTCATCCAGTCCATCTCGTAAACGAACACTCGTCTTCATCGAGGCAAAAGAAGCCATCGATTGTGTCTTCTTGACTGTTTTTAACAGAGGTTAATAGAGTTCCATTGAAGGGAGGCTTGTTGCTTCTCCCTTGGGCTGTGATGAGGATCCAGCATGCAACTTGAGACTGTAATAGGCTGTTAGGATGCGCGAAATTGGTCACAATCTTCCTTGGGTTTTTCTTCGTGTTCTGTGACTGGAATGTTCTTCAACTGTGTTGTATCACGCGACAGTTCATGACGAGAGCGCCAGACTTCCATCACGGGAGTATTTTCTTTCACAAATTGGTTTTCACCGTGTTTGCTGGTGCGGTTGCATTCTGTCTGTCCCGTCGCAGGGTACACGGTGCTCTCCTGTCACTGAAGAGTAGGATTTCTTTTGCTGTTGCGGAAGATCTCGGGGACCACCTTCCAGTCCTCGACCGGAAGGGAGGATGGTAAGAACCTATCCCTGCGTTGTTGCAGTTTGTGATTTCACTTGTCTTTCTGCTCGCAAGTGAATCTCTTGTGTGGAAAATGGTGCCATCATCCGTACGTTGGGAACGCAGACATCAGTGCTGCGGTTGCGAAATAAGATTTGGTGCACAAAAGACGTTTTCTGTTCAACGGATTTGGAAGTCGTTAACCCTGCAATTCTGAATCCAAGGCCTCATGTTGAAACACGTTACTTGATGTTGGCTGTGAAAGCACAGCTCAGGTGAGACAACTTGAACATGAAAGGAAGTCATGAGAATACCTGCACCGACTGGCTTCGTTTGGTAAAGGGCCTTTTTTGTGCTGTTTTTTTTTTCTGCCACGTTGCAGAATGAATGCAAACACGAACGTGTTCAACAAAAGGCAAACATGCATTGTCGTGTCGCTTGCTTGGAATTGAAACGATCACAAAGAAGCTTCAAATGATGTGAAGGTTTTTCACTTGTCAATTTGACGAACGAAAAATTTTCCTGTATTTCTTTCTTGAAAACAAAAATTGTTTCAGCTATTTTCTGAGTCGAAATTACGCTGGGATTTGGACCCGATGGTTCACAAAGAGAACTCGCCAAGCAAGCTTCTACTTCTATCTGTGCTCGACACAACTGTCAGGGAACCACCGCGTGAATGTTGGGTGGATTGTATCACACTGGGAACAATAGTGAGAGTGAAGCTGAGTCTTGGCTTTCCTTCCACAGGGTGCAGGATGTTAGGTGACAGGGATTACGCAGTTTAAAAGTGGATCAGCAGATGTTCCTGATGATGAAGAGGAAGAGATCTGTTGTGCCAAGGTGTCGCGCTGAGATTGAAAACTCCAAGGTGTCACTTTCACAATTGAAACATTGAATCACATCTGCTTTTGGTTGTGCGGCAAGCTGCACATCTTCAACAGTAGGCATTCTTCTGAATTATAGATTCAAGTTATGACGTCCTTGGAATAAAACTCGTATGATCCTTCTTGGGAGGCAAACAGGATCATCTCCTTGAGTGAACATATGAATTCAAGAGCAGTCAGTGACATGATAGAAAGAGTAAACGTACCAAATGCTGTTTACCTGGGAATTAGGAATCAGACATTGATCGGCCCTGGAGGTAGGTGACGCGCGAGTCCTGAAGCTGGTATCATTTGCGCGTGAAACGTACAGCGCAGCGACCGGCGACTGTCCTGTGTTTGTGGAAGTGACATCGTGATGAGCTTAATGGATCAATTATTGCAGGTGAATTACTGGATCGGACGATCAAAGATGCCAATCAAGTCGCGTTTATTGATTCTGGGTCAAACAAAGATGGCTGTTTTTTGTCCGTCCTGGAAAAGGGAGATTTCTTCGAGAGGAAAGGTGCACATTCATGCAAATGTGTTGTTTGCTCAAAATGCACGCGCGCATGCGAGCAGTTGCAAGTTATGCAAAAACACGGGACTGTAATTGTTCTGGGCTGGAAAAATATGCATACTTGAAAATGGTAAACAAGATGTATCGCTTTTGTTGGTCGATCAGAGATTCTCGTTCAAGTGTGCGGGAGACACAGAGACAGATGGAGGATTGTCAGTTTGGTGGGACCACTGTACAAATAAGAGCAGAATATTGGGGCCAAGCGACGGGCAGGGATTTTGCGTGAAATCGGGATTGTTGTTTTACCAGGTCCTTTGTTTCGCGTGGGTGTCTACTGAAACCTTTCGATGAAGTTTAAATTTAAGATAAATGATTCAGATGTTTGCAGAGATCTTCACTGGGCATTATCTTGCTGTCCCTGGAATCATGTCTTCAAACATTCTTACACGAGCTGTGTTTGCTCTCATCCCGCCCAATTAGCGCTGTTCAAATGTTATTTTGTCCAAGATGTGTTTTGCGCGCACGATCTGTTGTGGCAGTGCGCTCAGATGTTCCACAATTGTCAAGAACATCAAATATTTAACGAGCCCGCGCCGAGTATTTTGACAACGATCAACCTTCGTGGAGTTTATCAAACAAAAAGAACTGAAATGGCTTTTGAAACGCACGTTTGGTCTGTCCATAGCAACCCATCTGTTGTGGCTATGTCGTCAAAAATCCATTCGAGTCACCCGGAGATATTTAATCGAATCGGAATGAAATTTGCCCTGTTGAGACTGCAGTGATGTGAACCCTCAACCCGGCCGGGAGTGGGTGTTCCCTGCTTTGAAACGTGGCACCAGTGCACACCAACCCAAAATGCAAGGGCCACATCCATCAAAGCTCGATGTTGAGACTTGTCATTTTCTATTTGGCATGAAATCAATGCTAAAGAGAGTCTTTTGATTATGTGCTTTCGCAAAGCAAATGAATGGTCAGCCACATTGACATCTCTTTGAAGTTTTATCTGCCAACTGGAGTTTTGCGTGACGCTGGGTTCAGGTATGGGTGGGGAATAGGTGAGTCAAGTTTGTGCAAGGGGCAGGAGCTCTTTGTCTTTCTTTGGTGTTCAAGCACTGGTCGTGTGTCAAGTTTTCTCTACCTTCATGACATCCGCACTGCAAGGACAGATTCAGGTTGTGCAAGTGCTGTTCTTCTGCCTAACTTCTATGTCACAGATGCGCGATGTCTGGTGTTTCACCAGACTGCAGGCGCACACAAGGTTACAGAAAAAGAGACAAGTGTTCTTTTGTCTGAAGGACTACAGCTTTTCACTGCACTGGGAGCATCCTTGATACAGAAACCGTCTTCTCCCAAATGAGGCAGAAATATGTCACCATCAACTGTCACTTGAACACTGACATAACATTTTGTGTGACGTTTTGTTGCTTGAAGACACACTGAGACTGACAAGTCTGTTGTGTTGAAGGGCCTAATTTTCACGTCAGTGTTAAAACATTGTCACCTGGAGTGAGGGAAATTTCACAATTCTGTCGTTTGTCCGTCACAAAACATTTTGGCCCCTGCCATGGGAACAAACTTGGATACCAGTTGAGCGGATTCATTTCAGACGTGAACACAACTTCCTTCTCCGATTCGTGTGTTGAACCTCAGATGTCTTGTTTGAATATTTCCTCAAATCTCTTTTCTGTTTCTCTTTGCAGGGTCTAGCTAACAGTGTGTTGTCGACAGACTCACCGTGGGCCGGATACACCTTCACGAGCCGACGACGTCACGGTCAGATCAGCGAGGAACGCGAGGACGTCAGTGACGTCAGCAACGTCGAGTCGGATTACGTCGAGGAAGACGTCGAATCGAACAACAGCAACTCTGACATCATCCCGTTCTCCGAGGTGAGACGCACATTTTACGTCGGGGGCGATATCCTGAGCAAGTGTGCACGGGTGAATGAATGCGTTTTTGCGTCTGTATCGCATTCAACAAGAGAGGATGTGGACAGGTGTAGATGACATATCAAGCTGTGGTGGGGGAAAAAGTGGAATCAGTAAAAATATGGGGTTTCCCGCTGTGTCCCTGTCGTAAAGAAGCTAAACAAGTGTTGTCGCAACTTGATGGACAAAATTCCCATTGTTTTTCACGACTGTCACAGCTGGCCAGAAATTACCGCACTGTGAATCGTAAATCAATCTATTTTTTTATTGAAATTTGATCTCAAAATGAAAAGTTCAAATATGCATTTTAGAAATTGCATTGTGCAGTTAAGAGTCAGACTGTCGGGGGCATTCGACAGTGAATAACATTTGCTACGTTTCTATGTAATGGCCCGAGGGCGCAGACCTACATGAGTGAAGTTGAAGCAGCTGATTTCCCCAGTCCTGCTTTTCCAATTGTGACGAAAAATAATTGGTAAAATATTCAAATTAAGTCAAATAATTTTTGCTAAGCTTGAATGAAATGTAGGCGTCAGTCCCAGGGGAACTGTGCAGCTTTTCTCCAATTAGGAAGGCAGGTCCACGGGGTGGGAGGCTGCCGTAACCCCTTCCCGACAAAAGACCAATCCTGGTGCTGGAGTCTGAAATCCTGTGTTGCCCTTCACGCTCCAGGCAAACCAAATCCTGGATTGCGGCTCAGCGGCACAAGTCAAAATTAACAAAATTCGAACAACCTTGATTTTTGCGTGACATTACTCCCATGTGGAAATCCAGTTTGAAACACACACACACACACACACACACACACACACACACAATAAACCCCTCAATCATGCGGCAATGACAAAGAAAGAAACACAAGTAAAAAGTGATGACACTGAACGGGGTGTTTCAGGGCGAGTATGAGAAGATCACCTGCGTGGACACGGACTGTCAGACGGACGCGGATCCGGAGAGCGGTGGACGCCTGAGCGCCGGCAGCAGCGGCTCCTCGTCCCTCGACACCGGCAGCAAGTCCGGCAAGACCTCGGGATGCGACACGGACGGGCTCGACTCGGCGCTCGGCCGCAGCGTGTCGGATGACCGCGTCAGTGTAAGTGGCACCACCGGCCCCGGCACCGACCCTCAACAAGGCGACAACCGCAATCACCCGCCCGCCCGTGTGACGCACTGCTCCATCCTCCTCAACTCCGACTCCGTCAACAGAAGCGCGTCTGGCATCAACACCAAGGCGGTCAGCTTTGCCCCTGGACTGGATCAAGATACGGACAAAACCATGAAGGCGAAACCCGAAGGCGACACCATGGTGTCAGGCATGGTCAAGAGTAGCAAATCAGAGCACGACATAGGCTACTCCAGTGAGTCTCACTCCAATGATGAGCCTGAAGATGCGACGTGCGGGACGAAGAAGCGCTCGTCTAAACGTCTCGTCGCAGACGAGGTGGCTGATCTCAACAGCAATGGCAAACCCGCCTTCACCTCGTCGCCCATTCTCCCACCGAAGCAGCTGATGTCCCTGGACAACGTGGTGCTGAGAAAGAAAACTCTGACGCCGGGTCAGGACACGGGCAGTTCATCCGGCAATGACAACACGGACAACACGCCGTCCCCGACCTGCGCCGACAAGTCCTGGCGTCACTCGATGACCAGCGCCTACGACACCAGCTCTAACTGCAGTGATCTCAACAACGACTTGGACATGACCCTGGAAACCACCGTCTCCTGTGACACCAGCGTCTGCACCACAATAGGCGAGGACCCGGGTTTGAGCTCCGGGGCCGAAGCCCAGGAAAAGGTCCAGTCCCTGGAGGCTTCTCCCAGTCGCAAGTTCTACTCTGTGGCCGGGATTGAGTCGGACGCCTCCAGTGTGTATTCCTCCAAGAAGTGCGCGAACACCAGCACAGATCGGGTGAATCCAGATGAGCTGAACAACAGCAGGGAGGTGGACTTTGTAGACGGGGATGTGGCCAGTCGTTTCCAGCACAGCACTCCAGTCAAAGACCACGGGGCGGACGCGGAATCCAGACCAGAAGCGTCCCCGCCGTGCAGCACCAGCGCGAAGATGCTGAGTCTCGGAGACCCATGGAGGCAGATCTCGAGGGGCAAATGGCCGGTGTTTGACCGGTCAGAGTCGCTCTCCGTGCAGCAGGACTCGGACGCGAGTAGCCGGGAGGCCGCCCTGAACGAGGACGACTTCCCTGAGGGCTGCGAGGAAGAGAAAAATTCCGTGCCGCCTTCCGCCAGTAACGAATCCATCAAGCGGTTGATCCAGCAGGCGGAGCTGCTCGTGCGCGATGCGGATCTCGTCAACATTCCAGCCAACAAGTCCTGGGTGCGGCGTCGCAAGCGCGCGTCCAGCAAATCCAGCAAGTGCAGCAACAACAGCAACAGGAACTCGCTGAATCTGAGCTCAGTCCCCGCCGCGGCCCTAGAGTCTAGTCTGCCCACCACTGCGAATCCCACCGACCGCGATTCCGCCCCGAGTTCGTGCGACGCCAGCAGTGAAGGGTCTGAATCCGAGGGCGAGTACTCGACGGCGTCCAGTGACCCTGATAACGACTACACGAGCGCCGTGCACAGCTTAGGCACGAGCCGCTCCGGGGTGCTGAGCTCCTCCACCTCGAGTGGCAGCACCATGTTGCGGGTCCCACTCCGGGCCAATAGGCGTCACGCGCAGCACCGGGGCGAACGACCCTGGAGCATCACCGAGCTGTACGAACTGACGAACCGCATTGATCTCTCCCCGTTTTCCATATCTGAAAGTGCCATAGACAATTTAACGAAGAAACACACCGCTATGCAAAGCTCACCGCCAGCTGAGCGCTTACGCCGCACAACGTCTGACATGTCTTCCCAGCTACGTCATAAACGCCTTGAATCCTCGCGTGCGCACCGCAAGCGAAAGCTGAAGCGTTCCGCGTCTGATGACCACGAGAGCGCCGCGGTGTTCGCCGGGAGGAGTGACGACCCCCCGGGCCGCGTCGCGTCCCCGCCGTCCTGCACCCAGAGCTGTGGCGACTGGCGCACCAGCTCCCAGTCCTACTCGTCCGTGGACAGGAGCGGGTCGGACGGACAGCAGCAGCACACACCCGCGCTCTTCTACTCAGAGCGATTGCCGTCCGCGAGTCCACTGCCGGAAATACCCAGACACAGCAATTCTGACTCAGAACTCGATGCAGCTGGTAAGTGAAGCCCTTTGCTTTGCCTGTCATCCTTCTGATTCCAAATTGTTACTTCGTCAGTTTGCTCTCGCCAGGCGTCTTGAACTGAAGAATCAAGTTGACCAAGGTACACAGCTTCGCATTTGCAATTGTGATGTGATTTCAGATCGGCTGTTTTCCTCCGGTGTGGGGACTGTGCTTTGTGAAAGCGACAGCGACAACAACATGCGCAGCATGAACAGCACGCTCGAGTCGTTCTCCGAGAATGCCTGGGACAACTACCAGGTTGGTGCACGTCATGCACTCCCCTCCAGGCATGGATGTACTGTCAACAAACTTACTGTTCCGTGTCTCATGCCGTTCTGATCTGTGAAACAGGGTTATCAAGGCCTCAGTTGTACACTCCCGGGTCTGAAATAAGCCGCTGACCGTAACCGCGAAAACAGAACACTTTCCTGTGCGCAAACGATAGCACAGACAGAAATTTGCGAACATTGATTTCCTGAATTATGAACACTGCACCTTGTCCCTGCAGGACCCTCCGTACCAGAGCATCAGTGACGACCCGGATGAGGAGAAGCTGGACGACAGCACGCTACCCTGGGAACAGTCACTCGAGTTCGAGGAGGACTTCCAGCTCGACGCCACCTTCGGCTCCCGTCTCAGGCACAAGGTTCTGCGCAGCAAGAGGGTCAGTCGAAATTCCTGAGTCTGAGATCTGTTGATGCAAGGTGATGCAATTTCTGTCTCCACCATGCGCCCCACCCTCCATTTCACTGGGCAGCATTTATTTGATGAGGGAAACACTTGCTTGCACCAGTGTGTGCTGGTTTTGATCAAGTAGCAACACGAGAAATAGGGCAGTCGTCTTGCTCATTTTCAGGCCTGGCAAAGCAAAAAAAAAAAAAAGCTTTTATTCATGCAAAACAAGTTTTTGCACCCTGGACACAAGGTGCAGTGCTACTTAGCTGTGTCACACACCGTTCTTGACCCTGCGCGTTCTCCTGCTTGCAGGGCGACACGTCCCGCGGGGACGACGACTCGGACTCGGACCTGGAGGATTTACACCACGTGATCGAGGAGTCGCGTCAACAGCTGCAGGTCGCGGAGTCCGCGCTCAAAAAGCATCGCAAAGACGTCATGGACACCGGCATCTACATCGACCCCTCCAAATATGTAAGTCTTCAACTGCACACAGATCTGTTATGTCGTGACCAGTGACAGATGATTTTCCTGAAAAGAAACAACGCTCAAAATATTCAGTTGGTCTGATTGATTGCAACCGTTTTTGCTGTGTGTGATTCGTTCAAGCAAACCTTTTGTTCCTCATTTCGCGTGTTTGGGTCGGGAAAATGGATCAAGGTGCCGGCGAATAAGAGAGAAACGTGTTGTTCCCTTTTCAGGCTGAACTAATCGCGACGTGCCAAACGAACGTGAAGTGTCTGGATGTGATCAGTGAGACGCTCGACTCGGGCGACAGTCCGGCCAACGTGACGCAGGACGACGTCGAGCAGGTTCACGGTGAGCGCTTCACACACACACACATACACACAACACAGACAGACAGACACAGACAGATGCATACAGACGCACGCAGACACACGCGCACGCACATACGCGTGAAAAATAACCTTTGCCCTTGGAAAAGTTTATTTTGGAATTCAACACCTGAAGTAACAACAATCACGGCAGGTGTTGAAACAGACGAAGAGACACAAGTGAAAAACAAGTCAGCTCTGGTGTCGATGTACATTTTAGCACTTGGCGTTGTTTGATCTATTTTCAGAGTCGTGTTTTTTTTTTTTGGGGTTTTTGTTTTTTTTTGGGGGGTTGGAGATGATATAGGGAGATGGGGGGGGGGGGGGTAAAAGGCGCGGGGCCCCCCACAGCCATACCCGGGCCACCCCACCAAAAACACAA
>JAAUYG010028975.1_pt1 | contig 12737 bp, 5 predicted proteins | sample 7278091 | NCBI WGS metagenome assembly JAAUYG01 (sample SAMN14350201, study PRJNA611818) | marine sediment metagenome | isolation source: surface marine sediment (0.6m) | place: French Polynesia: Moorea | collected 2018-08
AGAGTTCATTAATAGAAGTTCAAACGAGTGGCGAAACAAAAAACAATTTAAAAGAGAATGCAGAACGTCATCAGGTATTTCAAAATAAAAATCATATAACGTGTGCAAATTTAAAAAGTAAGTAGGTTTTATGAAAATACATGTAAAATTTAATGAAACTAGGGTCTAACATGCACCTGACCAGACATTTAGCATTTCACTAACGCTAACAAATTCAAAACGTTATTATGGAACATCTAAACAGTAATTCATTCCACTCGAATTTACGTGACTGTCTGCTTTTAATGAAATGTAACGATATCCTGATATCGGAAACTGTGGATTTGTTGCTTGGAGTTGGGGAGTGGACCTACATGTAGCATCTGAATCGGTTCATCCTCATACGAACATTAAATTCAGATGTCAAAGCTTACAAACACGGAAATAATCCCCCAAGGTGAAATTCGAAACGTTTAATCAGTTAACTTAATTCAAAGTTGAACTGATCATGATCTGTATTTAGGCACATGCAGGTGAGTCTGTTTGATGCAGTGCGAGGCGAGAGCCGTCATTTTGAAAATTATCCCTGGATTTAGTGCCAACAGAAGTATGGGCATTAATGCAGAAATGTAGAATAGATATCAGAGCGCCCATCGTGGCTATGTGATTTGTAAAATTTGATAGGACCAACCGACGATATTTTGATATCCGAGTGAGAGCGAGCGGCCGGGTCACAAAAATATGCAGGCTCATACGGGGGTGCCATAGAATAATGGCAGTATGAACAGTCAGAGTTTCATTGGGAGGCCAAACTAACCTTGGTCTTGAGTCACATGGCGCCCTATAACCAATCATATTGCTACGTCATCAAACATTTGCCGATCATGACGCAGATTTCGCGCCTTTTCTCTTCTTTCGCCTATCTTCGGAATCTTTTCCCGCCAATTTAAGGGGTTTCAAATACTCCATATTGTTTAAAAAGCTGTGACCTGTCCTGCTCTGTGAACTTCAGTATTGATCAGTACGGCTTCCCATTAAAGACATTTCCAGACAACATGAGATTTAATACACCGGTGCTAAAACATGGAACAGGGCCGTCTTGTATGGGCCGGGCGTTCTAAAAAGTCTTACGTTTTGACTTAACTCTAATTTATTTACGCAATCACATTGTTCAGATTGGTGACTTATTCAAAAACTTCAGAACTTCAGTGTTTTCGAAAAACAATTAAAACCGAAGAGCCAGGCAGACCTACAGGGTTGCTGTATACGTGACGACAGGCGTTAATTGGCACCGCAAAATAACAAAGGCAGGAGAAGCGAGAAGGATCCCGAAAGGACGCCGGAGTTGGGGCTGGGATGGTGGTGGTTGGGGGCCCAACCTTCAATCTGGAAACCTAACCGATGGGATGCTTTGACCTCTTCGGCAATCGCTTGCTAAAACGTCTTGCTATCTACTTCACTGTTAACAACTGGAGTCCGTCTGCCTATATCTTCTCCCAGGCATCTTCCCTGAATCATCACGTCTGAGGCTTCTAACTCGAACGTCTCCGTCCAAGTGTTCCTTTGAAGTGTGTGCCGAGGCGGTCATCCTGCGAGAAGTGGGATGGATTTCTTGGGCCTTTTTTGTTGTCTAGTTGTCTACCATGCCCCCTACTCATAACGGACGTTTCCAAACATGCCAAATGCTAGCGACTGGACGCCTCTTGACCCTAAAGCAGTCACATAGATCGCCGCTCAGTATATTTATCCTCTGGACTGAAGTCAAAATATGCCGGGTCCTGGTCAGTGTTTGAGCTTGCAGTCAGAAACTTGATCTGGTAAACTAAAACCGACGACACACCAGTGAGTGGGAACCGATGGTCAGTCTGCTGAGTATGCGGCGGACTCTGGCTCGCTGAATATCACATGTTACATTTTATATTCGTGAGAAATATAACAAATTTAGTTCAGGTATGTGTCTTCAATTCAATTTGTCTGCAAGGATGACCTGCTGCGGACACTAATGCCGATACCTGGATACATACCGAGAAGATCAGCTTCTATTTTGAGCGGCCACTCTTTCAGCATAATATTTCTGTGAAAATTGCAAATTTCAGTCAGCGTTATTTACACATTTAACTGTGTGAACATACATGTACATGTTGTAGTACTGCCGTCCGGAGTGTGACAACGCAAAAGCTGCAGAAAACAGAAGGCAGCTGAAGATTTAGCGGGCTGCGTGCTTATCTGTTGGTGCATAATCGACCAAAATAATAGCGCTCAGTGAGAGCGTTCTTCCTCCTTTTCTATCCCCGAAAGTGCCAGACCAAACGGAGGGACTGAGCCTCTCTGCCTGCCTGCCTGCCTGCCTGCCTCAAAGTCGCCCCTAGTGGAACACCACACGCCAATATAGCAGATCCCTGTCTAACACTGCCTTGTGCCCGGGTAGGAACAGCCGGCATATTACTCGGTGGCGTTATTGAGGCCGCGGATATTCTGGCAGGCTGTGTGGATGCTGCTTTGGAGGCCGGCTAAAGTGAAGCTTGGCTGTCTTTCGTTGCCTGGACCTGTTACAGGGCGAATGCTTCTGAGCAATTAAAGGACGTACGACGTTCATTTATTGAAAAATTGTGTAAAATTGTTGGATATTTGGAGAAATTGTCACGCTGAAATTCATGAATTTTTGATACATTTGGTTTTATGTACTGAAGGCTAGCTGAGTGAAATTTCCACGACTGCTTCTAAATGCTGTGGATTTGATTGCTTTCCTGGAGGAGTCGTTGGAAAGTCAACAAACCAAGCGAGAGGTAAGAGCGCTGTTAGTGTTTATAGGCTCACAACGATAATACTCCTTCCCATACTCAACATAGGGAAACTGCCTGTGTGTTATTTCGTGCGGGTGCTGGGGAGGGAAGACGTTTTGCAAACCTACATGAGATAAATTGATGACAAGAAAAATGTCCTAACGTCGATGTCACTGTTGCCGTGACGTACATGTGACAGGAGCTAGTCAGGCTAAACCCGCTGTCAACATGTACTTTCGATATTACTTTATTTTTCCGGATTAATTCCTGACCGACCGCGAGTCGAACGTGATGGGGTGAGTAACCCGCCTCTTCCCACCCCTTGTTGTGTGTGTTGAAGGAGGGGGGGGGGGGTGTCAGGCGGTTGGCAAGGTCATCTGAAGGAGATTTGTGACAGTTTTGACTGGGGGTATTGCGAGCAGACGACACCGCCGCCAAGGGAGGGGGGGGGGGGCGCCTGGGGCTGGGTGGACTTTTATGTTCGATCGATATTGGTGCTCAGAAGGAAGATTCTGCGTGTTTGTCCGAGTGTCTGTGGCTGGCGGGACGCTAGGAGGGTGGGAGAGGGGAGATTCAGGAAGTGCAGTGGGGCAGTACCGTGAGATTTCCGGTTGTACCGCTTTCTGTTTCAGTTGCGTATCATACAGTGTGGCGTGTTTTTGTTTTGTGTTTTTCCAAAGAAAATGGCCCCTATATTATAGGAAACCAAACCACGTGGCATGTGCGATATCACGCCGGCCCGGAGAAGACCACTGGGTGCACACTGAGGCTGACTAAGTGAATACATGTATTGGATGCCGCAGGGTGAAGGTCAAGTTTATCCTAGCAGACGCCCGGGTGCAGTGGCCAGTTGTTTATAGTGGCCCATAAACACCAGAACGCAAATATTACTACTAGTAATGTACATGTACACATGTGCGTGGCTCCGGCGTGGCTTCGCGGGCGGAAAGATGTCTTGTTCGCTTTTGTTTCCTTCGGCCGGGCGAGAACTGATCGAGGCGAACCTCTGGCTCAGTCTTTGGAGACGGTCCCTAGAAACCCCTCAGTGATTGAAAACTTGCTCTCACCAAAATTACCTGCCGTGACTGCTCCAATAAGGACGTCAGCGGATTAGACGGAGGAGAAAAGCGGTGAAAAGGATATTCAACCTCACTAATGTCACGCCCTTCTTCTTACCGCCACATGTCCCCCAAATGAGAGCCACATGGCCTGTGGCGGCTGGGATCGCAACATTTCTGGCTTGAATAACGAGAAGAGGAATATAAAAGCGTTCAGTTCTTTTCTGAAATGGTTTTCTTTATATAAGTGCAGAAAAATCTATACCGCATCGGAGCTATAGGAGTAGCCTGGGAAAATAAAAATAGGCTGAGGCTCGTCGACACTGGAATCCATGTCTTTCTTCGACCTCAATATCAAGCTCTCCTACTTACCGCCACGTCATTAAATTAAAGGACTCATAGACATTTCCGTTAAGAAGTTAAATGCACAGAGACTTCGCCTGCCCACATTTTGTCACTCCATGCGGATTTTCCTCAAGCCCGTTTGGCTCTTCCCAATTTTAACAGGTCCTCATGATCGCGTTGCAATTCCCTCTTAGTCTTTTTTTTTTTTTTTTTCGCATTCTCTGGTTTGCACGTGTCATTCATAGTCACGCGCAGTGACCTTATACCGCGATTTTAATTTATACATGTATAACCCGGTGGTAAATCTTCTTTCTTAATGCATGGATACGAGTCTCTCAGCAGGCGTATGATGTGAAAAGGAGGGCGCGGGGGTTGGGGGTTGGAGTAAGGTTTCCAAGGACTTTGAAGGGGGCGGGGGAGGGGGGGGGGGAGTGAACAAATTAATGGCACTGTGCTGGCTAGATAACGTGATTACGTTTAATTGTTAGTATTTTGGCACATCATATTCCTAGCGACCTTGCCGAGCATGGGGCGACTTACTGAAACGAAGGAGGCTCATTTATTTTCTCCATCATTTTCTCTACCGAGTTGCACATTTTTCTGTTGAGGACTAACCCAACGCCGCCCTAAGGGAAGCACGGGGTTCCTGGGCCGGATTACGCGAACATCAACTGCATTTTCCCAAGCAAGTAGAAAGCAACTTTTATGTCGTTTAAATCAAAACCGCATCTGCCAGCTACGTGGGCAGCGATATTACCTTGCGCCCAGCTTCAATCAAATGTAGACTAAATATTTCAGATGGCATAGAGACCCTGGCATAGAAAGACACGCGCCAGGGCAATAAGTTCCATGGCAACCAAATCTACTCTTGGAAGAGCGATCTGCCAGAGAAACAATGACTGGGTGCTCAGGAACCGGGCCCACGAATAAAGCAACAAAGTCAACCTGCAGCTTTATTAGACACCCGGGATTAGATAGCTAAACAAGTGTGTGCCGCACTTAGCGCCTTATGCAATTTCGTGAATTCTAGCCCAGCGGTTCCGAAACCATCGCATTGCCGGGGGAGGGGGCTGGAGGGATAAGTCAAAGAGCGTAGGTCCAGAACGGTGTGCCTCCGCACAGAACAACAATAAAGGTTTGTTGCCCTCCAGATAACAACGCTTGCAGGTCGCTCAGTGTTGCGAGTGTGAGTATTGCCCGGGCCCCTGATTATTGGAAGGCTAAACCGGTAAATCACATTGCACACAGAGATTTTCCGTGCGTACACGTGACAGGCACATGTCACTGGTGCGGCAGTTAAGCATCAGACATCAGAAGTTGTTGACGAAGGATAAATGTCAGCAGTCAATTTATCAACTTGTAGGCTCATTCATTACGAGCACTTACGAATACTGAACAATACATGTACATATACATGTAGTGTACTGCAGGGCCTGACGAGGGGATAATATACCGCCAGTAGCAACTCATAATATACAATTACAATGTACATACGGAGGACCTTGTCGACTACAATATACTTTGCTCAGTTCGGGAGACCACTTTATACGGCTGGTTAAATGAGCCTACAGTACCTCGGACAGCTTTACCTTTCGTGTCCGGGGACACTTTTTTGTGTGCGTGGCACAGTGTACAAATACAATGCAATCTGCAACGCATTAGGCAGTGTTATCTGGCGCTATATGTCACGTCACCTTATTATCGGTGGCAGCTTTCCAGATCGACGAGAACAGATCGCTGCAGCCAAGGTAAACGCTCCGAAGGCAATTTGTCATTCCACGGGGCGTGTTATCGTGGATAATATTATAAACCAACATTATTGGAGCTCGATTTTGAGGAAATCGGTTCTCTGAGCTTTTGCAAGACATTCGTAAGAACTGTTGCAAAGCCGCTTGTGGTTTTCCCAATCCAACTTACATGTACATATACCTTGGCTTTGACATATCAAAATCACGAGTGTACAATGCAATCTATTTTTGCACTCTTTAATGACACCATGAAATTGGGTTTTGTTGATTTTCTGCACTTTGGGGGAAACGTCAGGAAGTATTCGAGTTACACACTTCCGGTGTCAGGAAAAATCAGATCACATGGAATTAATGAGATTCATTGATAAGACATTGTTATAAATAGATGAATAAGGCTTATAGTCGGCTTTCAACCACTCATGGTCATATCACCGACTGCAAGTTGGATTCGGTGGTGTATGCAGGTGTAACTATCTACGCACGACAACTTTTAGGTGCCAAGCCACCGATTGAATTCCGCCACAGGTGAGCAGAAATGAATCACTCAGACCATTTATACTGACTCCGAGCCGCACAGTCGGATGCCTAACTCATTAATTCCAAGCGCCAAGCTGAGAAGCGCAAACCTTCCATTTTTACCGTCTTTGGTGTGACGCGGTCGGGGATCGAACCCCGGCCTCCCGCACCCCGAGCGGACGCTCTAACCACTAATCACTGGGCGGTGACATTGTTATAAAGCTGCAAGGATTAAAGCAGATAGTATGACCTTGAGGAGATATTTACTGACCTGGCGTTTACATGCATCACACCGACCCATTATATATCATGCACTGGAAATAAATACAATACAGTAAATAATTAAACGATAGGTCAAGAAGAGATTTGGACGATATGCATCTCTGCTGTTCCTACGCCAGCATCACTTCTGCCGTGTACCAGGTTTCGTACAGAGCCATCAACAGGCATTTCAAGGGTTCCACGACTAAGAACTGAAACATGAAGGACGTGCCACAGAGGAGGAGCCACTCTGGTCCCTGGTTGTCCCCTAGCAGTAGGGTGCTCGTCATGGTGACCACAAACACAGAATAAGTTAAGACAAAAATAAAGACGCCAGTCAGTTTGGGTAGGTATCGGGGTCGGAGGATGTCCGCAATGAAGATTTCTAGGTCATCTGGGCTCAAGGAATGATTTTCCTGAACATTTTGGTAAAAAATTGAGTTCGGGCACTCTGGACTTTTGTTCGTCGCTTTGATGGTGGAACTTGTACATGTAGTTGCACATGTCACACGAGATTTTACCGGTTTTCTGGGTTTGCTTGGTCGAGCTTTCTTCACAGCTCGATTTGTTGGTGGTCGTGAAAGTCCGAGCTTCTCTGTGGTGTCTTCCATCAACATGCATCTGATTTTGCGAGGGTCTGTAAATTTAAGCAGAATTCGGGAATTACCGTTTACCATTTTGGACAAGGCGGTTCTTTCATAACATTATAGTTCATCATCATCATCATCATCATCATCATCATCATGGTCGTCGTTGTCATCATCATCATCATCATCATCATCATCGTCGTCGTCGTCGTCGCTATATTGTACCTGATACCATGCTTTAAGCAGAGCTAAGGATGGGGCCGGATGGCCTATTGTCACCATCATGGCGCCATCATCACCATTACCACATTCCGAAATGAAATGCAAGATAGTAATTATGCTTTTTGAAGTTCAGTACCTCCCCGTAATCCTGGACACCGTGGGTGTAGTTCAGCAGCCAAATATGGTTTCTGGAAGAGAATTATGGAGTTATCATCTATAAACCCACCATGCAATTTACACTGGTAACACATGTACATTTATATTGCGCCTCATTGTTTGCTTTTTTTCGCTTCTAATTTGAGCAGTGGGTGTAATTTTAAGGCGACGTGGTTACCTTGCTCCCTGTGTCATCGTCCGGTAGCGCTGAGTTCAGCACGTCATCATGCGGTGTTGTCCCATGCACGGGATTGCAGAGGTTCGCCATTGTCTGCTGGAAGTTGCTGTCGATCTGAACAAAGCCATAGAGCGCTTCCTTGGCGACATCGTCGATAGCAAGGTTCAAGGTCAAGTTACGCAGTTCAGCAACGGTTTCCGCTAGGATGCTTAAGGTATGTCTGTGGCACGTCCCATTCATGACTCCACGCCCGACAGATGCCATGTAGTCGTAGTGGTATAGTTGGGAACGGTTTCGGTCCATAATATCACAGCACTGCTGGAGCTTCTGCGCTGCTGTGCATAGGACCCTGTCCACCAGATATACACCAGCTGCTTGCCCTAGCATCTTCTGTGTGACTTCGGCTATTCTCTGTGCTTGAGCTGAGTCAGTGCTTGGGGTGATGTCAGATGATCGCATAGATTGGCTTGAACCTGGGACCTCCGCTTCCTCAGCGACCAGGATGCTATACATTTTCGTAAAAACACTGCACAAAATATTTTCTTCACATATGTTGACGTCTCTGTTTGCCGAGACTGGTGTGGTTGCTGGTGGACAACTGTTGTTGTTGTTGCTGCTGATGTGGTTGTTATTAATGCTAATTAATGGGCTCCTATTGCTGCTATCGGGGGTGCCTTGACTAGCAAACGACACTCTGTCGCCCACTTTCCTGCATCTTGCGTAGTTTTGTGGTTTGCTGAATACTGAATGGCCCATACTAAATGGCTTTGGTGCGTCAAGCTCCCGGAGAGATTCCTTTTGCTGACTGATGTCTACATGTAGCCGCAGAATGGTGTTAGCGATCACTGTTTCCATGTATTGGTCTGCATAGGCATTCATGGACAGGTGCAGGTCAAACTCACTGACAGACTCTGCCTTGGTCTGCAGCAGATGAACCACATTTTCTACCATGGCTGGCATCATGTTTTCTCTCAGATGGTGCTCAGCTTTGTCTAGCATGGCTCTAATAGCTTGTATCTGTTCAACTGCCTGATCCTGTGTACTGCAGAGTAGCTCAGGATAACCAGTGGATAACCTTTCTCTAACCTCCCTTCTGAAATCTCCTTGAACGTCGGCACACAGTTTAGTTACCAAATCTGTTGCATACTGTTTAACTGAGCGGGCGGAATGGTCTGAAACTGTTTGTTCCACTTTCCCAATCACTTCGTCACTGAGAATGCTATCCATGGTACAAGCGGCTATTTTCCCTAAGCTGCTTGCATCCAGAGAGCTGGCCACTCGGGCACTAACTGTTCTCAAGATGCGTGACGATGCCTTTCGTTTCAAGCTGATGTCATCTACGTCTAGTGACTCGGGTTGTCGGTTGGCGTTTGGGTGGAATGATGACCAGGAACGGTGCCGCACAGCATGTGCTTTTGCTCTCACTTCAATGAGGCTAACTGTAGATTCCAAGGCGCTTCTTGTGATGCTGTTGGACAGGGTTTTGGCCACATGATTGAGCATGTGCTTCTTCTGGATCTCGGCGACGTTGGGCGTACTGGTCACTGATCCTTTGTGCAGCACCAGGTTGTTCATGCTGGCTTTGCTCTGGGTACACCGTTTGTGGAGCAGTAAACTGTTCAGGCTGTCTTCACTCTGTGTCCAGCCCGCACCAGAGCAGCTGTCGTCTGTGGCTGACTGGTCCCCACTGCTGTAGCTTCTGCCCGGGTGTGTCAACAGCAGGAAACTGCTGTCCCTGGACATGGTAACTGTCACATCAGACGAAGATTTAGCGTGTACAGATGCAACTTCGGTGACAGTGGATCTCATCTCCTCTTCCATGTCCTTGTTTGTCACAACAGATGTCTCAAAATCCTGCTTTTGAGTGGCCATAAGATCGTTTATGGGCATTTCCAGCATTCTTTCTTTGGATTTTGTTATGATCTGATCAATCAGCCTTTCAGCGAATTTCGTGAGATGATTTCTGCTCTGCAATGCCTGTTGTGACATTTGGGCATCCAGCACATTTTCATCGGTTGGTGCTTTTGTTTTTCCAACATCTTCATGCACCTGCACGCCCTCGCTGGAGGTGGCTATACCTTCCACCTCGTTTTGAATTAGTTGCGCTGGCTTCACAATGTTCCACGCATTTTCCCAGTGCTTTTCAAATGACTGCTGGCCGGGCGGACTAGGAGGAGCACTATTGTTTTTGTTCGCTTTATCCATATCTGTACCTGGTGAAGAAGACTCAACATCTAAATCTTTAACCGATTTTTCCCATTTGCGGTTGTTATACTTGGGACCCTCAGCCTGGCCCAAGGTATTCTGGTGTGCGGGAATGCCAATTACTTTCTTGGCCTTGGAACCGATATTTGGTTGATTTGCCCCTGTAGCGTGCTCCGCGTAGTCTTTAGCTGCAGGTTGATTTGAAACTGTAAGGCTGCTATCATTGCTGCTGCTAAGGTCTCTACTGCCTTCCGTATATCTTTCGGGATGTAGCGCATATTGATTCACATCCATGAATGACCTTTCAGGATTTAAAGGAAGTTCGGGTAGTTCGTTGCCAGTATAGACCAACTTTGATTTTTGAGTTTGTTCTTCTGAATACACCTGGTGTTGCTGTTTTTCTGTTATGGACAAAATTGTGGCATTGGTGCTTTTGTGATCATTACCAACAGACCCTGTTGCCTTTTCCACGCAATGATCTGGATAATCTTCACGCCGGTTTATATCCACAAAGGATTCTTCGTGTCCGAGTTGATTATCTGGAGAATCCTTGTCAGTGAAGTCCACTTTTCTTTTGGTTTGTTTCGTGGTCGTCTTACTCCGCTCTTGCTGTATAACTAGTCTTTCAGAGCTTTCATTGTCAATATGGTGAGTGTTTCTGTACTCTGTCTGCAGATACTCGTCTTGGTGAAGTGCGTACTCGTGTACGTCCATGAAGGACACCTCAGGCCTGAGGGGAACACGGGGTGGGTCTATGTCTGTGGAGTCTGTGTCATCTGTAGTCTGATTGCTGGGGTTATTGGGTCCTGGGATGCTTTGGTCGTCCTTGCGTGGCTGGATTTTACCTGAAACAAATCATAACCTGGACTTGCAATGGATGGCATAGTGATTACGAGTATGGACTTTTTGATGCGAAGTACATGTACGTTGTGTATATGTACATGTATATTATGATGGAATACATGTACATCGTAGGTAGCATTTTAATACGTGTAAAATATTACTGTCAGGGAAGTTTTATGGTGAAATGTTAAATTTATATTTGTATCAGATGGACGAAAAAAACTTCAGCTATCTCGAAAATGAGTTATCTGAGTAAAACGGCAAAACTCTTTGGTCATATGAAGTACATGTACATGTGTAAGTATGTAAGTAGTGGGCACTGTTCATGAGAAGGTATTCGTTGAGTTATTTTCAGTGCACTTACGGACTTATATCCTTCTGTTCTTGGCTTTAACTACAGTACTTTTGCATACTACCAGAACTTTAATGCTCGTGGGCCTCTTGTTAAACGCGTGTGCTCTGGGCTTCACTTAGTATATGAGTTTGAAGTCCACAACGAAGTACTTTCACATTAGATTAAACAGAATGTTATAATGTCTATTCAAAATTGTCCATTACCTCTTGATTTCCGCAAGTGATCAAATAGGAAATTGGCACACTGTGCCCCTTCATGTGGCGAGGCCAGCTGAACGAGGGACATCATAACCTGGGAAAGCGTGTTGGTGCAAGACATGCTTTACGGTTAGAAATATAGTGCACAGAGTACTAAACTCTAATAATGACGTTGAAGAACGTCACATTTTCAAATCGGAACAGCCATTGTATTCTAACTGCTTAAGAGTAATGATTTGACTGGCGTGTTACCATATGCTGGGCATTATGAGGAGGTGCATCTTCAACTTGTTCAGTTGCGTCTAGTACTGCCACAAAGATGATCGTCTCTAAGGGCACGGAGAAATATGACGTCCCCTAAAAATGTAGATCGAACATCTGAAATCACAAGGGCCTACCTGAAATATGTACCCGGTGACTGTTGATAGGAAGCTGGCCAGCATTATCAGACGCGGCTGGTCGGCGAGGTCTGTGCCGAGATGAACATCATACAACATAGTGATGCTGAGCAGGGAGGTCATGATCACCACCGGGGGCAGTAGGAGGTACAGCAGCTGGGACGAAACAATGTAACAGTGTTTGATCCCATGGGGCAACTTCAGTGAAGTTTAGTATCAGTACTAGTATATCATTGGTCCTGGGAATATCCCAAAGAGAGGCGATCCATGAAGTTCAACGCCGGTTATCTGATATCAATCACTGATATACTGATTTTTGGGTCCATGTGAAAGGTGCTACTAAATTATTGTAGTATACTCTAATATAGATAGAAAACAGTTTATAATCGATCATGTGTAGCTCACTGTGTAGTGTGAAACGTGAAAGCGACACGGCTCACCCTCTGTAAATCTCCTTTGACTTGTGACATCATCCAAGGGGACAGGAAGACGTGAAATTCCGAGATATAACGCCACAGGTTAGCCATCAGCAAGCTGGTGGAGAAAAGATACGGCTTCAAAGTTTAAACCTCAATGTACATGTACATATAGGGCAAAGTTACATGTACATGTAGTTGCATAGAGAGTACTTTTTTGATATTTGTGACAGTGATAACTGTGATAATATTAACTAGAGGGCACTCCGAGAGCGCAGACCTCCGGCAAGGCAGGTCATCAGTCTCCACATATTTTTGTTACACCTGAAAGTTTTGGTCCTTAACTTCAGAGTGTTAATATTTTTGAGACATTTTATTGTTGCACTATGACGTAAAGTGTTTAAGAATACAAGTGAATAAGTGTGATCTTAAACTGATGTCATGATACACAAATGACCTATACTGGCCGTAAATCCCATGTTATCGCAAC
>JAAUYG010052285.1_pt1 | contig 12736 bp, 9 predicted proteins | sample 7278091 | NCBI WGS metagenome assembly JAAUYG01 (sample SAMN14350201, study PRJNA611818) | marine sediment metagenome | isolation source: surface marine sediment (0.6m) | place: French Polynesia: Moorea | collected 2018-08
CCCCCCCCCCCCCCCCCCCCCCCCCCCCCCCCCCCCCCCCCCCCCCCCCCCCCAAGCACACTCATTTAACATCAGGATATTTACAACCTATTTACCTTGGACAATATACACGATATAGAAAGACTTTGATTCTCAACAGCTGCAAACAGTTAGTATATTATTTCATATTGTTGTAGAAGATCCAAAATTTACAAAAGCCAGGAAATAGAAAAGAAACTTTCATGGCCACTACATTGGACAAAGAGGAAAGTAAATATATTTTTGTAGCCAATACCTGTGATGATGAAGGGGGGGGGGGGTTGTGAGGGGGGAAGATGATGTAATAGAAAGTATCCCGTACTTGTTACCCAATACATGTATGCAGAAGCCATAGTGGTGATGATTAAAATGCTACAACAGACTTATGTTGACTGGTCATCATGACATAATTAAGCACAAATATCCAAGGATTGTGCAAACCCAAAATACTTATAACGATTTGTGATACAAATACCCTATGGCTGGGTCTTCCTTTACATATCAATTCTACTGATTCAGACATTCAGTATGGTAGCAGTTATTTTGCCAGAAGGGGCGTCTAACAAGGACACCCCTTCTGTCAAATAATTCTTTTTTTATTAGAGAGGTGTATTATGGTGAGAGGGTGTCCTCTCTCTTTAAGAATGTGCTTAAGAGTAGGACCACCATAAATGTACTTAAACACTGGACAACTTGCCTCTGAAGACGGGTAAGTCTAAAATGTTGAATCCAATGTTTTGCTCATCTCCTGGAAGCAAACTGCTAACTCTCTTTATAACGCTGAAACTCCCAATGAAAGGCAGTGCTTGATCAATCCTTGACCAGTCAAAGACTCGGCGAACATTTAGCACAGTTCCTGACAACTCAACTCCTTATACGTTACCAAGACTTTCCAGTTTGACCACGCTTCACTGGTGACAAAACAAAAACATGCTACCAATGGCGATGCAGCCGCAAAAGAAAGTTACCGGTAGCTGAACACATTATAACCTAAATACATGTAATGAGTGAAGTAATCCAAAATGTATATCTGAAGGCGAAGTTCACTTGTGTATGTGATATAGCATGGTAGCTTAGCTTTGACACCACCCCAGAGAAAGACCACCCCAGAGTAAAGACCTCGTACTGGATGGCAGAGTTCTGGGTTAGCACTAGACTACAAATTACTTTAGCAAAATGGCTAAAGAAGCTGCTTTTTCTTTAGCCAAATGCACATAACATTAGCCAAACCCTTTAACTTGCTTGTTTACTATTAGACATTGAAAATGTAATGTATACCTACTATGCAGATAGACTTTTATCATATTAAAAACTACCAGGTTTACAACTTTTTTGAATTTCAGCCCTCAAAGGGTTGAGTAAACAGTCTTAGCAGTTTTGGCTAAGCATATCAGATTTACTTTAGCCACATGAGGGTGGCTTTAGCCTATGGCTAATGGCCATGCCTTAACGCTAACCCAGCATGTTACTATTGCCATATCGTCTTACAATTAAAGCCAACCTTGCACCAAGACTATCCATAGGGGATGTTGATTCCGAGGTCCCACTATATGTAGTCATTTACAATTTGCATGTAGACAACCCTAGCTACATGTATATTAAAGCATTCTAAAACTTCTCCCTTAAGTGTGCTTTAGATCTTCTAAGAGCTTCCTTAATGGTACCAATTTTGAAGGTAACTATTCTCACACATCACAGCAAGAATGCAGATTATGGAAGAAAAGTATATGACAATTGCCACCTAGCGCAGCAGCTGTTACCGGTACTAGATTCCTTGACTCTTTTTTCAACATCGGCGCCACAGCAACTGAATAAAGCGCAGCAGTTATAGCGCCAGCGTAGCCTTGTGAATGGGAAATCCACTGATGGGATATCCGGGATATCTGTACCATTAACAAGGAGTCAGGGATATCGGCATCGGTGATACAAATACCACTAACATGGATTTAGGGATATTTGTACCAATATTCACTACTGGGAAATCATGGATAGTCGTACTATTAAATGTGGAAGCACTTATCAGGGATACTTGTACTATTTGTACCACTAATGGGGAGTCAGGGATAATATACCACTAACATGGAATAAGGGATATTTGTACCACTAATGAGGAATCAGGAATACTTGTACATGTAATACACGTAAATGTGGAATCAGTTATCAGGGATACTTGTACCACTAACAGGGAATCAGTGATACTTGTAGCACAATGGGAAATCGAAGAACATGTACTTGTACCACTATGCTTATGACAATTTCAACTCAGAGTTTATACATGTACATCACTTCAGTAACCAATACTCATACTTATGACCCAGTTGTACACCTTTGTGAATCGTACAGTTAAAATTCACACACTTGAAATTACCCCCATCCAGTATATGGCTTCTATATTCTCATGGCGATTTAGGCAACCCTCATATGCAAATCACATACAGTGAAACTTGTATATAAAGACCACCCTAGGGACCAACAAGATGTGGTCCTTGTACACAGGTGGTCTTTATATAAGCAGGTTCAATAACATGGAAAGTATACCCCTGGGGACCAGTAAAATGTGGTCTTTATAACCAGGTGGTCTTTATATACAGGTGGTGATTTTAGCAGGTTTGACTGCATTACAAAATGTGAAACTTCCAGACGGTTGTTTATAAACCATTAAGTTTTAAACCCTCACTCCATTTTGCTTTCTTTTATGAAATATGTACAGCAGATTGGTACAAGTGTTACCCTTAGAGTCAACAAAGATTTGATCAATGCAACTTTCACTTGTAAAAGAAATGTATCTAAGAACACAACCGATCAGTCGGCCTCTGACAATGAAGCAAACTTTTTATATAAAATGTATCCACAAACAGAAGTTGTGTGGCAGTTGTGGGAATAAATGTTAGAGAAAACATATAAAGATTCATTCACGCAACAAACTCATAATAATAACTAACGTCCATCGCACAAGTCCTCCACATTTCAAGGTGGGATGGCGTGTCTTTAAACCATGAGTGTGTTTAAACCATGGCCCAGCCATGGTTACCCAGCCATGGTTACCATGCACTCGTTTTCTACTCTACATCTATGCATTCGTATGGATACAAGTAATCACGACGACTAGAGTAATATGAGGTCAAAGGTGATGGATTACTATTGTACGGATTAAGGATAAAAACATCGTTATCACTGGCACAAATATAATAGGGTACATGTATATCACACGTGAGAAGAACGTCCTTTGTAATCGTATCACGCTTCGGCCTATCTAGACTGGACATGTCTCTATAACTGATATGGCTATTCCAGCAGCCTCCCGCCATCCCTCCGCAATTGTTACCGCCACCCCAGGCCGATCCAAACAGTGTAGTCACTCCCTCAGACACTTTCTTTGCGAATAAGATCTTTTCCGCTGTCCTTTCTTGTGAACTCCCTCACATCTCGACTGTCCTTTTTAGCCGTGACTTCTTTGATCGAGCTCAACGTCTTTTGAAACCACGTGTTCTTGGATGCCTGAATTTCGCCCAGAGCACCGTTAAGCTGGTGCGTAAGCGCCTGCGTCTTGCACTCGGACTCCACTTGCGCCAGTTTCGTTTGAGCGAGCTCCAGTTCCAGTTCGCGGATGATCCGATCCTTCTCGACGATCAACGGATCGAGATCTGCCACGTTTTGGATGGGCTCGATCTTCTTGAACTCTCCATTTGCGCACACCAAGTTCTTGCAATTCTCGCAGGGTTCGATCAACATCTGAAAGGATAACAAGAACATCAAATCCAGGCTCAAGTCGGTAGAAAAAATCAACTCTTAAAAACACACTTTAAGTTTCACAAAATACATTGGCTACCATACAAGACTTTTTTTTCAAATTTTCTGCTCCTTTGACATCAAAATACTATTCTGTATTTCAGTATCTATCCCTTTTGGTTCTAACCATCTTTAGATTTTAATCATCAAAGCCTCAATTTGAAGGGAATTGCATTCGAGACCATGATTATTTTCTCTTGTAAACTACAGTAACAGAAGAGGCATAGTTCTGTCTGTGAACATAAAAGAATAGTCAACCCTCTTTGAAAGACCACTTGTATATATAGACCACCTGTATTTGTATATAAGAACTACCTGCATAAAAGACAGCATTTTGGCAATCCGCACGGTATGCTTTCCATGTTATAGAAGCTGCATATAATGACCATCTGCATATAACAACCATATTTTGGGGGTCCTTAGGGTGGTCTTTATAGATACAGGTTTCCCTGTGATGTTATTTTGCAAAGTTTTATGTAGTCCATGTTCTATCAACTGCTATGCTTCACTGACTGAATTTTAGTAACTGCCCATTTTGGTTGAGAAAACAGGGCATCTTGATAATGTTATTTTTCCTATCTTCTTACGGCAACTTTACCTTAATTCGTTGAAGTTCCTCCTTGTTGGCCGTTTGTTGTTTTTCCAATCTTTCGCTCAACTGAGAGCAGATCTGAAAACAGTGAATTAAACAGTCAAAACCTGCTCAAAATACACTTTCGTCCTTAAAAGAAACGACATCTGTTTGGAAATCCATTTCTCAGTGACTGTGACCGCACTCTGTGAAAGTTTTCTGTAGTGCCAAACATGCGAAAACATTGTTCTTGGGGGACCCACAATTTTTTTTTGTCTTTTTCTCTGTTTAATCACTGGCAATTAAAAGTTCTGTGTAACACTAGGACTAGTTTGAGACACATGCTTTATGTCTTTATACACGTATGTTAGCATTCACTGCAGACTCTTATCTTTGCTAATCTGGTCCCCACATTGCCTTACCCATCCTTTATGGAGGATCCATGAAGGGCTTGTTGCTTTTTTTTTTTTTTCTTCAAATATGGCATGGGTACGATTCAAACCCACATCCCTCTTCGATTGCAGAAAACGCTTCATTGTAATGCAGCGCAAGGCTGACACACTAGGCATAATGTTACCAAGATAGCTAGGTAGTATTCACATGGTATTTGGGGGTATACCTGAGATAATTTCACGAATACATGTACCTATATGCAGTAAAAGATAGCCGGGGTCGACCTACAGTATAGTTCTCTGGTGAAGGAACCGCCTATTGCCATGTTAATAATATTTTTAATATTTTATGTGTCCTTAAAGAAATCTGCTCATAATGTACCCACCCCCGGGTGATCTTATATGATCTTACTATTGCATTCTTACAGTCTTATATTCGCTGATGATGTTTTGTTTCACACGATCTTCCTCCTCCGCTTTCTCCAGTTCCCGCCGACACATTTCCTTCACCTGGTGGGAAAAAAAAAAGACTCGCATTTTTTTTTTTTTGTGCAGTTTTCTCATGTTTCTTTTTAAATAAATATTTCTGAACTCTACGTTCAGGGTATGGAAAAAGACTATACCGGTAACTACTCACAAATGTTTGAATGTGCAAGAGTTCATCGTAAAACAGAGAACACCAACTCATTTTGCATACACTGTACAAGTCAATTCCGCATACAGGTATGCCACATGTAGAGTGAACATTCTACTACACTAATGCACTTTTACTTTATCATCAATTTTTTTTTCTCTTTTTACATTATCTGTTCCTTGTTTAAAAAGACCCCTTGACTCAATACAAAAATCCTTCCTTTTCTAGACCACCTTCAAATTAGGCCGTAATTTTTTGGATGAGATGGTGGTCTTAATAAAATACAGACTCCACTGTAATTTGAGTTCATACTAACCTGTGCTGTCTCGGTCTCCAGTCGTTTCTTTTCCTCCTCTGCATCCACCAACATCGACCGGGTGTGCAGCAGATCTTTCTCAAACACCTCGCACTTGTCTTCCACCTGACGCAACAACAAACATGGACATTAATCCTGAAGTTCACATCATAACGAATCTGGGGATCGAGTTCTCGAATATACTTAAGTCTATTTATTTGAACTGACATTTGTTCCATCTTTAGTAAAAAAAATTTTCAAACTGCAAGAGCCAAGCCAATTCCTCTATACGTCTTAAATCCAGAATGGAAAGTTAAGTTTGCTAAGTACCATGACAAGTATTGTCTCTTCCACGCCTAAGACCAGTTTTCAAAGTTAAGATTTTTCTAGTGACTGGCCCCAGCCCAATGATATGGGCTGGAGTTCTCGAAAATACTTAAGTCTAAGTTTTGACTTAACATGCTTAAGCCTGACTGTTGGCCAATCCCGTTACTTAGATCGGCGAATTTAAGTCAAAATTTAGAGTTAAGTATTTTTGAGAACTCGGGCCATGGTGATAGTGCCATACAGAATAGCAAGCCAAGCTGACCAGGAGATTTTTTTTCTCTTTTAGTTTGTGTTGCGGTGTGCATGGTAGACAATGCAGTGTGTTAGCTAAAGTCCAAGCTCAGGAATTTGGCGTCAGTTTTTGGGCCAAGCTGAAGTGATTCAAGTTCACGAAGCAAAAGTACCCAGTACAAATGGCTCAGGGTGAAGTAATAAGTACAGTAATTCTTCTCTAATAGGGACAACCCTTCTGCCAAGTAAGTCTGTCGACATTACGGAAATGTCCTTTAGTGACAGGGAACAGCAAACGCATTTGTACATCTTTTCAAAACCCCATGTGTCCTCTTTCGATGTCCTTGCTAGAGTGTGTTCTCTTTACTTTACGCTGTACATGGGTAGTGGGGTGAACTCAGGTAAATTGGAAGGTGATGTGGGATAGCTGAATACAATTCTTCAGAACAATTTTGCTATACAACGGTTCCTCACTGAAGGGCCACTCTCAACAGAGGCCACCTTCCCTAAGGCAGCCACAAATCCTCGCTCATACTGCTATAAATGCATTTACTTCTCTCTCTCACTTTCTTGGCAAATAGGGTGGGGTTATTTTAGAAGGGGAGCACCATACATATAACATAAATATACAATATGCTTTCATAAATCAGATTGCTGACACTGTATTTACTGGTGTTCTGAATTTCGGTACTTCTCACACACAAATGTGATCTGTGATTTTTTTAGGTCGAAACTGCGGAAAGCTGGCTGCAAATACCGAGACACGGAGTAACACACAATTTGTACAATGCAGAGGGAGATATGTTAAACCATATACAAGCAAGAAACCGGTAACAGTTATTTGGGGGTGTTTGCCTACCCATAAACTGAAGCACACATAGTATTATACACTGACTCTCCCAAATAATCAAATAGATATACATACTATATCTGGTAAGTTAATGCATACAATAGACAAGGAATTTCTCCACAATTAATAGCTGATCCAATCTCAAAACTTTTTACACCGGAGATACATGTACAGCCTACCCCAAAAACTTCTAATTTTACTTAATTTAAAAATTTCAATGAATGACACGTATATACATTGCCCTTGATATGTACAGTTACTTGGTAAACCTGAGTAACAGGGAGGTAACTTGTATTGCACGTTGAACTGACAAAAGTTTAAAAGAAATGCTGATCATTCCACACTTATAGCCACATTTACCGAATGCATATAAACCCCCAATCCAGAACATGTCTATCCATATTAATTAAATTAACTTAACACTTATGCCAATTCAGAAATTCAATTCTTCCACCACAAAAAGTTTAAATTTCAGTCAAATACCCAATATTAGAACACATATAGTTCATGTAGTTACGAAAGCAACCTAAGAATTTCCGAAACCACCACAACATAAAGAATTTCCCAGGGCTAATGGTTAAACCCTGGCAACTACCCCAACAGCAGCATCGCACCACCACCAGTTACTGAAAGTTAGCAGCTTACCCGTTTGCGCTTTAAGTCAAAGTGAAGAAAGAAATCTCTACCTTAAGGAGTCATTTCATATAATTTCATTTGCAATCTCTACTGATATAAAGGCAACGGCAATAGTGAAACCTCAAAATTATGACCTTCCACCATTGTGCTTTCATGCGGTCTTAGTAAGGAAAGTTTTAAACCCCTTGGCGAGACAACGTTCTAAAGATACCCAAAAGAAGCGGCTAAACTGATGGTCCTAAATGACTGGCCTAAGCTTGTACATGTATATGGCCCAAATGTGGCTGTCCAAAGCGCACATTATGGTCAAAGGTAGTTTGAATTCTGAATGAAACCCACAATACATGTTGCGATTTTGTGGAGCAAAACCCCTCTAACTTGAGGTGCATCTTATATATCTCATCTGAGAATGCAGGTTTTGGTACCGCTGGGAAGTGCTCTTTATTATCAAGCGGTCTTAATTCTGAGGTCGTAGCAAAGTGAAGTTCCACCGTTTTTTAGATATTACCCAAGACAATAAAGGATGATAATATATATGTATACTCTACAGCAAACTTCTAAATTTGCTCTAATAGAAAGCAAGATACAAAGACATCGCAGAACTGGTTTTAAGAACTACCGGTAGTTTTAAGGTCTGATTTTTTTTTCATGATTTCTAAGATCTTCTAACATGCATATCTTTTCACAACAGTCGCAAACATTGTGTATCGTCTACAATTATAATTCAAAGTTCTTGAATGTTGTCACTGGTAACACTATTATGTTTAGTTTCACCTTTATGAATTTTATTTCAATTACCATATTATACCTACCATGTCGAGATCGTTTCTCAGGGCAATCTTACTCGTGACCAACTCGTGAGCCAGATCGTCATTCTCCTGTTCTAGCCTCATTGTGGATTCAATCAGACGCTGGTTTTCTCGCTGGAAAGAGAACGCCACAAAGTTAACATGGTATTTGTTGCACACCTGGAGAAAGATTACAAATTTTAATTTACTTCGAATAATTCCTTGCCGTCAATCTAGCTTTTGAAAGAGAAGCATGGTAAACGGCCACATTCAACTCGCCCCAAACAAAGATGTACTTTTTACAGCCTCAGATAATTCTTTAAATATCTCGAGTTTTTGTGACATAAAATTGTCTGATCTCTCTCTCTCTCTCTCTGCTTTAAGGGACACAACCGTACTTTAATTTATTCTGCTAATCTCTATATTCACTTAAAATAATTTTTAATTCCATTTATCACAATATTACAATTTATGAATAGTTACACCTTAGTGGCACACATTTTGCACATTAATTTTCCATGTCTTATAGGTGCAGATTATGACACACTAAATTTGCCGCAAACCTTTTCCCAGGGGCCGTTTTCTTGAAAAATCTCATACCCCAAACGGATCTTTGCATGGAAAAAGCCTGGATACCGAGATGCTTAGGTCCCTATATTTCTGGAGTTAAATTTCAAGATTAAGGCCCCAGAATGTCTGAACAACACCCACCCCCCACGGCAATTTTCTGGAACAATCTTAAGTCTAGAAACCCACTTAAGTTTTCACTAATCACTTTGGCAACCATCAGCTTTTCCATGCTTAAGATCACTAGTTAACTTAAGCATTTTTTAAGACACTGGCCCCAACTTACCCTTAGCCTATCTACGGGGTCCTCCTGCTCCAGCTGCTGAGCTTTGAAGGCCTGGTATTCCTTCTCGTATTTTCTCAGCTTCTTGCTACTAATCTGTAAAGGCAAAAGTTCGAAGAGAGTTTAGAGGGGGGGGGGGGGGGGGGGGCGAGAATCAGGCTTAATGTCGGCTTTCCATTAATGATGGTCATGTCACCGAATGCAGTTGGATTCAGTGGTGGATGCAGGTGTATGAGGTGTAGGTCACATCTAGACAGAGCACAAATTCTTAGCAGCAAGTACTAACTCTTGTTCTGTGTTATTTTTAAAATAAAAGACAAACTACATCTCAAAGATTATTTTAAAATCAATGTTATGCAATAGCGTATTACAATCAAGCAAAATGGTAAAGTAACATTATGGGGGGGGGGGGGGAGGACTACATTTCACTACATGTACAACTGAATCTGCCAACAGGAGGTTAACTTCCTATAAGAAAAAGTTAAGAAAAGACTGAAGAAGAGATCTATCAAGACTGTCACAGCTTTTACTACATTCTTTATTATAAACTGCTGAAACTGATGAACTGTCAATGTGTGAATATTTTTTCTTAATTCATCAATATCACCCAATGGTTTCTTTCATTCTGTTGTGTTATTGTGCATCAGTTTTTCGTTCTGTATTTCTCGGGTTCTCTATGTGTTGCCCATACCTTGTCTGGACCTCAACACACAAACTTGTAGGGTATTTGTGACAGGGTTACGTTTGCCCCGTTTTCAAGCATGTTCAAGCACATTGGATCAACCTAAGGAACATTTCTGTTTTTCTGTTTTCCATGCGCCAAACTTAATTCAAGTACTACTTCTCAGGGCTGTGCACACCCTGTCTTCTTTCTCTATCCATGAATACCGTTTAGCTAGGTTGCAAAACCATTATGATGTTGTCGCATATTGTAAAATACCTTTAAGCAGACGGCAATGTTCAACAGCTCTTTGGCAGCGTCTTCCGAGCGATATCTTCGTGGGAGCTGAACCCGAAAATATTTCAGGACTCCTTCAAAATCCTGCATCAGCAGATCTTTACGGGAGGTCTGGAACAAAGGGAACGGTATAAAGGACTTCATAGTGTACATCAGTACATATATGTATGTCCGTATACAGTGAATTAACAAAGATGCCTCTATTATATAGTACAAGGGAACCAAGGATTTAAGACCATCTAAAGTTGATACCAATGTAGTCATAATTCTGAGGTGGTCTGAAATTCCGATACAGTGAAACTTGTATATAAACACCACATTAGGGACTAACAAAACATGGCCTTATACACAGGTGGTCTTTATATGCAGGTTCAAGAACATGGAAAGTATACCCCTGGGGACTTGTAAAATGGGGTCTTTAGAAGCAGGTGGTCTTTACATACAGTCGGTCTTTACAGCAGGTTTGTATAGCACTGATGTGCAAGGTTGTGGTTGTCCAATAACAGGTCGTAATTCTGAGGTGATCTTATTTCTGGGGTAGTCTTAATGTCGAGATTCCACTGTACATGCCTATTCAATTCCATCAGTTACATAATATGGATACAACTACTAGAAACATTAAAGAATTATTTTAGATAAAATTACCAATTTCAAAACATTTGGAATAACGTTCACGATACTTGTGCACATATTTTCTGAATATTACCGGTATAATATGAAATGTCGACTGCAAATTATGTTTGAGCAAACAGACAGGTTGATATCAAGGAGTGTGAAATTTGAGGACTAAGAAACCAGCATCTTCAAGTTCTTACCTTCAACAAGGCCAAAGCAACATGGAAGATCGTGTCTAATCCCTGCAAAGCGTAAATGTAAAACAGATTATTCTTTAAATGCAGGTTAAAACTGCGCAGTAAGCTTTCTACTACATAACTCCTACCTGTAATATCATTGGCTGAGAATGTCAATTCGAAGTCATACTTTTTTTCGGAGTACCAGGAGCTACTAATGACACCATACTTTACTGAACAAATGGGAACATACTTTTTCACAACGTACATAAATGAAAGCAGGAGACAGTTCCGAGTCTTGCTCGGCGTTGCTTATATTAAAACTCTTACCAAATGTCCAAAGATCTTTATGCTGGATTTAAAATTAAAGCAAAATCCAAGTTAAAATCGTAAGTTGGTTGGCAGTCAGTTTTGAGAAACAAATTCACAAGTAATTTTGCAGAATCTATGAAATGAAAGATGAAACCACTATAAACTGTATACAAAGTCGTAAAGCACTGATGTTGAGTTGGATGCGGTTTTGTTTGACCAATTTGTTTCCACAGTATAATGATATAGCTGGTGAGAATTTATATTTATTTTTTATTTTTAAAAAGAGCCCCATCCATACCCTCATCCCCATTCTATTCTATAAACTCGGGCCACCAGAGTGCATCCACACAGACAGCTATGACCTTTCGTATACAAACCATCAAATGCAATGAGTTAATTTTGCAGATGGACTCCGTACATCGTGAACACTCAAATGTTGCCCCTAAATGAATACCTAGACTAGTACTGAACCTTCCCTAACTGAGTTTACAAGCGTTTGGTTTCTTTGCGACAAAAACCTTGACACTTGCTAGGCGTCAGAGAATTTATTGAACGAGGGAATTGTCCGTTGAAAGTCGGTATTTGCATATCAATCTTTACTATAGACCTGTTTATAAATGGGATTTTTAAGTGCATATACGTGTGCTCGACGGTGCATTGTGAGATATTATGTCAGTGAGCACCGGTTGTTTTCACAGATAAAACTGCGAAAATAAAACTACATGACCCATTCGTTAACTGAAGCAATAGTTTTTAGAACATCCTATATGAGATCTTCCTATTTTTTATGGAGACTATGATTAAATTCACCGGATACATTCCTTTTTGCCCTTCGTGCCTGAAAAAATCCCCAGAGTGCTTGAGCCACCCTTACCCATAATGCAATGAACGGGTCTGCCACGTGCAATAATGGCTTCAAGGTCTATTAGGCACAATAATCCTACAATAATCCTACAATAATCCTACCTCGCTCAGCAGCACGTCCAGGATGTGAAACACCATGAAGAGAGGGAATTTGGCAGTGAACAGGGTTAGGAACCACTGGGACGCGTACATGTGGGCTTCCAGACCTAGATCTATAAAATGCTCAAACAGGTCTGGTAGTTGATCCTGAAAACAGAATAGTAAGGGTTATATGTATGTAGGTATTTTTTACATTTTCACATGGTAACTGCCGAATGTTTATGTAGACTCGTGGTGAATGGTAACTGGCAACATTACTCATGGTAACTGGTAACATTACTAATGGTAACATTGCTCATGGAAACTGATAAATTAGTCATGGTAACTGGTA
>JAAUYG010082744.1_pt1 | contig 12735 bp, 6 predicted proteins | sample 7278091 | NCBI WGS metagenome assembly JAAUYG01 (sample SAMN14350201, study PRJNA611818) | marine sediment metagenome | isolation source: surface marine sediment (0.6m) | place: French Polynesia: Moorea | collected 2018-08
ACTAGATAGATGCCATTTTGCATGATTGTTTTACTTGTTAATAAAGCCAAAAATTTTATTCTCAGTCTACGAAATTTTATTTATCCCCACCTAAACGAATCTTTCTTTCTCTAAAGGTATGCTGTGTTCAGTCCTGTCTAGAAACAGCTATATATCTATAGCTTTCATACTAAAACAGTTACCATGGTTACCCGAATCTTTCTTTGATTTCTCAGTGTGTGTATATATTGTCTTTTTGCCTCTATCTCGAGTACATGTATATGTTATGCGAATATATCTACTGCATGTATATCTCTAACACATGAATATTCATGGTTAGGCTTTGAATCATTTCTATTATGCCTCGTGTCCAGGTGGGGATTCCCGGGTTCGGTGAGGGGAAACATTTCCGTCTCGGCCTGCAGGTCTTACACCAGATGAACCTGGCTCAACTACAGGTCGTCGTCAACGACCTGCATGCACAGATTGAAGGTAAATGTTCGGTAGTGGACACCTCTATGTGAATTTGGCAGTGCAATGGTCCCTGCGATTGAAGACCCCTCCATTTAACAATTCCCCTCCATTTTAAGACCGGCTATCAGTGACACCATTCTTATTTTCTCAATATAAATTATTCTTCCATTTTAAGACCACCTCTAATTTAAGACCATATTTTTGTGGCTGAAGGGGTGGTCTTAAAATGTAGGGATCACTGTATATTATTATCGGGCGGATTTGTATGCTACATGTAAACCCCAGATGAACCTGGCTCAACTAGGTGATGTGAAATGAGGTCAGTTTACATCAGACAAAACTTGTTTCAATTTCTGAGTGATTGTTGGGTGTTCTGGGTGGTAGTGGTAATATTTCAATTTACCAGTAGCTGGTAATGTTTCAATTTCTGAGTGATTGTTGGGTGTTCTGGGTGGTAGTGGATAGTGATTTGGGGATGGTTTTTGATTCTAAGTTTATCTGAATTCTGCGGTCAGCAGATGTATTTTCACTGTACAATATGAGCTGTGTAAATTATTTTCCTTGAAAGTAAACTGTTGTTATCATGGTTATAACAAGTGGAGACTCAACTACAGATGTAAAATGATGTGAAATAGCAATAGCTGTATGTGACACTGAACGGTCTTGTGCATTATAAATGAACAAGTCCAAGCTACAACTTACCTTGAAACTTGTATACAAAGACCACCTTTAATGCTCCAATGAAGGATGATCCTAATACACAGAAGGTCTTTATATAAAGACCAACTTATGGCCCAACGAAGGATGATCCTAATACACAGAAGGTCTTTATATACAGGTCCAATACCATGATGTTATTGAAGTCTTGGGAAACCTAGGTTGGGATCTATCAAATGCGGTTCTTACAGGTATGTGGTTTTTATACAGTTTAGAGCCTGTTTTGATTTATTGCCATTTGTTTCAGCACTGAATGATGAGTTAGTGCGGATGTTAGTAGACAGAGATGACCTTCATATGGAGCAGGACTCCAAATTGGTTGACATTGAAGATCTCACAAGGTATACCACACAGTGGGAAAACCCAGAAATAATTTGTGAGCTTGTGACCTTCTGCATGAGTATATCATGGTTATTGTACAGACATTGTTTACATTGCATATTCATGTATTGGGTTTTTCTCTTTGTAACTTTTAAAGACAAGGTTATAATTTCTTGAAGGTTCTTTATTTGCCAACTAGTGATCTTAATCATGTTGAAGACAATGGTTGTCATGGTGATTAGCAAACAAGGAGAATTAAGTCTATTTCTAGATTTGCCGATAATTTCACCTGTAAAATGTATGTAATGTAAAAAGTAGTTATATTAAATTTCACTCTAATGTTGGAGTGGAATGCTGTGAGATACGATGTTGATCAGCTATATTAGCAAAACAAAAGTTATATTAGCAAAACAAATGGTTATACAAGCTTACTTTACAAAAAAATACTCTGGTGGTAGTTGTATTTTTATGGTTTCCACAACTATGGTATATCCATGATATATCGAATCTTAAGGATAAAGACTTATTTTTTACTTATTTTTCAGACGGGCCCAGGAATGCTCTTCTAGAGTGACAGCCTCAACCGCCGCCAGCCAATCACATCCCAAACCCACAAAGAGAAAAGACAAAAAGAGATAATAAAACATGGCTGCCTGTCATCTGCTCATCTGTACAAAACTCGTATCTTGACATGGACACTTGTTAATAAGTGGAGAGTTCATTGGAATGGGGTGTGAATCTGAATGTTGCCTGCATATTTGTTTATTCTTTTGGTAGTTATAAGACTGTGATTACAGGAGTGTACTCAACTGAAAACAATACTGGTCTGGCTAGCATGTAGTCAATGTAACTCAGTGGAATTTTATTTTTTCTTGGAAAAAATTTCTGTAAGTATATTAATAAAGCTTATAGCCTCTGCCATGTGACAGAAACATAAAATAAATAAAATACCTCAATATTTTTTCTCTGTTCAGCAATATTCTTCAATGACCCAATCACTAATCCACATTATATACCTGTTCCTGTAGCTTGGTGTGCCCTTTTCCTGATGGGTTGCATTATGATTTCAAAGTTTTGCGTAGCTGAGAGTCTGAATGCTATTCGCTGAAAATTATGTACACACAATATGTATATATATGAAATATATTTGCTTATCGAGTGCTCATATAGTCACAGTGGTCGGGGTAAGTGCATAGCAGTGTCGGGTGATGACTGTGTATGAGGTTACTGTTGTTATTACTGTAATATTATGGAGATAGAGTAACTTTATGTGCTTACCGTTATGTACCAAAGCAAGAAACACATCTTCTGATGACAGTATATGATATGTAGAATGTATGTTTTACAGTAAAATATCTTTTTCCCGTATTAACACCACGGAAATGAAATTTTGTAAAAGACATTTGTTTACCTTTACTAAATCCAAAGTTTTGGAGTCCCATCATCAAAGTTGTACTAGAAGGAACACTAGCATTGTGTCCCATTCTCCACAGCAATGTGCAATGTGTTATGTATAGCACATATATTATGTGCTTCTAATGTTGTTAGTTTGAGATAGCATTTATAGTATTAAATTCAATCATGCATATTCTGTATTTTCAAAAACCAGAACTTGAACATAGAAAACATGTGAACATTATTAGAAATAGTTTGGATGCCAGACACAGATAATTAAGTGTGGTTGAATGAGAGAAAGAAAAAAAAAATATATTAACATGTGATACTTTATGTAAAATTGTACATAAACCAGTTGAATTTCGGTCTTTTTTCTCTCTGTACGAGAATATAAATCATGCTTCCTAGATCGATTCCTTCAATGAATCTCTTCATGTATGTATTTGTCTGAGATGTGAACTCTACCGGTACTCATTTTCAAGACTTCTACTTTTCACCTTCTGCACTTAAAGATATAGGTAGCAAGTGGACGTCACGCAAGTAGGGCAATGTTTCGGTTTCCATGGTTATTTGTAAATGTGATACAGTGTTCCCTCTATTTTACAACCCTTTATTTTAAGATCATCTCGATTATAAGACCAGATGTTTTGGTTCCAAAGTGAGATTTCCTACACTACTGGACCTTTATTATAAGACCACCTGCAATATAAGACCATATTGCCATGGTACCATGGGTGGTCTTAAAAATAGAGGAACCACTGTATATTAAAGTAATATACAGACTAAAATGATGTAGATATTTTAAGGTAGGTGAAACGAGAGTTAATTTGAAGTGGAGTTTTGTTTCAAAATTTGTTATATTGCATTCATTGATAGGTTAATCTTTTATATCTGTCAGAAGTTGGACTATATTTCAAATAGAAACAGAAGAATTTGATGTTCCTTTATTGCCGGTAAATGTGCAATGGTCTGCCTCTGTGATCAAAGGGAAACCATGAGTTCTAAAAAATGAGTTCTACACTGGTTCATGGATGTGAAAGATAAAAAAAAACAGAACAAAAACGGCACAACACCAGAAATTGGTCAGATGGGGTACTTCTCCTAGACATATCTGTTTCAATTTGAAATGAGAGAAAGAGATAAAATGAATACTTTGTAGGTTTATTAGAAAATTTATATTTGTAGAATAAAGTAGGATATATATATACATGTAAAGCCAGAATATATATAAATATGCTCATATAGCTACTCTGCTAGGTCATGTTGATATTAGGAATATGAGTTCAGCCTTTAAATTTAAATTGGATGCATTTATTAAATATTTAGAAAAAATATGCTAAAGATAAAAGTAGCAATCTATAGTATATGGTACTCATCAACATATTCAATTTTTTCCCCAGTATAAACATATTACCCACAAGGTAACCTTGAATGCTTTCAGCAAGCTTCCCTGAGGCAAATAAATGTTTTACTAAACTGTAAGAAGAATATTTATTTCTTTGGTATTTTGTTTTGATATTTACCTCTGCATACTGTTATATAAGCATCATAAGTAGAAATACAAATATTTCTCATTCATAAGTTGTTTCTGTTTAAAAAGGCAGTATTATTATTTTATTGCACCAAAGATGTTCATCCACATTGCCTGGGATTTCAAGACCGCATTGGAGTTAGCAAATATCCTGGTATTGTACCCTCCAACTAATCTGTTAAAACTATAAAACTGGGATATATTGACCCATACATGTATTAAAATGTTGTGGATTTATCAATCTCCAGCAATCTCCTAACTGTACCATTTTCATGAGTTATTGTTGTTTTTGCCTAGGGTTTTTGTGACTACGACATGACGTGTCAATTTACTTGGTGCTCTACTATGGTTTTCTATGTGTACAGCTTTTTCACGAGGACTTTGTTTTATGTAGTATAGCACTGTATTTGTGGTATTTGTTATATAGCTATTTTGCACAGTCTAAATAACAATTATTAAAGCAGTATTGAGATGCTGCAAACAAGAGTGCGATGAAACACCAAAGATGTTCCCGGTATCCTTCGCAATTATGTTTTGGGTGATTATCTGTGTTTGTATTTGACAGCTGTTTGAAATGCCAAAAATTGTATTGTCATATTTAAGAGTACTACTAGTTTATGTATTTAACCTAGGAAACCCTTTGTTTTAAAAGTTTTTAAAGCGCTATGCTAAAACTTAATATTTTGTTGAAAAGTATTATCAAATTTCTGAATTATTCTAATATTTGAAAAAAAAACACCACCAAATAACCATCAAACTGACTCATACACATACAAAATTTATTACTAAACTTTGGTGGTCAAAATACCCAAATTTGTTGCTTGACCAAAGCTTAATTTGTATTCCATATTCAGACATCTGCCATTATGAAGAAATGGCTCTAGATGGTCGTATATAATTCAGTTTTATTAATAACTTACCATTGTGCAGGATCATTAGGAGTTTTATACATTTGAGTGAAGATTTTCAAGGCCCCAAATACTAAACAGTATTGACTGGCCATTATGGATGGCCAGTAAAAGTTTGCACATCGTGTGCAATAAGTATGACAAGTACAGGGTTTCTTCACTGCAGAGTGGATTTATTTATATGTGTCTTTGAGTTTAATGTTGGGTAGTAATTCACCTGCATTATGAGTTAGGGGACATTTATTTCTTTGTGTTTCTATTTTGCATTATATTTAGTGGTGCTATTTGATAGAAATTCATGTAGTCTGTTGTACTGTAGTATATGTAGTTTTGCTTTACTACCAAACTTTACATTTCATACCATGTCTTCTCTGTCTTTGTTTAGTTACTATTTTGTATAACAAGTCACGGGTGTCGCAATTTTCTTGGTTTGGCTGAAATTTTAGCCCTGATGGGGACAATGGAGTTATAAAACTTTAAAAGGGCACACAGTAGAGAAAACATTAAATCTCAATTTTGGCTAAATTTTGACTTGAGTCAAAATACAGACTGAAAGTTTTTCTTTGAGAACTGTAAACCGTAATTTTGATTTTTTTTTTTTTTCAGAGAGTAAGTTATTCATTAACTAGTTCATGTACTTCTGGATTCCACACTGTAACCCTGTGTATCCTTGAACGGCATTTGCTAACCTCCCAGTTGTGACCCCTTGATGGGTCTTCACAGTTTTAAATTCATAATCATAAAATTTGAGCCGGATGTTCTGTCATACATGACAATATTGCTGGCAACCTAATCCTCTGCTAGCACATGTACATTTTTGTTTTTTTTTTAAATTACATATATTTTGCAAATGTTGATGCTAAATTCCAATCCAATGTTGATGCTAAATTCCATGAAAAATTTAAATTATTTGAGAATGTACACTTGATAGAATTAAAGTAGAGTTAATTTTGCTTTTACTATTCACAATTATGGGCCCAAATGTCTGAAATATGGTATGAAGCTCTGTTACTTGTACCTCCAAACTGTTACAGTGGTTTGCAGCATACTGTAATTCTGACCGTACTTTACCATGTAGTGAAAGCAAAAGGCATATAGAGAGCTGGATTATAATAGCTACAGAATCACAGTGGGGAGTGGAACCTGTAGCAGTGTGTAGTGGAAGAGAACAAATTGGCTCTTCACAACATATGGAGATTGTCGAGTGTTGGTCGAATGAGTAGGCTTGACTCGATATTGATGACAGTCTCCACAGACCTCTTTGGCTAAATTGAAAAAGTTGTTTTAGGACTTGCTTGCTGTTCTTCTTGTGTCGGTAAACAAAACACTGCTTCACATGACACACTTGGCTTCACATGTCAAAACACTGCTTCACATGTCAAGCTCGTGATGATATTATTATGTACCAGAAATAGTATTTCCTATGTGAGAGTCAAATAAAGATGTAAATTCTATTTGTATGTTGTTCCGTCTAGTAATTGAATGCATGGATAACATGTTTGTGTTTCTACTTATTGCGTTAAACCTGCTAAATATAATACAAGTTTTACTCAAAAATATAGGTGGCCATTATAATTGTCAGGTGTTTCACCACATAGTTTACCCAGTTTGCTGTAGTGTCAGCATTGACGGTCTATAGACCTAGATGTATCAGCCAACTGTGAAAATGTGTAAGAGTTTTGCTGCTTTGGTTGGTCATTAACTTATTTTACAGCCAACATACCTGACTCACTACTTCAGAACGAGCTCAGCTACTACTTGGTGCCTAGGTGGTGGCTAGGTGATGGGTGTTTAGTGGGTAGTTGATAGCCAGATGGTGGCTGGCTTGTAACTAGGTAGTGTGATAGGTTGTGCCTAGGTAGACTAAGAAGCTAGGCAGTGACTAGGTAATAGCTACATGGTGGCCACACTATGACTAAGTGGTAGCTAGGTAGTGGTTGGGTGATGGCTAGGCAGTGGCTAGGTAGTGGGTCGGCCATGGCTTGGTAGTGGCTTGGTGGTGGCTGGGTTGTAGCTAGGTAGTGAATAGGTGATGTCAAGGAAGGGAAGTGGCTGGGAAATGCCTAGGTGGTGGCCAGCTAGTAGCTACGTTGTGGCTAGGTAGTAGCTTGGTAATGTGGTGGTTAGATAGTGGCTAGGCAGTGGCTAGGGGATGGCTTTGTAATGGATAAGTGGTTTCTAGGTAGTGGCTAGGTTGTGGAAAGATATTGGCTAGGATGTGACTAGGTAGTGGCCTGGTAATGGCTTCATGGTGGCTAGGTTTAAGTGGTGGTTATATAGTGGTTAGCAATTATAATATATCTTTATTTGTACTCGAAGTACACCAACATTATAATATAATATAAAACATGCATCTACCGGTAATATTTGCCATCAACTAATTGCCTAGGTTGTAGCTAGGTAGTGACTTTGTGGTAGCTAGGTGATGGCTAGGTGGTGGCTAACTAGTGGGTAATTTGGTGGCTAGGTAGTGGCTAGGTGGTGGCTAGGTGATGGCTAGGTAGTGGCTACGTGATGGCTAGGTAGTGTCTAGGTAGTGGCTAGATGATGGCTAGGTGGTGGCTAGGTAGTGGCTAGGTAGTGGCTAGGTGATGACTATGTAGTGGCTAGGTAGTGGCTAGTTGATGGCTAGGTAGTGACTAAGTAGTGGCTAGGTAGTGGCTAGATGATGGCTAGGTAGTGGCTAAGTAGTGGCTAGGTAGTGGCTAGATGATGGCTAGGTAGTGGCTGGGTGATGGCTAGGTAGTGGCTGGATGATGGCTGGGTGGTGGCTAGGCAGTGGCTATGTGATGGCTAGGTGATGGCTAGGTAGTGGCTAGGTGATGGCTAGGTAGTGGCTAGGTAGTGGCTATGAGAAAGCTAGGTATTGGCTAGGTAGTGGCTAGGTGATGGCTAGGTGAAGGCTAGATAGTGGCTAAGTAGTGGCTAGGTAGTGGCTAGATGATGGCTAGGTAGTGGCTATGAGATGGCTAGGTAGTGGCTAGGTGATGGCTAGGTGGTGGCTAGATAATGGCTAAGTAGTGGCTAATTAGTGGCTAGGTGAAGGCTAGATAGTGGCTAAGTAGTGGCTAGGTAGTGGCTAGATGATGGCTAGGGTGGTGGCTAGGTGGCAGCTCAAGGGTAGTGGCTAGGTGATGGCTAGGTGGTGTCTAGGTAGTGGCTATAATAATAATAATAATATGCAGTTCTTATATAGCGCTTTATCCTCGAATGAGCTCTTTTTAGCGCACTCTTTAGCGCTTTACATATTATTACCCCCGGCACACCTGTAGTACACACTAACACCTTCTCAACTCCTCAAAGGAGCACACAACCTGGATACACGTTACAAGGCGTGGCTAGGTGATGGCTAGGTAGTGGTTAGGTAGTGGCTAGGTGATGGCTAGGTAGTGGCTAGGTGATGGCTAGGTAGTGGCTAAGTAGTGGCTAGATGAACCAAAGAATGATGCAGTGGATGGAGCGATCTGTCACCAAGAATCCATCTAGCCACTAAAGGGTACTTCCCCATGGGGACACCGTCCACCTTGTTCGTACATGAAGTAAGAGCAGAAACGTGGCTGAGGATAGTATTGTGCTTAAGACCCCTATGCCTCAAGTGTTGTAAGTAGGAGAAAAGTGTCCCGATAGATGGGTGGAGGGAATCCTTACCCCTTCCAGCACACCAGAGAGAAAAAGACCCCCACTTGGCGTGGTACAAATGGTGCGGTGATGGTCTATGAGCTGCACATATGGTTGCAGCAGCCTCTCTCAAAACGCCTCACCTGCAGAGAGATCTCGCGAGAGTCTCCAGGCTCCTAGGCATAGTTTGTGGAGGTTGGGGTGGCACACCCCATCCAGTCCGACTAGAAGACCATTGACTTCTAGTAGCAACACTGGCAGGTCAACTAGGACCTGCAAGACCAGGGGAAACCAACCTCTTCGAGGCCACCATGAAATGATGGCAATTCCCTGAGCCACCTCCAGAATGACCTTGTGTAGAGCAAGGGACAGGAGGGGCTGAGAGGGTACATGTACAGAAGACCCTGAGACCAATCCACCTGCAGGGGATTCCCTGGCAAGGCGAGAGGGTCGGGGAGGCGAGAATAAAACGCCTACCATAGGTACACCCCATAAATTGAAGAGAAAGTTGGCTATCTGCTGCTATCTGCTAGAGACCATTCTGTGGAGCACTTCAGGCAGTGAGGATACTCTACTCTGTGGCAAGAGAGATGATCCGCCTCGACATTGTTGCAGCCTGAAATATGGACTGCCGTCAGAGAAATGTTCGAGGTCTGACATCACAGAATGATCTCCCAGACCAATCGGTCCAAGCTCCTGGACCCCCGCCCCCAATCCTGTTTAAATAATGCATTACTGTGGTGTTGTCTGTCTGAACCAGGACATGTGTTCCATACAGCCACCACTAGAATGTCTTCAAGGTGAGGAAAACAGCCCTAGATAATTGATATGGAGACAAACACGATCAATCGACCAGACACCCTTCGCCGACAAGGGACCGCACACCGCCCCCCATCCAAAGTTGGATGCGTCCATGGTTAGGATGTGAGAGGGGGCTGGTGGCTGGAGAGGGACTCCCTGAGAGACTAGTTCTCGCTGAAACCAAAATTCTAGAGACGACCGGACCACTGGAGATGACAGAGGAATCAGCTTGGTCGTCTGATCGAATCTCCTATTGAAGTGGCCCCTCAGGAGAATCGATGGGGGGGGGGGAGATGAAACATGCACAGCAGAACTAAGGAAGATGCAGGCCTGTCACATGTTGAAGGTATCCAGCTGACACCTGATTGTGACAGAGCAGTTCCTGAGCTGCGTGCACGTTCATCTTGAACCTTTCAGGAGAGGGGAATAAGATCCCCCTGGCCGTGTCAATCATAGCCCCTAGATGGGGCATCACTTGACAGGGAATGAGGGCCAACTTTGCGAGGTTGACAATGAACCCCAGCGTGAAGTGACAGCGGAGACTGATGTTGGGAGTGCGACATGCCTGGAGGAAGGAGGCCTGAGCATGGAAAATTTCGTCTGTGTAAGGATACATGAGACATCCCTGCATATGCAAATGAACTGCTACAGGAGCCAGGATCTTGGTGAAGACCCTGGGGCAGTGGCTAAGCCAAAAGGAAGTACCTTCCATTGGTAAACAATGAGTTCTCCCGCTGTGTTCCTGAGAGCAAACCAAAGGTACCACAAGTGAGATGGATGTATCGGCACATGCAGGTAGCCATCCTTGAGATCCAGTGACACCATCCACCAACCCAGATGTAAACCCTGAATGATAGGACTGAGGGTCTCGATGTGGAACTTCAAAACACGAGGTACGTGTTGAGTCCACAAAGGTTGAGGATGGGGCGGAACTCCCCATTGCGCTTGGTAGCCAGGAAGTAATGGGAGTATACTCCCCTGGTCCTGCTACAACTGGTCAGTCTCCATGGCCCCCTTGGTAAGGGGATGCTACTTCTTCCCAAAGCGCCTCTCTCTTCAAGCGCAAGCATGGCAATAGCATCGTGACAGGGATCCTCGACAAAGGAGGAAGACTCACAAACGGGAGTGAATAACCCTGTTTAACACCTCCAGGACAAACTGGTCCGAGGTTATCCATTACCAAGCTGGCAGAAAAAGAGAGAGCCTGTCACCCACAGGAAAGTTGCCTATCATCGCCATACCAAGGGATTGATCCCACACTAACCACGGAGGTCCTGATAGGCTTTCCCATCCCCCCTTCCACCCCCCAAAGTGGGTGGGATAGGAGGAGGTGATGGGGACGAACTTTCAACGGTGGTTGGAGGTAGGCCTCTGGTTAGACCCCTTCCCCTGGCACCTGACTGAGGCTGAGGCTGAGCCTGGGTCCCGTCAGACCTACTAGACCGCTCGCTGTTTTTGCACTGGCATCGTTTGGTGCCAGAACCACCCTCTGCCTGAGGAGCCGCCGAAGCAGCTGGAGGCAGAGGAGGAGGGGGAGGGTCTCGCCATTTCTGAAATTGCTGAGCTGCTTTAGGGGCCTGAACTCCCTAAGCAGCCCTTGAGCCGGCCAACACGAGGCATCTAGCCTGACTCAACTACTCCTGGCTATGTGTGGCTGTCCCTACAGAGGACAGAAACTGTTCACCAGACAAAGTGGAACCAACGAAGCTGGTAGCCAGGAGCGAGGACTGAAGGTGCCTGTAATCCCAAAAAGCTGATGCATCAACAACCAAATGGCTTTGAGCCACAATGGCCACGACGCACCACAAGCCAAGGTCTGATGAGACTCTCGACTCGCACCGTGAAGCTTTTACAAAAAGTTTCCAGGACAGGGTTCTGACCACACTTGTTGTGCATGTACTTTGCCAGCAAGGTGGCATGCAATCCAAGACGCCAAGTCGCCATTGAAGAACGTTTCCACTCCCTTTCATAGTTCCGAGTTAATGCGTAAAGGACTGACATTACATGTCGCCTTCAACCCCCCAAAAGGAACAGGATTTAATAATTAGGTGTATACTGAACCAGTAGGTCGGACTTGCTGAGATCATCCAGGACAAGCTTTAATATATACTCGTATGACTGGAGATCAGCGTGGCAGTCCTGTGAACAGAGGGCAAATCGAACTGACCAGCTACATGTATGTCCTGAGAAAAAGTATCTTCAAGAGACGAGCGTGAAAAGTCCATGTCTTGCTCAACACCATCGACAGAAAGAGGAGACTAAGGTACTAAGTCCTTAGCCCCAGCCGACGGCAGAGCAGTGACCGTTGCTGTCACATTCCGGGGACACGAACCCAGCAAATGAAATACCGGCCGGGTCGACCCAGCAGACAGCAATGGGTACGTAGCTCCACATCCGTCTGACGCCAAAGGCAAACCCACCTGATTAACAACATGGGCAGAGGTTATGTAGGTAGTCTTTATTGAATTGCATTTGTGTAATTAAGTGCACGCCTTCTTTGCCCCATTCCTTCAAGAATTATCCTGTTTGGCTGTACGACTTCTGACATTAATTATCTGTTTTCAAAATACACACAAAGATAATTTGGTCATGACTAAATATAAAATCTTCAGATGTTTCATTTTTAATATATTTTTATCCCGGGGTGGCATCGATTTGCAGTCCGAAGTCATTTTTCCATTTCCATTCTTTGAATTTTTAAAAAATCAACCGTTTAACGTTCTCTAGGTGCAACGGAACCCGGAACCTTGGCCACTTGCCAAGTTTCATGCCCGTTTAACTTCGGTTACCTTTGACCTTCGGCACTATAAGGCCAAAAGTACTGTAGTGTATTAGCCTCCTTTCGACCCTCTTTGGTATATTCTAGCGACTTCCAGTCACCTGCCGACGGACAGGGCGGGAAAGCCTCTTTCCCGTACTGCCCGGCGGTCTTTACATCTTGTAAATCGGTCAATTATTGACAAAGTTATGTACGTTTTCAGGTGTGCTATG
>JAAUYG010053952.1_pt1 | contig 12733 bp, 7 predicted proteins | sample 7278091 | NCBI WGS metagenome assembly JAAUYG01 (sample SAMN14350201, study PRJNA611818) | marine sediment metagenome | isolation source: surface marine sediment (0.6m) | place: French Polynesia: Moorea | collected 2018-08
AAGCATACAAACATGCAAAGTATATTGTTCATTGGTAGCACATAAAAGCATACAAACATGCAAAGTATATTGTTCATTGGTGGCACATAAAAGCATACAAACATGCAAAGTATATTGTTCATTGGTAGCACATAAAAGCATACAAACATGCAAAGTAAAAGTAACTAATAAATATCTATTTGTTAATCTATGTAATAATTAGTACTTTTTATACCATATTATGAAGACATGTTGTTTAACTATTAATTGTATGTATATTTTATCGACTGGGCGCCAGGGTAGAATACAGCTTTTTTGTAACTGGCCTACTCAGTATAAATATATTCAATAAATAAAGGGGAGGAAGGGTTAATAAAAACAATGGGCACTCCCCCTACCATTAATATTCACATCTTGAAGTTTGCTTTTGAACACACTAGTGGTAGTACTGCTGATAACATTCTGTGTTAAGCAATTCCAGTTTCTTACCAATCTATTAGACCAAAATAGTTTTTTTTCTGTACGCCAATATAAAGTCGAGAGATGACTATTGTTACCTCTCTGTGAATTAGCAGTGTTACCTCTCTGTGAATTAGCATTCCTAAATCCCCATTTACATGTATCTCTGTTTCACCACTGACCAATTTGAAATATAAAACAAGGTCTGCCTTAATTCGCCTGTGTTCTAGTGTGTCAACACTCAAATATTCAATTCTGTTCAAATACTCTACGTTTTCCCTGTGTAATACACGTCTAGTGAAATATCACGATCAATGTTAAGTTTCAAGATAGGTGACCAAACCTGAGATGCATATTCTAAAATAAAGCAAACATAGGTTGTATACAACATAACATAAAATTCAGTATCATGATGTTTAAGTGTGTTAAAAATACTACGTATGACATAATATGCCTTCTTAACAATATCTGTAAAATGCCTAGTAAATTTCAGATTTGTCTGAACAGTTACACCAATGTCTTTCATAAAAGTTACATTCTCAATAGGTATACCTTGACGTGTATAGTCAAGGTTTATTTTGTAATTACCAATTGAAAGAACTTTATTCTTCTCAGGATTGAATTCCATTTGCCAGAGATCTTCCCAATGGGAAACATGATTTAAATCTTCTTGAAATAACAGTCTTGTATATTAGTTGTATACCTTTATATAATTTAGTTTCACCAGTAAACATACTAATTGTACTGTTCTTAACATCAGCTTTCTTAACATCAACTTTACTCCCTTAGATGTTTCGAGCAGTGTAATTATGCTGCCATCGACCAATCATGCCTTGTTCAAGCAGCTATCACGGGCGTGAAATAATTTGAACTAGACCATGTACCGTATGTCTACAAGTTCTTCTACACGTGCATGTAGTGCACGGACCAAACTCTAAGCTGTCGTTTCTAGTCCATATAGAGTGGATTACAATATTTCCCCAGTCTTCTCTGTGTAGTTACATCTGGCACTGCATAGTGAAAAGGCCTCATTCAGTATTTATGGTGAAATAATCGACCTCGAGGTAGTCAATCAGTGCTAATGTACATTAAAGTGATGGTGTTCACACGTTAAAACCGGCCTTCTCTTGATGCAATGTGCTGCGATGTTGTAGAGCTAGGATGCTCTCATTACTACACAAGCACGGCCTTTATGAAAAGTATTCTATATGATTTAATAACATGCAGGGCACGGAGTGCATAAAGGAGAAGATTAGGATGCATTAGCATGTTAGTGGGATAAATTAGCCTGCACACCAAGCTTTTATGTCCAATCGTATAGATCCGGTATTTTCTTTGCTATGTTCACCAAAGCTATTTTATGACCAATCGTCGATGCGGTATTTTCTTTGCTATGTTCACCAAAGCTATTTTATGCACTATCGTCGATCCGGTAATTTCTTTGCTCTGTTCACCAAAGCTATGTTAAGTACTATCGTCGTCAGCTAGTTTCTTATATCTGTCCACGAAGATGCTGTAATGTAAAATCGTCAGTCTGGTCGACTTTTATTTGCTATGTTTAACTAAAAAAGTCCCGGCCCCCAATACTGATGTACCTACATTAAAGTAGCCTTCCATTTGTCGCCGCATTTTATGGGGGAAATCAATGCTGTTACCAGTCGTAGTTTATTGTCGCTGTCTGCCCGCCAATGTCTTGTTACTGGTCGCCTTGTTACTCTCTATTCACCTTGTTACAGTATCGCAGACCTCCGCCAGCCGCAGGCTTGACATGGGCTGATATATCGCCTGCCGGACGACCGATGCCTGCTAAACCTAATCTATATTAGTCTGCTCCGTGCTGCAGGGGTCTTGCTTCATAGACGTGGCCTATGTCAGAATGTGTGCTGGGGTCAGCCAAATAGGCGATCGGTTATTGCTTGATGATGGCACGGGCAAAAAAAGCCGCGGAAAACCACGTATGTTACTAAAACGTTCCCGACGATTAATCACCGGAAATTAATATTTGATCACACGTCTAAACAGCAATGGCGGACCGGGAGTCGATGGAGTGATGTCGCGGACGCTAATAAAGGCCGTTCTGTTTGTCGTGCTAGGTCGAAGGTTTGCCGCAAAAGCCAGAAACTGTGCCGGGAAACCCAACCCTCTCTTCCCCTATTTTCGCCCGGGGTTGGGTCAGTCTCGGCGGGCTAAAATCAATCTAGAACTACAGAGGAATTCTGCAGGGAAGTCGTATTTACCCAGCACAAACACTCCCTTCTAGGGGGAAAAGCGGAAAGGGAGACCTTGCCAAACCCACACCCACCCACCCACCCCTTCCTCCCCTCTCTCTCTCTCGGCCTGCCTCCATCTATAGCCTGTCGGGGCCTTCTGTGAGCGATCGATATTATTCCTCGCCAAACTTGTCAAACGGAAAAGGAATCCAACGGGCAAAGTCAAAGAAAAAACTACAAAGTACACTCGCCACTCGAACGCCGTCTTATGACGAACGTGAGAGTTTTCGAGCGTTTCTTATCGCTGATTAGACTACCTGTGTTTGCCGTGTTTTAGCGCGGACTTTGGGGCTGTTATTACGTCGCAGACGTTGTTTTGTATTTCTCCGCGCAATCGACATTAATTATGGAGCCCGATCGTCTGCTGTGGCTTGCTGTTTCTAGCAGGGCGATATTAGGAGATCGATATCAAGCCTTTACCTGCTCCCGGGGAGTTGGGACGGAGAAATTTCCTGTGGTGAATATTTCTGCCCTGCTACGGACGGTTTAATAATTGATATTTTTTGTGGAAGCAAAAAATATGCTTCGTTGGAAAAAAAATAGTGCGTCGATATATTTTGCAGTTGCAGCATAACCCATTACACAAGGTGCAGTAGGAGAGCACTGGAGCAGATTTAACCGTGAATACGTTTTAGTTCTGCTCTGTAAATGAACTATAAGCTATTTATTACATTCTATACACTATTACAGCTTAGTGCATGTCCAAGAATGTTCATGCAACATCGTTCGAAAATGTCCCAAGATCACCAACTAAAAGTTGGTTACAGATTTTATATGTTCTCTGCCGAATGCTGCGTTGGTTGAAAAGCATAAGACATTTTTTGAAAACAAAATCTGGGTCACAGTACTGACATATCCCAAATCCCTGTCGAATTATGTAACATTTTGTGACGGTGTGTGTGTGTGTGTGTGTGAAGAACCGTGTTGTGTGCTTCTTGATTCTCAATGTTAGTGCGTAGCGTAGAACTGTGCTCCTCTTAGTGCGGACTCTACAGAGGTCATCATATCTAATAGTGGCCAAATAGTGGTCACCTCTCAAGTGTGGCCACAGCTGCCTCCTGACATAGGCTGGGGGGGGGGTGAATCAGGCTTATAGTCGGCTTTCAACTAATCATGCTCTCATAGGCTGGCCTTACTAAAAGGGACTGTGCTTTTTAGACAGGATAACTTCAATTTATTTGGAAAGAGCATAATTGGATACAGAGTTTTTTTTAGTAAAGCTAAACTCTGTTGTCCCCCAATTTTTGGCCCCACCATGTTAAAAGACATTCGACTCTTCACTTCAAATTTCAACAACTCTTGCCATAAAAACTACCAACAGGGGGGTATAAAGCTTTAATGTACGTTGCGAATCCCATTCGAATTAGTTTAGAAACCGGATACGTTTTGTTTTGTTAATACACTTAACCCGATGCCGTTACTTGAATACATCCAGTTAATCACTTATATAGGTAAATCGATTTTCATGCAGACACATTGTCAATCTTTCCCGTTTCCACCATGATCCCGTGAGCATCACCATACACACGTCATTTTTCCATCGCTTTCGAATCCCGTCGAATTAATTTGTGGTTTCTGATGCTTTTTTTCCTCCGAGTACACTTAATAATTGACAAAACGGTTACACTTTGTAAGCTCAGTGTTACGTAAAGAGAAAAAAGATCAGATTTGTTTTATGTATGAAATATATAGAGTACTTAGGGTAGGTCCCCCTAAGGATACCCCCCCCCCCACACACACACACACAGTTAGGTATAAATCTCCCTGATCAGCCCGCAGATATCATTGGTAGCTAACAGTCACGAACTCAGCTATTTCCTTATTTTCAGGACTCACACAACCGCTTCCACGTTCCGGTTTTTCAACTCCTTTGATACAGCTGAATGTCATGTCTGGGCTACTCTATCACACCTATAATTGCAGCAATTAGTCGGTAGCGCCATCTATTAATCGTCTACCTCATGCGATTAAAATATTGTTGCCGATAAAAATACACGGCCGAACAGAGCTTTTCACTGTCAATGCTGTTATCACGTGCCAACAGGCACGCAGGAAAATAAATGTTACCGGGTAACTAGACAGAGAGATATATAGATATAAAAGATTCTAGTACTCGAATTACGGGAAAGAGGGGAGACACAAATATCACAAAAGAAAAAAAAATAGTGTATATTATTATCCACTTATTAACTTATGAGAACCTTACACTTTGAGCTTTGAGGAATCTCAGGCAGTTCACTATCAGTATCTTTGTGGCATTGTAAAAGATTTCTGTCATTTTTAAGAACACAGGAAACATTACGTGATAACAATAGTTCGTACAATGTGTGTCTACTTTGTGCTTAATAAAGCATCAAGTCTCCATCCATTGCCACTGACTCGCCTTATAACAAAGGTTACAAACATTAGGTATTTTCGCTGCACCAAGGGAGGGTACGAGACTTCCAGTACTCCTAATGCAGAGCATGTAATAGGAAGAGTTGCAGTATGGAGAAAGAATTGCTAAAACAGGTCCGGTTTTACCATTGACATTGTGTTGTGCCTAGACCTGACATATTAAGTGCCTCCCTGTGTAGTAATAACAAGCTTGACCCTTTAATTTATACTCCAGGTCCAGTGTAAAAGACACGACGCTGGCTTGTGATTTTAAAGCCATCAAAATGCTGTTAACGATGCGGAAGCTGAGGGAATTACAAAGACGCCACCTGGTGGATGCGGCACTTTACCAGCCAATGGCCGACGTTAAACACAACCTGGGAACAAAATAACGATTTTCTAACAAAGAGAAATCTTTTCCATTATGTGGAGGTTAATGCTGGCCGGAAATACATGGAGATTAAAAAGGGTTGGGGAGAGAATGTGCCGGCAAACACCCTGGCATTGTCTGTGCCTGCGGCTGATCAATAAACCAGACACTTGCCTTGTGTCGTCTATGTAGGTAACCCTGACTGAGATCAGGATTAGGCTAGGGTGTTATAGGCTTCCAAGCAGTCGCTTTTGAAAGGCCCTTTTCACTCTCTAATTTAGGTTTCTTTAATATAATTGGCACATTCGCTAGCGAAACCCCTCAAATCCACGACCACTCTCACAAGCAGCGTTTGTTCAATGTATGATTCTGACAATTCGTGATTCTCTTTGGTATTTCTTTTGTGCTGATACACTGTCATTACATACCGTGGGTTGATGGGGGTATCTGATATCTTTCAGCAAGAACTGATTTTCTTGAGAATAGATGAAGTACAGAATCTGTTCCCAAAACAACTCATTCCAGCGCTCGAAGTATTTCAACTCTGGCGACAGTGCCAGTCCCAAACATGGTCAATGACGATATTAAGTCTATTTAGTTTACCTTGCAGCAGTTTCTCCACGCTTGAATGGAATGTTAATGTGGAATAACTGACTTCCGGGTATCAACAGCTATGTCTAATTTGATGTTTTCGATAGCGGATTCGTGTTATCAATACTCGGAAATGTAAATCAAACAACAGACACTTTGCAACCAAAATATTTTTGAGAAATAAGAATGCATACACCTTGCGGCAGTTTGATTTAGGTTTAGCTTTACAACACACACTTTCAAGTAAACAAAATTGTCTAATTCTTAAATGTCGTTTTGCTTTTTAAAGGTTTCAAAACACACACATCACCACATTTCCACAGACTTGCCATGACAGCGTGGGGAATCGGCTGTGTACACGGACCGCTTTATGCCAAAGACTGACAAGCTGTATTGTTAAGGGGGTTGTGTCGCAGTAACGCTGTTTTCTTGTGATATACATTGTGATGTTGTTTTATAACATTGGTCGGTTAACATTACGAGGTTATTTTATAACATTGTGGGCTGCTTCTATAACATTTTGGGGCGCAAAACTGCATTCCAATGCTTTGTAATCTCCGCAATAAGACGCCCCATAAATAAGGCCCGTTTACAACTGAGGCCCACGGGTGATCTTCTCAGGTTTAAATGCATTTGATGAAGGTATTAGATTTCTAAGTTTTCTAAGTTTACAGGAATCTTTAAATATACATGTAGATATTTGTATATATGTGGGTTTTTTTTGTAAATTACCTGTTGAATATTGTACAAAAAGATCCACAATGCTTGCTTTGTGTCTTTCAGTTTGACGTCATCACAATTTCCTTGACAACAGGCAAACTAACGTCCAGCGTTCGTTGCGGTTTCCATGACAACAGTCGAGCAGACGATGAATTCCTCCTGGTGATGAGTCTTGCAGAGAACGACATTTGTTCGCCGTGGATGCCAGATGCGTGACAGAGCAGAAAGGGGGTTCGGATCTTTTTGTCTGATCTCAGATAGCCGACACTACCATGGATCGTCTCTTCAAGTCGATCCACAGTATCATCGAGCTCAAGTTCCGTGCGGACGACGACTATGTGGACAGGCTCAGTCGCCAGTACACAGTCATCATCCTGGTCTGCTTCGCCTTCCTCGTGAGCACGAAGCAGTTCGTGGGGAAGCCGATCGCGTGCTGGTGCCCTGCTCAGTTTACGGAGAGCCACCGAGAGTATACCGACACGGTGTGCTGGGTAAGCAACACGTATTTCCTCCCAATGGATGATGGAATCCCGAAAGGCCCACTGAACGAAACGCGACACAAGGCGATGATCAGCTACTACCAGTGGGTGCCACTGATCCTGATGTTCCAGGCAGTCCTGGCTTTCGTCCCCAGCCAGATCTGGAGGTTCTTCAACCGCAGATCCGGAATCAACCTGTCGACGATCATGGACGCTGCACACGTGTGCTCGCAGGCGTCCTACCTGGAGATCCGGGAGAAGGCGATCCGGTACGTTGTAAACCAGATGGAGCGTTACCTCCTGGCGCAGCGGGATTACCGTACTGGATGCTGCATCCGGATCAAGCATTTTATAGCCAAGATGTGCTGCCTTGTAGGCGGCCGACTGTACGGGAACTACCTGACCACGTCCTACCTAATGGTGAAACTGCTCTACGTCGCCAACTCGGTAGGCCAACTATTCCTCTTGGACTCCTTCCTCGGGATGGATTTCCACCTCTACGGAGTCTATGTGGTCCAGAAACTGATCCAGGGACAGGACTGGAGCGTCTCCGAGCGCTTCCCGAGGGTCACCAGCTGCGAGTTCGAAATCCGGCACCAGTCCGCGAAAATCCATAGCTACGTCGTACAGTGCGTGTTGACCATAAACCTCTTCAACGAGAAGATCTTTATATTCCTTTGGTTCTGGTTCGTGTTTCTGGCCCTGCTGAGCATCTTGAGCCTCATTAAATGGTTCTTCCGGGCGCTGTACTGGCCAGGGCAGGTTCAGTACGTCCGGAAGCAGCTGAGGGCGTTTGACACGGCCCAGCGGGAGGCGGGGGTCCTGGCCAAGTTCACTGAGAACTACCTCCGTCGGGACGGCATGTTCATCATCCGGCTGGTAGGCATGAATATGGGGGAGGTGGTGGCCGGGGAGTGTCTGTGTGGACTCTGGAACAACTACAGTCCCGAGAGACGGTTAATGGCGGAAAAACCGGGGCGGAAGACTGCAGGCAAATCCCGAGTCAACGGAGGCCAGAGACTAGAAGTATGAGATATTTCTCATAGGCGGTTAAACGAATCGGGATATGTTTAAGGAACCGGCATGTGTTAAGCAGTTAAACGAATTACCTGCATTTATATTGAGTGCTTGCTTGATTACAATCCCCTAAGTGGAATGCGCATATGTATTCGCTGCGGCTTCAATTGCAACCAAATAGGGATAAGATAAAAGTTGCCCCAGCTTTCTGAACCGAGACGGGAGATAACATGCCAGCTCTCTGGATTATTCATGGATTTAACATGGTAGACACTCACGTGTGGCGATACAAGGTACGGGGATTAGAATTGGCACCAACTGCCCCAGATTCCAAAGGGGAAATCCGGTATACGCATGGCACGGTCTGGATATTAACAACACCCCGCATATCCAGAACAGATACTCTGATGCTCTAGGTAGTCAACATTTCTGCAAGAACACAGAGAAGCTCGTGTAAGGGGCATGGAGCCACGACGAAAGTCTGCGCTGGCAACCGCTCCAATGAGGAAATGCCAGCCGTCTGGATATATCGGAAGCCATCTGGATCTTTCACGGTTTTGACATTTCAGTGTGATACACGTGTACATAACATAGTCCTTGGTTGGTTCGCAAAATACCTTGCGTCGGAGAAGGATCTTAAACATGCAGCTTCGCAGTTACCAATGTGGTTACCAATGTGACGATCATTTCAAGACTTAAGGTATTTTACGAAACCAAGCCCTGGAATAGGAACAGACGGAAGAGGTATGAGCAGGTGAACTGGTCGACTCTCTTTTCACCACAGCATTCCATGAAAACATCCTGTGACTTTCCTACACATATCTGAGAAAAGTCTACGAGATTACGTGTTAGGCTGTGGGAGCTAGTATCTCAACGAAATACTGGAGTCTTCCCAAAAAGAAAGAGATGAGGGAATTCGTCAGAGAGGTCTCAAAAAGACCCTAGTCTAAGCTGCACTCCGTCAATATTCTAACATTGTGATTGACTCAGAATTTGACTAAAGTGCAAACTGTAACTGGAGCATTTTCGAGCCCTCCAACCCGGAGCCATATATGTACTATTGTAAAGGCGTAGATTTAAGATCCTAGGTGTTTTCTGGTCAACTTCAGAGTCCACATATTTGGCTGAGCCTTCTCTTCGTTGTGGAACATTCCAAGGTGCTTCGTTGTGTATTGAAGCATTCATTCCACGTTTACATGTTTGTTGCTCTGTTATCTTGTGACTACTTATTCGTTGATTTTTGTTAAACAAAAAGGTTGTGCATGTTACTCCTGCAAGCACCTGATGTCACAGTAATGACAATGTCCCATCACCTCTAATTCTTAGAGGATTTTGGTAAAACCTGAATACGTAGTAATGTTTACTGTAAAATTCCACTGTTACATTTTACCATGTGAATCTGTCTATTTTTGTCCCTGTCAGCCATATTTGTTCAGGAACTGCTTCAACAACTGGCATGAAATATTTGAATTTTCCACGTGTAGTCAAGGCAACGCAGCCAACGCTATCGTCTGCGTTATTTCTGCGAAATGTGATTGGCCGCTTTGAAATGGTATAATAAACCCAAGTACAGGAAGCCAGTCCCTATGTTATTAGGTTGATAATTGTTTTAAATAATGCTAGTGTCCCATTTTGGTTCCTTGTGGTATGGTTGTTTCAATGTCAAGTCAGCTTCGCGCTTGAGAATAATTTTGGCCATGGGTATTGTCATAGAAACGCCAACACTGACATGCGCAATGTGCGTGGCCGTGCCAAATTGGGCATGGCAACCCTTAGCCTCAAGCTCAGTAAACAAGGCAAAATGACTCTTAGACTTTTCCTGTACTATTGACTAAAGGTAGGATCATTTTATACATAACTAATACATAACTATAACAGCATGCATGACCTTGGCCTACCATAAAATGGTTTCCCTTTGAGGAAACTCGATATGATTTTCCATGTTCCTACTTAGAGAGTAAGATATCACTTTCTCACCTGTTGTTTACTGACATAAATCTCAACACTGTGATTGGCTAAAAAAATTGACTCGGGAATCTCGTACGTCTCGGTATTTTGGGAACTGTTCTCAGCCTTTTTTGTTAATTTCCGGTTGCGTGGTTATTTTGTGATTTCTGAACGGGTTGATGTGTTGTTGGTTTGAATGTTTTATTTGTTGATTGTTTGTCTGTTTTATATAACTCCGTGTTAATGTTACCTATGTGTATCCACAAAGGCCCCCTACTGGGTATCACGAACTTCTTATCCATGTTAACGATTCGTATCATGTTTTTTATATTTACAAACATACTGGTTACAGTTTCGTTAACATAATCAACGAGTGAACAGAATGGTGTTGTACGTGTTTAGTCACGGAGGCGCTGTGTTCAGCATCGGAGATGTTTGTTGAGGCATTTTTACTGAAACAATAATTGTAGCACGAAAGATTACCTTTTAATAATTGCAATGTTAAGTACCGATAACGATGCTTAGTTATTACTATTATATACATGCATTTGTTGAAGATCATCGTTACCATCGAAACCAAAAACACTCTATTTGAGTGTATTTTGGAATTAGAAATCCCAATTCACATATATCAAGAGTGCTGTTCATTGTTCGCCGATTTTACCATAATCAAGGGCGTTAGAGCATGTTGCTACCCATTTGGGGCAGAAATATTACTCTCAGAGAACCCCTATTATCCTTATGTAATGTTGACATTAACGACTCGTGTTAACAAGTGTGGCAGAAATATTGTATGTTGGTCAAGCTTTTGTTTTGTTCTGTACTGTTCTGTTATCTCCCCAGATAAAGGGGATTACACATGTCATAAGACCGTTAGCCGTTATGTGTCACGTGACTGAAATGGGTGATTCAAATTTAAAGTTCTGTTTGTTTGGGCTGTGTGAAAAGCCGCGTTTGAGCCCAGGTGAGTGGCATATGGATGTGCTATAATATTCTGTGATTGTACATTGCTGCTTGATTCACTCATAATGGATATAGCACTGTGAGAAAAATGTAATTACCCCTTATTACAGCCTGTTTGTTATAACAAAGGCACCGTATAACCAGTATGTTATTGTACTGGAATATTATACCCATTATCGCCCGTGCTATCTATCGGAGTTCTTAGCATGTTGTAGTATTCAGTATGTATATAAGTAAGGTTATGTCATTGCACATTATTTAGGATCATTATTTAGTTTTACACGAACCATATCGACATAGCCGCATCCCCGTGTGAGTTATTGTAAGGTGGTCCCAAAACGATATGACTGTGGATGGGTATTAGCGGTATCCCACCATTAAAATTGAGTGGTCGTTACTTATCACAGGCATCTATTGTCACGGCTTTACATGTTTGTGGTTGCGACTGCAAATGTTTGTAGTTGCGACTGCAAAAAAACTCAAGCTCTCCGACGTCCCGTGTAAGCTCCTGAATGGGCACTGTTTCTGAAGGTCAAGGACGTTACCATGACACTAAGAGGTTTTGGCTTATTATTAAACAGATAAAACGCTAATGTTCAACTTAATTCGCTGTTGGAACAAATGTCAAGAATTAAGCTCTGTATAAGGATATCTGTTGTGCCTTACGAAAATTCCATCTGGCAGTATCCATAGAATTAAACTTCGCAATAATTTTAATTCTGCGTCTTTGGTATGACAGATTAGCGATATTATTACGGTTGTATTAATCTCTTCCGGATCAGAACACACTGAATTCCATCTGTGCTCTTGACCCCGGGGTCTGTGTTCTCGAGAATACTGCAGTCTAAATTTGGACTTAAGTCAAAGTGTGCAGAGCCATTGGCCGAGAATTTGAATAAAAAAAAAATAGATTTAAATATTTTCAAAAACCCGACTCAATATCATTAAGCCCTCATGAGATCCTGTCAGTTACTAGTGTTTATAAGTGCTAGGGGATAGCCGCAGTAACTAGTCGCCACCAAGCTAAAATAGAGTTTAGTTAGCTTTGGTAAATACTCCCCAAAAGAGTATTCTAGTCAAGTCTTCTCTCATAATGGTTATAGGACCCTATTACATACGAACAAGTGAGTGGGGGACTAATAGTTATATGTGTATTGCCACGTTTTTAATTGCTTGTATATACACATATACGTACCTGTATACATATATTTATGTACAACAGTGACCGAGCACATGTACATCGCTGATGATACAGTTCGGTCGCTAGGTTGCGTTATTTTTCGTCAAGGGTGTAGCGGGATTGAACAAGCAGTGTCGTTATTTTTGGCCGCATCTGTAGGCGAATTATGCATGGTTGTCGATTACGTGCAATAAACATCTGTGATCCCCAAACGAAAACAAGCAGAGTGCCGAGGTAGGGTAGACCTGTACATACATAAACCGGAGGTTCTGATACTTATATCCCTTCCCACGTGCTAGTACGTGACTGTGTAGTGGCCTCTGGGGGGGGGGGGGGGGGGGGGGGGGGGGGGGGGGGGGGGGGGGGGGGGGGGGGGGGGGGG
>JAAUYG010040781.1_pt1 | contig 12732 bp, 16 predicted proteins | sample 7278091 | NCBI WGS metagenome assembly JAAUYG01 (sample SAMN14350201, study PRJNA611818) | marine sediment metagenome | isolation source: surface marine sediment (0.6m) | place: French Polynesia: Moorea | collected 2018-08
ACGGTCGGATGGGCGGGATGAAACAGCAACGCGGTGCAGTAGGTTTGCATGACACTGTTGATGCTGAACTCGTCGTAAGAAACCAGTTGATCCGGATGCAACAGATTCACTTCTCCGTTTATGCCTACACATGCAGAAAACAAAGCAGTCCTGATGACAGAAAAGAATAATTTCGTGTGCCTTCACTTGATGTGTTTCCCCATGGCGCAGGAGGAAAAAAATACCCTGCATTTGGAACAATCGCAATCATACGACCGCACATGCAAGTTATGCACCAACAATCTCGGTTTGCGCACTCTTATTTCGTTTTCACAAGGCCCTGTTTACATACCTCCAACCGCCAAAATGTTCGTTGGCCATTCTCTCCCGTCCTTGCTCAAGGAGATGGTAGTCCATGCCATCGCGAAGAAATTCTGAAAATGACAAAGGACTTTGTGTTCAATTGGTTTCAAAAGTGCAGAGGATGAGAATAGCATGTAGTGACATGTGTTCGTTTTGTCTCACCTGTCCTCCTTCTTTGTCCTGCTTGAAACGTTTTTTAATCCTGCCAGTTTTGGTGTCAATCAAACAAACGACGTTACCACCACATGTTGCCACAACTCCAGTGTCCTTTCCTGCAAAATGATTTGTCTTCAGTTTGGTTTCCTTGTCACTACATCCTGTTGAAAGCAAGCGTGAAGTTCTGCAGCAGCACTACATCAGGCAGATTGAAACGGAATCAGTCAATTCACCTTCCTTGTGAGGATCTGGCTCAAACAAGCAGCTCCAGACAACTGTCTCCTTGTCTCTTGGATCATTGTCATCAAACCTTTTGCTGCCTCCGAAGTGGCAGCGTATAAAGCTCTGTGGATCATATTCAGCCACTTCTGGCTGCAATAGATAGAAAGGGAATTTCCCCAATACACTGCGTTTCAAGACAATTAGCCATCAGTTCTGGTGTGCAGAGTTAAAATCTGCAACAAGTGGTTGCAGACTGAACCAATTTTTCCTCCTCCTTCGATTTTTCACACAAAACAATTTGCTGCTTGTGGGGCTACATGGACCGACGATTCTCATGACTGAATTGGAACGCCTACAGACTGCCGCGTTGTGCATTTCTCTTTGCTTCACATCCACACCGGAAGGAACACCCGCCACTTTTCTCTCACCTAACGCTCTCCGTGAAAAAGAAACTAACCAATTGTTTTCTGTTTCGTTTCATCAGCTGCGAAACTGAAAGAACCGAGCTCTTCTTTGAAGGAGATTTCAGAGTCTTCTTCGGAATTCCACTTTTTGCCGGATGAGGCGGTGTTTTCGCGGACCCAGATCGAGTTGACAGCCTGGCAGACTTGTTTGGACTTTGCTCTTGCAGAACACCTTCGTCTGGTGAAGCTAAAATGAGGGAAACGATCACTGTAGGAAGCCGCCCATTTCAACACAACACCTTTCTATCTTCCACAACAACTGATTTTTCTTTTTCGAGAAGACAAAAACATGGCTCATTTACCTGACCGTTTGGTTCTCGAGCACACCAAAGTGTTGTTTTCTGCGGCAACTCTTTTCCTCCTACCCGAGGTTTTTAAAGCCAGATCTTTCAACAATTTTTCGCCCAGCTGCCTCGTCTGAAATCATAAAACCAATTTGACCTTGGTGACATTTGGACATCGTTTTTTTCCTCTCTCCCCCCTCATACAAAGAAATTGAACAGAGCTTTACATGTTCCTCATTCTTGAATTCTGATACTGTGACCGAAGAGAATGGATGATGCGGCAGAATCAGAGACAAACGTGCAAAGAGCATGTACCAAAAGTCGCTGAAACTTTGGAAGCCCGGTCTGCGCTCCTTCAAGTTTGGCGTTGTCCAGAGCTTTGAGAAACTTGTCTGCTGCAGATTTGGCGTCAGTTTCGTCAGTGTTCATTCCATGATAAACACCTTCAATCTGAGCAAAAAAGGTGAATGACTCCACAAGGCCGCCCGTTTTTACCACGCGGCCTAAAACAGAACGCGTGATGGGTTTTTATACAGGGGTTGCAGCGTTAGCCCTGCGTGCCTTGAAAGTTTGCGCGAAAACTGCGAAACACGGACTTGGGACTGTTGTTGCAGCGTCTGTGGAAAATACTGGGGGAAAAGATGAAGGAATGACTGGATTATGGAGAGAGAGAGAGAGAGAGAGAGAGAGAGAGAGAGAGAGAGAGAGAGCGAACGTTCACCTGGTCATTCAGGCGATTTGTAAAATCTGACACGAGAGACTTCGTCGTGTCGACTGATTCCCTGTCAATTCCTTTCAGGGTTTTGCTCGATATCATCGCCGCATATTTCTCGTCTTTCTGAAAACAAAAGATTTCCTCACCCAGGTCACTTCATTTTATTTTTTTGTTGGTCGCACGAAGAACCTGATGTCCCAGTTTCATTCTTGGGCACACTGCACTGGCATGTTGAGAAGGCGTGAGTAAGTGCTTTCAACCATGATTCGGACAGAAGATAAAACGAACCAACACTTACAGAAATTGCATTTCCTGCCAAACAGACTGCTTTCAGCTGCGGGAACTGCGAGACAAATGCAGCCGACGTCAAGCGATTTTCAGACACATCCAGGTACGTCAACTTTTTCAGCACCAGCCCAGCCGGTATTTCCTTCAATTCGTTGTGCGCTAAGTCTAAAGTCCTCAGGGACGTAAGCTTGGAGAAAACCGCCACGTCCAATTCTTTTATACTGTGATTCCGGAGGCTGCAAACAGAACAAGGGCGCTTTTTACGTTGAGACCACGCTGCCATCCATGGTTGGGGGTAGTGTGACTCACATTCTTCATTTGTGCCGCTCTGCTTTCAGCCGCGCGGTACAACAACAGACACAAAAAGTCCATCGTGTCCAGGCAATCACTGTCGCTATTTCCGCAGGAGTTTCGATGAAGGCCTTCGCCCTCCAAACATATATACTTATTGACTCAATGTGAGCCAGTGAACGCGACCTTTTTTCTCAGCTGCGGGTCATCTCCTTTTGTTGTCAGAAATCTGCGTGTGATAACACTGACCTCAAATTTTCAATGGATTCCAAAGACGCAGTCTTCTTTTTCCTCAGCAAAAACTCTTCCGTCAGGGTGCCCATTTTACATACACACACACCTTCAGAATTTGTTTCCGTTTTGCGATCATCCATACTGAAAAAGAACACAGATTGACGGCGGTTTTTGTGCAGTGGTGACCAATCCGGTCATCGCTTCAGCTGAACTCCCTCTACAAGGGCGCTTATCAGCGTGGAAGCCGCACGCTTTACGCGCTGGAGCAAGCAGGTCCCGACATTGAATTTCCCTTTTTTTTTCTTGTCAAAAGATTTTTGCAAGTCTTCATTCTTTGCCATTGCCAACAAAACAGATCAACCAACATTATTTGGCAGCATTGAGCAAAATCCTGCTGCTGCCGGATTTTTTTTTCTGTGCAATACTAAATACAGGCAATTCTCAAAATGAAAATAAAATGCACAAAACATGTTTGGTGCCATAAAACAGAAGCTGTGCAAAAATTGTTGTTGAAGTGTTCAGCTTTGGCACCACACTCCTCCATTGATGTTGCGAAGAGGGCCCAGACAAAGCCATATCAAATGAGGGCCTTCTCTTTGCTGCTGTTAAGATTGATGGAACTGGTCTGAACTTTAAACTTGGGGCTGCCCATCAATCTTAAATCTCCTCAAGGTGTAACTTTTCGAGTTCAGCTGTGCTGAGTTGGCGAGAGGGTGGTCAAACATACAAACAAGAACACTCAAAATTGATCTCGACAATTAACAATCTGATCTGGATCTAGACTAGATCTACCGTGCTAGTTCTCACTCTGCAGCTCTGGATCCAGATCTGTGGGCAAAATAATGATCCAGAATTTACCAATTATTTCGCAGAGTGATGTTAGATGTGCAGTAAATCTAGATAGGAACCAGTTAGATCAGTTCTTTTATCTTTGCGAGAAGTTTGAGGAAATATGAGCGATAAAAGGAGTATTGCCAAACAACGGCGTCAAAATTCCCGCATTTCGTGACGTCGTGAGTTTACGACAAGGCGACCCACTGCGGCGGCGCAAAGGGCACTTCCGGAAGCACACCATTTTCAGTCAAAATTTTACCGGCTTTCGCATGGTTCCGGGTGGAATTTTGCTCTTATGTTCTTGATATAACCCTGCACTGGAACTTCAGCTAAGGTAATAAAACATCATCTTTCCCTATAAGTCAGTTTTAATGCAATCATCGGTGTATGAAACTGAGAAACCGTGAATAGAAAATCAGGGTGGGTGGATCAGTTTCCGGAGTTTTCACCAAACTTTCAATTGAAAAATAGAAAATCTAAAATCTCAATCTGGAAAGTTGATGCGATCTAGAATCGACTGCGTTATTGCTGTTGTGCGATTTTGTTACACAAGACTTGCTGGATGGAGATGAAAAGAATAAAGAAGTTGTGTCCACACCTAACACCGGAATGGGCAGGGGTTCATAAATCTATAAGGGGGGGGCAAGTCGGGAAAACAAACCTGACCAGAAACAGGGGACATCACCCCCTCCCCCAAGAAAAAGCGAAGTTGATCTGTTAACGATGAATGCATCTGATACACAACAACAGTGGCAGTTTCTCGCCACAAAAAAAAACAAACAAACAAAAGATTGAAACAACTGTTATATAACTGCGTAGATCTAGATATTGATGAATGTCTCCAAACGCAGTCCCCATCTTGTGATTGGCCGTCTCATGGGGGGGGGAGTGGCTTGACACCAAGGGAGATAATACAGACAGACTTGGCCTCGTTGCCTTCAGCCCAACTGACACTTGCGACTGAAGACACTTGTTTGCACAGCCTTGGGGAGAGGGCAGGGGGGGGGGGGCTTCCATCCGCCATCATGGTTGGGAGCCACGACAACAACGACGACGCGTTTGTGAGTCCATGATGCTCGTTTCACCGCGCAGCCTGAAAATCCAGAACATCAATGTCATGATCTCGGGGTGAGCGGAGGGCTGTTCTGGTGGCTCCTATAGGCACAAAAATTCCACACCCTTTGCAAACGCAAAATTGCTGCGAGGAAGAAGACCTTTGAAAAATGTCTTTCAATTGACAATTTTGACGTTTCAGATGTCTTTCCGGGTGGTGCGGCAAAGCAAATTCCGGCATGTGTTCGGTCAAGCCCTGAAAAAAGATCAAGGATACGATGACATACGGATAACCAAGTCTTCATGGGACTCGACGTTTTGCAGTGTGAACCCGAAATATCTAGCAATCATCACAGAAGCTGCTGGAGGAGGTGCATTCCTGGTGATTCCCTTGGAAAAGGTGAGTGTTTGTGTGACCGAAGTTTTATCGAGTGTTGTAGGCGTATCGTCACGCACACAAACTAGAGATATCAACACTCAAATCAACATGCACACAAAACAGCGCCTCCAGACTTGTTATCACATTGTACGAAATGAATTGTGCATGAATACTTCATGGCCTCGAGCACTGATTTATGTTCTTTCAATTGTTGTTTCACTCAGTGATGAGGCTTTTTTATTATTACATTTGATTTTGTGTCAGCGTGAGACATCTTTGTTTCTGGCTATTCGCGAGAGCGAAGAGCTTTCCCATTTCAAATTGGCGAAAAAGACCCATTTCCCCTTTCTGCGTCCATTATTCTCATAATTATCACCAGCACTTCCTGTTTGTTCCTTTGTTTGATTCGGTCACTGGGGGATCGATCAGTTGTTGTATTTGACCTGGAAAGATCTATATTTATGTCACGAAAACAACCGACTTTGTGGAAAATATGATTTGGCGATTCCTGTTGTTGATTTTTTTTTTTTGTTATTGTTTTTTTTTTTTGAAAATGAGATTTTCGTCTAGATGAGGTCTTGCTTCTTTCAGTGTTTGCTGTGGTGTCAGTTCTGTGATCAACTGCATAATTGGCCAGTTTAGATTTCCAACAGAAGTTTGTTAGGGGCATCTTTCAAATGTTGCTCACGAAACTTGACAAATTTGGGATTTGATGACGAACTGAGCCCACATCCTGAAACGATTGATTGAATGCAAGGATGACAAAAGCAGGTCTGCTATCCGTTTCAATGTGTGGGCACCAAAGGGAAAAAAGGAAAACGAGCATAATTTTGTGACCAAATATGGTAACAGTGAAGCGAAAACAAAGTGTTCTCCCGTGTAACATGAACGATCATAAGTAAAGCTGTCTGTGGCATAGCTTGTGTTTACAAGGCTAACTGCAGCTTCATTTCGCAGACATTTTTGCTGAGTGCAGCTTCAGAACAGCTGTTGGCCTCGAATCGCCTGAGTATTACTCACACGAAATCCACAGTGTTTTGAGCTGAGAAACAATACTGCAGCACCGTGGTGAAGTTGCACAATGTTTTGGGATTTTGACAGCACCTTAGACCCTCACTTGGAAGTCTTGTATTGCACATTTCTTTGCTGTCTTTCTGGGCGTTTGCATCAAGAAAGAAAAGCCGCAATTGAACCTTTCGTAACTCGCAATTTCTTGTCCACTGTTTGTGGGGGGGGGGAGGTCACCATAAAATTCCTGGATCCGCGCATGAACATGACCCTACATTACGTTTCAGTGCGTCGGTATCGTTGGTGAGTGGGGATGGGGTCACCCTGTGAAAGAAGGTGTTTTTACATGCAGATAAAAATCTTTCAAGATGTATCAGATTCCGTCTCTTCACAAGTGCGACTTTTATCGCATTTTCGTGATCTTTCACCATGTTTCCGCACTTGTCCGGGGCAGTTTGCCAAGAAGATGATTCATACTTTATAATTGCTGGTTTCATTTCTTGTATCAGCAAAAATGGTTTTCTCTTCTACCGTCTCTCTCTATGCAAGTTTGTCAGTGATTCCTGAGCCAAATCAAGTGTAGTTCCTGCATTTGTGAAGAGCTGCCAAAACTAGCAGCTCTGGCAAGACAGCAATTCATTCACTTGGAAGTGAACTTCTTTCGTGCCTGTGTGTTAGTTTATCTGTCTCTCCCTCTGTTTTGTCCGTCTTTCGGTTTGTCTGTCAAGGTGTTGCGCAGATTTCGTTTCACCAGATGACAAGTGTGTGTCGCGGTCAAGAGCAGTGAAAGACAAGTTTTTTCGGAGAATTGAAGTTTTTCCACCCACCACCCGCAATCGCTGTCCTCACGTCACGCTGTATCTCTTCTCCATTCCCCCGCCCCATTTCGGCATTGACTTGGTTGCAGTGGATCGAGATGACAATATCCAGTGCGGTACATTGCGTCGGGAAAATAGATCCGAAACATTTATTCCTGGTCTTCATTTTACAGACAGGACGCGTGGACCGAGATGCTGCTATGGTCGCAGGTCACAAAGCCGCTGTGCTGGACATACAGTGGTGTCCCCACAATGACGACGTCATCGCCAGTGGCTCGGAAGACTGTACCATCAAGGTATGTTTTTGCAAATCAGAGTATCAGTTTCCTTCTTCAGAGACAACATGCTGCGGTCTGTTTTGTTGGCAAAGATGTTGACAGTTTGAATGTGTGCTTGCAGGCGAACAAGTGCGTTGGAAGTTTATTTGATCTTGACAAACAGTGCATTCGTGTCTGTTTCAAGTCACTCACTTGCACAAAAACACTTGACTGCAATCCAAAGACCACTTTTACCAGACATTTGTTTTGTTATTGTTTATTGGCCGCGCACACAAAAGGAGCAGCCTATCTAAGTCACACTTGTCGTCGTCGTTGCCATCGTAGACCTTCCCCCTCTCACTGGTGATGACATATAATCCCCCCAGGCACATTATTATGGTGCTGCTAAGAGAGAGAGACATGTATGTTGTAGGTGTGGCAGATACCTGATGGGGGTTTGAGTCGGAATTTAGACGAGCCAGTTGCTGACTTAGTGGCTCATCAAAGACGAGTTGGTTTGGTCGTGTGGCACCCTTCAGCACAGAATGTTCTTCTCAGTGCTGGTTAGTTGGTTTCATTCTTGGAATCACAATGTTATGTTGTGAAGACAGCTTCCGTAAAAATTGGTTCAGGACTTCGACTCTCGAGGCCATGATTTTTTGCGCAACGTCAAAATGTCCTCGACGGGGTAGCTTTCCTCTGTGAAACCAAAAAGCTCAAACGAAATGAAGAAAATGTTGTGTTGACAGGTTCTGACAACAAGGTTTTCATCTGGAACGTCGGAACGTGCGAAGTGCTGGCAGAGCTAGATTTTCCAGACATCCCGCTAAGTGCCTCTTGGAACTTTGATGGATCAAAAATTGTCACAACTTGCAAAGACAAAATGTTGCGAATAATTGACCCACGGTCGGCTACGGTTGTGCACGTAAGTATTCACGAAACTCCGTGTGTTTGGCTGTGTGATGCCCTTTCTTTTCTACACATCAAAAACAAAACACGTATGGCGAGAGACATGTTGCGAGTGCCAAGGTTCTGCGAATATCTCTCGGTTCCAATTTTCTCTACGTCTACGGACGCACAGGTGTAAACCATTACGACGGCCCCTCTCTTAGCGTTAGACAGATGATTGTGTGTCTGACCACCATTCAGCGATTTTACTTGCCTCAAAATTGTGATCGCTTTGCCCTGGTTGATGATTGCAGGAAACGAAAGCTCACGAGGGTGCAAAACCACAACAGGCTGTGTATCTGAGGGATGGACAAGTGTTCACGACGGGTTTCTCACGCATGAGTGAACGACAGTATGCATTGTGGTCTCCTGTGAGTTTTCAGTCTCTTCCAGATAGACAATGACTGTGGATGAGCCAGTTTGGCTCTTGAAGTTGCAAATTTCCTGATCAACAAACATGCCACACACACAATGCTACAACTGGCATCTTCTGTTGAGAGTTTTATTCTTCTTTGTCAAAAAGGACCATTTCTAAGTCCATTTGACCTTATTTGACCTGTCATTTACAGGAACTCAAAAATGTCATCACGCAAGAAATCGACACAAGTAACGGAGTCATTTTCCCCTTTTACGATGGTGACACAAACATGATGTATCTGTGTGGAAAGGTTTGTTGTGTTTGTTCTTCGAAACGTAAACAGTCTTGAAAGGTGCTGAAGACAATTTTCGTGTAACGTGTATCGAGAGATAGTTTTTGCCGGAAGGCTCTAAAGAAATTGTTTACTTTTCTTTCAACTTTTGTTGCACATTTTGGAGACCAGCTCTGAAGAAACATGTTAAGCGATAAAAAGAAAGTCGAAAGTTGAATTGTCCTTTTCGTGTTCCCTCTTGCACTTTGTTTTGTTTCTATTCAATCGCAGGGTGACAGTGTAATCCGCTACTTTGAGATCACAGACGAGGCTCCATTCGTGCATTATCTCAACTGCTATTCGTCTTCTGAACCTCAAAGAGGGATGGGCATGTTGCCCAAGCGGGGCGTCCATGTGAACCAGTGTGAGATTACAAGGTACACAACGCGAATTCAGTTTTCATATTTTTCAATTGACCGAAGTCTTTTCCATGCTTTTTGGCCGAACAACACATCGCCTTGTTTTCGCAGGTTTTACAAACTAATGACGAAAGGTTACTGTGAAGTAATTCCTATGACGGTGCCCAGGAAGGTTTGCATCTTTGCAATTGCAATTATATTTCCTTATGATTCGGAAGCGAGCCTATTTGGACCAAAAATGACAGGACATGAACTTGGTTCTTGTTTTCACTGCAGTCGGAACTGTTTCAAGATGACTTGTATCCAGACACACCAGGCGAGTTACCCGCCATCACAGCCGAGGAGTGGTTTGAAGGAAAGAACGCGACTCCAGTTCTGGTACAGTCTAAACATTCTTCTCACTTGTCTGGGGTATTTTTTGGCCGCTCTGAATCCACATCAGGGGTGTCTATCATAGAGTCCTTTACGTGACGTCGTGCACACCCTCCATCATCCTGCCAAATCTGTGCAACTATTGTTTTCCAACCATTTGTGATGGCAAACCTCAAAGTTAAAATGTGACCTCTAACATGAAGTGTTCGCGTCACTGAATAGGGCTCTTGTTTGTTGAGAAATATTCTCTTCTTGTGTGTCTTCAAAGAGAAAATTATTTTCTGTTTAGATTTCAATGAAAGACAGTTACGAGCCAACATCAACGACGCAGCCAGTGAGAGCAGCGAAGAAAACGAACATCTTGAACAAGCCGCTTGCAAAGTCTCAAGGCCCGCCAGCCAGAGCGCAGGAGCCAGCCCCCGCTGTCGCCATTTCAACTCCGGTAAATGACAATAAGAGATGATGTTAATTTCTTCACGGAACTTTTCCCATTGCGAATATATATCTCTGCACGCAATTCAGCGAACGAGTGCGAGTGGAGTGCGCTTCGAAGTGAACCAAGTGCCCTGACTCGATAGATAACAGACAAAACAGACTGATTTGCTCTGCCACTGCTTGTTCCACCAAAGCATTGGACAATTCAGTGGTGCACAGCAAGAAAATAGCTCTGTTCACAGCAGGTTCAACAACAACGAGAACCCGCTGTTGCGCAACAACCACAGCCAGTGCAGCAGCCGACGCCTCTTCGGTCGGTTCAAACAAACGCTACGAGTCATCAAACACCCCCCGCGGCGCCAACGCCAACGTCAACGCCCGCCAGCGCCCCGACATCGAACTCCGGTGCTACACTCCCTGCTGTAAGTTATTGCCTCTTGTCTTTTCATTGCCAACTTTTACGGATCAAATCTGAAATTGCGCTCTCGCCTGTTGTTATCTGACAATGTCCTTCTCATTCATGTTGTTCTTCTGATCACTGTAAATTTTGATGGTTTCAAACTTTTCAATTTCTGTGTTACTCTTTATGTTGTAACATGCCTGTTGGGCGCGGTGAGATCTAACGCGTGTTTTGTGTCCTTTTAGGGAGTGGATATCCAGAACATTTTGGACGATATCAGAAAGTTGAAAATCATCGTAAAAGGCCATGAAAGAAGAATAAAATGCTTAGAAGAGAAATGCGCCAACTACGAAAAGACTGATGGTCAAATCTAATGCTGCATTCATGTATTTATCAATTTTTCTTTGCCTTTTTATTTGGATCTTAAATGCAGAACTTGTTGTTTTTCCCATCCAACATTTTGCACACTGGAAGCAATATTGAATGACTTATCTGACTGGGAAATGAATTTTATTTGTATAATTCTGACGAAATCAAAGAGAGCAAATTTTTTTCCGACGTAGACTGCGTAGACTAATCTTTGTTTCATCAAGAAAAGAAAATTTTGTTTTGAATTGGTTGTGAAATAGCACGTTGATGTTGTAATTCTGTCCTAACCTAATCCCATCTCTGTAACAGCAGCTTGCGACGCAACAGGTATGCTATTCAGAGTTTCAAATGGTGACCTCTTGGTTGTTTCAACGCGTTTTACAGAAATGGCCATTGCGGGAGGTCTCATTCTGATTTCTTACACATTGCTGGCTTGTCCTTGTCTTCAACATTGTTTGGCATCCTGCGTCTGTCTTTGCAAACTGTAAATATGAAATTGGTTCAGCATACCTGTTGCGGACAGGCCAAAAAATTGGTGCTTTGTTCTCAGTATGTGTTAAGTGCATTCAATATTGGTTCTGGGTGTGGTTCATAGATTGCGACAGCTTGGTGTTCAGTGGCGTGACTGGAAATCACCTTCGACTTGGAATCCTGTGTATCCTCCTGACCACGTGATCGTTCTGCATGGAAATCGTTACTTTGGCTAATTATTAACTCTGGTGTTTTGTATTCCTAACCAGCGTGTGCGTTGTGTTTGCTTGTTGTCCTGTACCCTTTTCTGGGGACATTTTTAACGTTGACCGTGGGAGGCGTTTTTAGTTTTCAGGTTTGCCTGCTCGAGACGTAAAGTGGTGATTGTGAAATAAAACATGAGTGTTTTCAGTTTTGGTACGAGGTGATACCATGTGCAAAGTGAATGCGCAAAAAATTCCCATCCAGTTTGTGTGTGTTTGTTTGGGCATGCCATATGTCGTTGATCGGTTTCTTCAGTAAGTGGCACCTCACAGCTAACTACAATCGAATTGACTCAACCGTGTTGACTTTGTCTCACGTCTCACTTTCTCTTGCTTGCAGAAAATAGATTTTGGTAGCCTGTTGGAAGAGGTCAGATCGCTGAAAATTACCGTACGGGCACAAGAGAAACGCATCCGCGCACTTGAAGACAGCATCCCAGAACTCTACCGCAACGAAGATGATGGTCAAGCCAGTACTGAGAGTGAAGAACAGGAAACATCGGAGGAGGAAAATGGCAACGAAGAGAATTCATCAGAGGAAGACGATGTATCAGGGGAATATGCCTGAGAGAGAAACTAAATCCGAAGATCAACTTCACGTGCCTTTGTTTCAGTGAATGGTTCAGAACTTTGGTGAAATTATCTCTGTTTCGTTGAAGACCCTTTTGCTCAAGTGCAATTGTTCTGACTTGTTTCTTTGGTTTTGATACAGATGACTGGGTGGGGGGGGGGGAAATGCTGGCCTGGAGTTGAACTCAAAATCAGAAACTAGGTCACCAAATTTTTGTGGCCAACAAAGAGAAGAACTCGAAAGAACACTTGATTCAAAGCGATCTCTAACTGGCTGGTTGCCGTCAAAAGTACTCGTGTCACAATTTGTACTTTGGCTCAAATTTCCTGTGATTTGATGCTGATCATCACAAAGATGAACCAAAAAAAATGTTTCCTGTCCCAACATTTCTCTATGCAATTGTTATTTTTGTCCTCCGTTGTGTTGGATCCACCGGTGTCTCACAAGTTTACGCGATTGCCAGAACTCTTCTCAAACACATATCCGAAAAAACTGACCCACATCATGAGA
>JAAUYG010077145.1_pt1 | contig 12729 bp, 10 predicted proteins | sample 7278091 | NCBI WGS metagenome assembly JAAUYG01 (sample SAMN14350201, study PRJNA611818) | marine sediment metagenome | isolation source: surface marine sediment (0.6m) | place: French Polynesia: Moorea | collected 2018-08
GGTACCTTTCCACAAAAAAAATGGCATTAAAGAACTTGATGGGAGAACGCATGAGAAAACGCATTTTACGGACGACGCCGTGAGCCGGACGATGGACGCCCATGTCAAGCAATAGCTCTGCTGATACTGCTTAGCAGAGCTAAAAGCTAAAAAACAAAAGTTTGGAAAGATGGAAAATTGTTCTGGAGATGTGGTGAATAGGAAACTATCCACAAAATTTGGCGTTAATTCGATTGATGGTTTTTGAGAAAACGCGCTTTATAGACGGACGGATGGACGACGATGGACACCCGTGTCACGCCATTAGCTCTGCCAACACAGTCAAGCAGAGCTAAAAAATCTAATTTAGCATAACATATATACTGTTAAAATATTTAATGGACTTGTCTTACATCACAAGCTACGCGTTTTGATTATATGTTTATACATTTTTAAGCTCAGGCATAATGCTTGCAAATAGTAAAAACGCTGTGTTGGAAATAAAAAAAAACTTGTAGAATCTACTTACGGTCCAACCGCCATTATCATTGTCCGTGTCACAGTAAATGTTGATCATGTGCTGTGATGAGTACACAGAGTAAACCCCGCTGCTGGCATTGGGATTGACCCTCCGTATGTCCGAACAATCTCCGTCAACTGCAAATTGATATTAATCGGCACTTTTATTGAGTATCACATTGCATGCTTTCGAGTCCATTAATGAAGATTATTTCTACAAACAATCTGATTGGCTACTGCTAGGAAATTTGTCGAACACACGTGTTTGTTATGCCTAATATGGCTACTGAGAGGAAACAAATACAAATAATAATTCCCTTATGATTGCCTGATCTTGGGGAATTTTGGCCCAAGCACGTTTTTCCCCTGATATTCACCAATCGGCATACAGCACGTTACGTTAATTTTCTCACAGAAAAGCACATAATTTGATCAGTTGATTATTGGGGTTGGACCTGTTTCAGTTGAAATCTCATATTGCATAACAGTCGGTTGATCAAGTACTGCCAGGCTCTAGACCGCACAGCATTAGGAAGCGGTAAGGGCTTCATCTTGGGAAACCTGAAGATCCCCGAGAAATAATTGTATTTATATTGGTTAACGACTTAACATTTTCTCGGATGGAGTGTTGTACCTGGGGTATTGTAATAGACGTCAACGTGCCTAGAGCAAATTTAAAGCATTATTTAACAGACACACAACTGTATGTGCAAAATTATTTCGGGCGAATGTAAATTCTCCAGCATCGCAAATGCACTAAAAGCAGTTAAAGATCGCCTGTGTATGATATGAATTTAAGATGCATAAACAAACTTGTTATAACACAATATCTCCTCACGATCTTGCTTGGACTACCCCTAGTCCAAGGGATATGTCCTTCACTACTTCTTTACAACGCTAAAGGATCCAGCCAAGTTTAGACATTTTTTAACACATTATGTCTTGACAAAATCTGTCTAAAATTGGCAGAAAAATGCCAGTTTGTCTTATCAAACTATTTATCTATACAATAAAGTCGCGTGGCCTTGCCAAAACAAATGTTTTACCTACATATTTTCAAATTTTATTAAAGGGTAGATCTAACAATGATTGGGGGGTAGGGCATCCACATATTCGCCCACAAAAACGTGGGCACACTAGTGACACTGGTAAACATCGCTTGTTGGATTTTCCATTTTTATGGATCAAATCAGTGTGTATTTTAATGAGATTTCTCGCTCCGAATGCATTAAATGGAGTTATTATTGTAATAAGTATGTAATAGCTTATACCTGTTTACTAGTATACATGTTGCACAGTGGTTCAAAAGGTTAGCAGAGACAGCAATACAAAAAATCGCGTTTGTTCTTTGAGGAAATCGGTCTTTCACGCTCTGCCTCAGTAGTGGGCGGCTTTTTCTCTGGAACGAGTAGGCTTATACAGGTGTAGACCTATTACTACTCTTCAATCGAAAAAAAAAAACATTTGGTGATAGGTCCTTAAGTAGCATTGCAGGTATTAGTATATTGAAGGCCCTATCCAACGATGTTAGGACAGCATATGCGCCGGCGTATATAAATGTAAATGACTTATTTTAGCTGTAGAATAATGTAATGCATCAGCGTTACTGTACACCGTAGGCTCATCTTTATTGTCGCTGTTTTTTTTTTTTTTTTGAGTTATTCTTATACTGATATACTGCCTTATGTGTATTTTTTTTCTTTTTATTACTTGGATTCGTTGGGGCAGTGAGCGGTTATTTTCTCAGATTAATGGTCACGGTTTTGCTACATATATACCAGGGTTTAAGTTTGTCCAGCATTCCGTCTTTGAAAAGTGTAGATAAATCTGCATAATATGCGCGGCTAACTTCATTGGAGCGTTTCAGGTAAGTATTTACTATTCCTACGACCGTTATTATTCGTTCGGCTTGTATCATCATTTATAACCAATCTACATGACATGTAATTACCAAGTATCACCCACATCAGTGCATACTACATGTAACAGTGGCTACTTAGAATGTTTATCTATAATAATGAAATGTCAACGTCATTGTATCTTATGTAAACTTGCATGCAAATGTGTTTACATATTATGGGTGTATTTGTACAATGCAATCCCATCTCTAGTTGACTGACTAAAGAATGTATGAGAGGCTGGCCTCATTGAAAAGTTCCCGATCTGCAAAGGAGAAAATCGACAGGCAGTACTGTCTTGGCTATTAGCTTTGGAATTTGGCGAACCTCCTTTCCACTACCACCCACTACAATTATGTAAGTTGTAGATTAATGTTACGTAATATTGTTTTCTATGTTACGATTATTGGATACAACTGGGTAAAATGTGCAAAATGGGAAATGCATTAAACGTAAACTCCACAATTCATTCCCAGCCGGCCTTGTCAGCGTACTACTACCCGCTGGAGTCTCAATTGTCTGCCAAATCTAGTTTTACGTGATACAGCCTTGTATAAATATTCCATATTCCTTCGTTGATTACTGGTTAATGAATTTGCACCATTGAATGTCTTATGCAACACCAAGCATAATAAAGCACGGTAGTTTAGGCACTGAACCCGTAGACATGAAATCTCAATTGTGTGGCTGTTTGGTAATAACCTGTTTAAAATTGCATGTTGTTTGTGCGAATGAATTACAAACAAATTTTCGATTCACTTGCACAACCATTGATTAGATGCCGAGTATGCAGATATTCTATTTATCTGAGACAGTTTGCACAGTTGCTTCTTTGCACTTATAATTTTAGCTGCATTTTGTTTTTATCTTTTCATAATAATGAATTGCAGGATTGATATCACTTAATGCTTATATGTATGCAATACCATACATTTGTTCATGTTTTGGCTTGGCATCACCTGAGTGTATGCTGTGCTGCAAGATTTACCTTGCTCACTGAACCATAGACGGCAGCGTTGTTACACAGTCTGGTCTCTGTAAGCAGATAGTGTCTTGTGGCCAGTTCCCCATCTCAATACACATAAGTATTGTTGGGCTGCTGTAAAGTGGTCTTTTATTATTGGATTTGATTGCCTGGTTGGACTGGTATTGTCTTACAAGTCACGGCGCCTGTATTTGCTGGTAAATTAAGTTACTGATATTAATTTATAAGAGCTTGTAAGTCTAGCTGAGTTGTCAGTCTACCAATGCACCATGTCCATAGGAGGCACCCTGTAATACACTGACTCATGTGGCTGAAGCGACTTATTTAGAAAAAATTATATCTTGTTACTTGAGGTAAGTCAGACATGGATTTAATTGATAATTAATGGGCTGGATACTGCTCCAGGTTAGTATTCATTGCAGTTCAGTGGTTTTTGTACGTTGGACATTATACACGTTTAACCAAGCTATATATGTGCTTGTTCCTTAACCAGTCACCAGCATCTTCACGTCTGTGCGTGCTTCATTTTTTCTGTTTGTATTCATATTGAAATTGTGCATGAATTCATGACCGATTATTGACATTGATAGGCCTCATCATTATCATCTCTTAACGTTACAGTTGCCTACCTAATATACCTTTCTAGTTAATGTTTAATTAAAATTGTATGCTAGAACTGTCTACATTTTACTTATTTAAACATCTTTATTCTATTTAAACGGACGTCTGTGTGACTTCCTGCTGCCATCTTAATATTACATGTACTTCAGTATTTACAGCCTATACCTGTTACTGATCAGCATCATGTAACTGCAGGGTGCTAAATAGCTCAATTTGTTGCATGTGTGTATGTGCAAGACTATTGGCATTGCCACTGGTATCATTTAGGTTCCATTATCAGAGACTAGTATTGAGTGCTACTTGTGTAATTTATAAATATTACCGTATTACTAGCTATAGATATCTGCTTATTGTAATTGAAATGCATTCACTACATTAATGGTAATACATATAATCCCAGAAATACATAAAATATATCATTAATGTAATAGAATTGCAACGTATATAATGATCGTCGTTATTATAGTCTGTGTGGCTCCAATAATGCAGTACTGCCTGCAGCAGCCATGATGCTAACAGTGACATTTGCGGCTTCTGCCAGCTCTCTAAAAGAATACATCTTTTTACTTCATGTTCAAAAAACTACTGGTTGAAAAACTACATACGTGTTGCCGATTCCCATTATCACAACCTTCACACATCACTCGATCATACATATACCCCAGACATATACATTTTTGATATAACATACCTGTAGCCCATAAATCAACTGGCTATATGAGTATAGTGACGCATGCTAATCTGTGAATATCGGGTTTGGTTGGGGACAGCTGGGTTTGCTTACCAATAGAACAGTTGAATCCCGTCCACCCTGGAGCACACTGACAGCTGTAGTTATTGTGTCCATCCACACATGTGCCATTGTTCTCACATGTTAACCCAACACAGTCATCAATGTCTAAAATATAAAGACATGGGTACTTAAGAAACGAAACACTAGTTAGTTTATTGACAAGCATGGCCACCATATCAATCAAAGTCTATAACTACATCCCTGTAAAGTTCTATTGAAGACATCTCTGTAACATTCAATTACAGTCGTGTTCAGTGCATAATATTTAAACCTCAAACGGTTTCTTTTTAGTGCAATCTTCAATGATATGCGATTTATCCTGCACGTGAACGTTTATGCAATCATATCATACATTCTTTCCCTCCCCCCTTGGCAGGTGGGTCAAGATTGCGGACACAACCTTCAAATTGCGTGCAGTGCGCACACAATCGAAAGCATGTATACACAACTCTGGTACACCCAAACCCGATGTACATGTACACAGTGCTTATTTATCATCAGTGTTGCGTTATGGGCCAGATATGTGCTGACTTTTGAGGACAGGACAGCGTGGAGTTGTTCACATAACTTCAGGCTGTCTTTTCTTAGATAATCAGACTGCATGACAGACTGCGTGCATCCATACCTTCGTGTTTTCGGACACTGCTAGGGAGATATTTTCAATTTCACGTAGGATTTTCTAGCTTGCATAATAATCTTAAAAAAAAATTCTGATACATAGACCAATGTTGAACTTTTAAATCCATCCTGCTCTCAGCACCATATTTACCAGGCTACGATAAATTTTCCTCTCCTTCAGATGTCATATGCACATTATAATCAATGCTCTTCAATGTATAGTGCATCTCATTAGGTTTAACATGAGACTTGTACTTTCATCTAAACATGTATGCTATGTTCATGCTCTCTTTCTCTCTCTCTCTCTCTCTCTCTCTCTCTCTCTCTCTCTCCCTCTCCCTCTCTCTCTCTCTCATTTCACATTTTAACAGTCATTCATGCCTGCAAGAACATATCTTAGATTCATGACAAGAGTGTCTACTGGTACATTCTGTGTTTACCTCCGTGTATATAACACAAAAATATTTGTAATGACATTACTGATGATTGTTGATATGAAAGTTTAGTGATATTTAATGTAAATTGTCTTTTCTGCATGTGAATTGGGTTCCTGTATCTCTTCATTAAATTTTTAAGGTAATGCCTTTATATGTATATCGAACTTTACATTGATTTTCGTCACATACATGTATTATAATCTTACGTCATGTAATTGTATTCTAGTGCTGCAGCACGCACGTTATTACTCTGCTAAATACCACATACTTGAGCTGCAGTCATTCCCTGTCCAACCATCAACACACTGACACAAGTAGGTGTTGAGACCATCCCAGCAGGTTCCACCATTTAAACACTGGATATCCTCACAGTCATCAACGTCTGTAAAAAAATGAGTGACACTTCATAACAGAAACTACCTGACGCCAATGATACAGTTTTCATCATCCCGCATCTAATCATAAATGCATGTCTTGTATTGACGTAAGTATTTGCGAGTGATATGAGGTTGTACTACTTGGTCACATATTATGTTGTTAATTACATTTGAAACCTTGTGTGCCATATTTATACACGTTATACTAAGATTAAAAGTCACGTACTTGAGCAGCAGTCATTGCCTGTCCATGCTTCGTTACACTGGCAAGTGTAGGTGTTGATACCATCGACACAGGTTCCACCATTTAGACATGGGACATCCACACAGTCATCTATGTCTGCAAGTACACATCATTGCTTCATGAGTGAGTGAGTGATTTGGGGTTTAACGTCGCTTTGACATTATTTCGGTCTCATAGCTCATTGCTTCATGAAATCAACGCTTGTTGTCTCTATTTATCTTCTGAATAAATATTTAACTTAGCAAATACAATCACAATGTCTTTTAATATTGGCGTAAATGCTGATGAATGATGACAAATTCTAATACCTCTTACTGTAATTAGTACCCCATAATGCTGTTTAGATTCTTTTGCAGGCTCTCTACATTGGTAGCTCACTAATTTTTGAATTGCAGTTAAAGCATTACCAGATAAGAACAAAGTACTGTTATCAGCAAATAATATTAGAGACATAACCTTTAACAATTTAGACAAATCATTAATATAAATTATAAAAAATAGGGATCCCAAACTCCCAATACAGATCCCTAGGGTACACCACAGCATACACTCTTTTGAGTCGAATGAGTATCGTTGTAAACTGTATACTGTATATTGTTTCCGGCTGGTTAAGTAACCTTTAAACCAATCCAAGGCATGTCCTCGAATACTGTAATATTGTAGTTTATTTATCAAGTGCTTTGGATGGGTGCAAAAACAAGCCTAACATAAACTTTCTTTCGTCTAGGCTCGGTGTTATTTTAGAAACTAATTCAATTATAGCCTGATTTTTCGAGTGTCCCTTATGAAACCCATACTGGCTTTTAAAGAAAATTTGAGAAAGCATTTTGAGTTTTTTGACAATTCCTGATCTGCTGAGGTAACAGATGATAAAGAAGGATTTGCCCCTTCGAATATCGATGTATTAATGTATTACGATCTAAACGAGTAGAGATTTGATGAGATAATTTCTATATCATGGACATGTCTGTTTTACCATGTGCATATTATTCTTCTACAGAAATAACAAACATAATTCAGATAATTTAGTTTGAAACTATAATTCACCAAGTGCATAGTTAAGCCCTTGGCCAAGTGTTTTGTCAAGCTTTTCAGCGTGGCTCGTGTCAGCCAATCAGTGTGTAGTATTTTGACCACATGGTTTTATGCGGCATAATTATCCACCAACGGCATTGTTTGCAAGGACTTGGTACAGTTCATTTCGGATACCTGCGCATGTTATTTTATCAGCTGGTGAGATGACTGGTGTAAAATTAGACGCGTAAAACAGCCTTTAGGGAAATAATGGGGAAGACGACTTGGAAATTTCAAGGAGTTTATGCGACGATTGCCCCAGCCAAGAACTTGGCTCGAATAAAGAGATCAATTTGCTTACACCATTTTACCCCTATTTACATCGCAGCAGGATCTGTCCGGCTGATACGAGGTTACTGTAGTTGCTACTGAATCATACTCCCCCGTGTACAAGCGCTTGACACGACGTTTAAAGGGAATAAGATTTGCTTGGTTTATGATTTTGCAGTGCGAGTTTTAAGGGGGAATAAAAAGGAACAAACCTGGAGATTTGTGTTGGAATGTTTAAGTAATCTACAGCTAGTTAAAATGGTTGGCCAGAAATTGCCCCACTCTTGGCTATTTATACTATTTTTATGTGTCTTCTAGATCTGTTGCTGTACCAAAGTATAATATTAGATTATTCCTTAACTCTTGTCAGAGCCAGGACATGTACATCATACTTCAAGTGGGTTTAGAGTAAGTAATGATGTAAAGCAGGGTGGAATTTTGTCACCTAAGCTATTCAAGGTGTATTTGGATGACTTCAGCAAGGAGCTAAGCTCTTATAGGATAGCTCTTCTACGATTGGTGGTGACGTCTGAGGCAATCTTATTAATCATTTGTGGTGCGCTGATGATCTTACACTCACTCGCTTATGTTCAGCAGGTATGGACAAACTACTGGCTATTTGCAACAGGTATGGTATTGACCACAAACTTGTACACAATAGCCTAAGGAGTAATGTTACGTGTTTTAAATTAAAAGATATCAATTTGGAAAGGTATCCTGCGTTTGAATTTGCAGAAGAAAATATTGAATTTGTTACCCAGTGTAAATGCTTAGGGACTATTGTTGAAAACAACTGCAGTAAGCTAAACCAAACTCGCTTGCGAGTAAAGTCATGTTCAAAAGAGGTAAAAAGCGTTTCCAATCATTTTGTGCAAATTTATACTGTTGTCAGTTCTGATATGAAGCGAAAAAGGGGGACCACGAAAAACTAAGAACTGCGTAAAATAATTGTTTGCATAGGATAATGGGACTTCCAAAATATTGCAGCGCCAGAGAAATGTTTATTGTGAATGGGGTGTTGTCATTTTCGTGGAATACTTAGAAAACTAATCTTTGCTTATAGTAGGCGTTAAACAGAATGCATTTGCAAAGGTCTGATTATATCTGCTGTATATCAAAACAGAAGATTCAACTCAAGCAAAAAATGGTCATGGCAGCGCAATATTTTATATGCATGATCAAGTGTGTACCACCATAACTTTGTTTTTTATTATTTTTTTTTTCATGTTTTATTTTTTTTTAAATCTGTACTTCTTGTGTAACACTGCTGTACCTGTATTTTTTACCTATGGAAAAAGGGTCTGAAATAAAACAAACAAACAAACAAACAAACCAAAAAAAAAAAAAAACCAAGTTCGTCACACCCAAGTTTGAAATACCGTAATGAAAGGCATGTTGCTTGCCCAGCATTTTGTTATTACACCATAAGCAGGGAGATAATCATTAAATCAGGCGCAGACGTTGGCCCGTATGTGTGTTTTAAAGGCTAAGCGGTCAATGTCTGCTTTGTTAATTAGCTGTACCCTTCATTAGTTGTAATCATATAATCATGACAAAAACAATTCTGACTGCAAGTGAGGGCTTCAGGCAGTTTAATTTTATAATCCGAGCCCATATTAAACCGAAGTTTGATACAGTAGTAATTATGGGAGAAGGATTCGAAAAATACATGCCCACCACAACACCCGGCCACAACCCTTCTCTCCCATCTGCCGTCTGTCAGTTCGGCACCCAGAAATAACGGAAATAACGAAACGCATGTGTGATGAAACGACTGGATACCTAGCATACGAGTCTCCAATACAAAGTCTCTAATTGACAGACTGTCCAAACACGCACTGCACATCAATATTTATAGACCATGCCAAACTGACTTTGTCCAAGTAAATTGTTCAATGTTCCACACCATTTCAGTATTGATTGTTTTCCCGAAAACCGCCTAGTAAATAACCCCATCTTGGCTCGTAATGAGTTTAAACAATGAGATATAAATGAAGTGTCGTTTAGAAAACATATCAGTGAATATGGGACCCTAGCGGCTGGCAACACAAACGCATACATGTATATAACACTTGTACGCTATGAACACTAACCACAAATACGACCCCGTTTCACTCTACATTTTCTTCTTTTACGACAAAAAATTGCAGTTTATGTTAAAAATACGTTGGATTTCCGGAATGAAATCCTTAAAAGTCGGAAACTGAAATATTCAAACAACCAAACAGTACTTTTTGCATAAGCATCAAGAAATGTTAAGATGAGGAATAATTCAAACGCGATTTGAAGGAGGAGTAGCTTTTGAAATCTTGGTTCCCTTGGGTACCCATGTTGGCCAAAATAAAAGAAATAATAAAGTTTGAAAACCCCAAAACATTCTTTCTGTCAGCCCTACTGTGAAAAAAAATCATCAGGGCTTTGGAATAATTTGAAAGCGATTTGATACTGTTTTAAACTTCTTGTTTCCCAGTGAGATTCCATATTAACGAAAGCGGAAAAAATCACGCCAAATTGGAAAAAGAAAGTTGTTTTTTGTTGCAACAGATTTAGAGATGGACGACGGGCGGAGGAAGGGCGGAACATGGACAACCATATTTTGATTTAATGAGCTCTAACATTATAACCAAGCAGATCTATAATCCAACTACAGTATTTGGGTTTATAGTTCCCTTTGGGGTTTATAGTCCCTTTTTCAAAACGCAATATACTCTGCTGCATGTACACCTGAATACCTACCTGCAGGTACAGCATAATATCCAATGGCAAAGCCAACACCAAAAAACGCTGAAGCAAACAGCACACCCGCTACAACCGCCACAGGCACCTCCCATCTCATCTGTGCTTTAGTTTCTGGAATATTATTTTGCCTTCCATCCACTTTCAAATTGTCGGACACATGTTGGACTCCCATTTCTCTACACATGCTATTGCTCAACGGCAGAACCTCGTGTGTCAGACACATGCGATAAGCCACCAGACATGATTCATGGAGAAAGGCAGAGGGGGAAACCCCAGATGAACAGCATGATTGGTTGTATGCCCGATCAGGTCGCCTTTCAAAAGATTCGGAGTCAGGATACTTATTTACCGAATATGGGAGGCACGACAGCCGACTCTCTGCACAACAAAGGTGTGCAGGCGAATTTGGCACTCATTTGTGGCCTGAATTCATTAGAATCCGAGATTATGTCAGACCGAAGCGGGGTTTCTCCAGTATTGGATGGTAATGGGACACTGTGCGATGACACTGTGGGCTGTGTTTTTATTTCTAATGTCATTGTCCATTGTCGTCATAATCATCATGTATATACACCCGTTACTCATAAATCTGAAGACCCGACTCGGTAATATAGACATCATTTGAAAAGACCTTTCTGCTGGTTACAACATTACAACATTACATTCAACGCATACAGTGTAGAGCGGCCCGACTGGTGTCTGGTATCTTTGATTCGAACATACGTGGGTCAGATATTGTTAGATGCTTAGGGTGGCAAACTGTAAGGCAGCGTCGGGATTATTTTACAGCGGTTCTTATGTATAGGTGCCTTAAAGGCGATGCGCCGTTTTATTTAACTACTCATTTTACAACAATCCAGCATAATCACTGTGCAAGACGGTCTTCATCCGATGTATATGTACCAAGACCGAATATTGAGCTTTTTAAACAGTCTGTTGTATCAAGGTCCGATTTTATTGAACGGTCTTAGTACTGATCTTAAATGTAGTAACTATGTCATGGATTTTAAAAGATTTAATAAACAACAAATGTTTTTTATGTCTGATATTCATGCAATTTTTATGTCTGATATTGAGTACTTGTATTTAGCGTGGGGAAGGAAGAATACCTTGTGTAATTGGCCACGCAGGAAAAATATGTTTTAATAAATAAAATAAATAAATAAATAAATTACTCAGTCCGAACGTCGCTACATAAAGTCCGATGCGCAGATGTACACACTATAAGGGGCTACGATGCTACATTATATTAGTAACTGGTGTATTTCCTCAAGCGAAAGAAAATAATCACTGCAATGGTCAAAATGAACGAAAGACGAAACGAATCTGTTAGATACACATAAACCTGTTCTAAAACCTTGGAAAGGCAATGGAAGTTTAATAACATATACCACGCATGTGTATTGCGTGAAAAGTAGAGGGGTGGAAAAATAAAGACAGCCAATCTTGACTTTTTCATGGAAACTGAAAGTTTGTCTCTAATTTTTAATGAAAGTGTAAAACACGTATTTTCATACCCGTTGCAACACCAGTTACCCAATAATGCAAGTTGTTTTTGATTGGCGAAATTGTTAGAATTTGATCTATGGCATGTCCATGGAGAAAATATGACAGTAGATATAAAGCTACAATTAATGATAAATTCACATCCACATGCTTTGGCCGGTTTATAAACTCTGCCATATCTTATTGACCCCAACCCATAACAATACACTATTTAGTGTAGTCGGTGTGATAACTATAATATAACATAAAAGCCCTAAAAATAACACCAAATAGGCAACAAATGTTCAAGTGATTTTTTTTTATTGGATTCATTAATATTGCCATTGCCAGCAGTTACCAGCAGGAACAATGCAAATAAAAAATGCATAGTATTACATAACAAAAACAGGTGCAGGTACAGCTGTTGCAAGAGATGTGACCTGAAGTATGAATTATATATGTTACTGATAAATTATTATCGTTATAATAATAAGAAATATGTTTACATATAAAATGCCTTTCTTTTGCAGCCATTCGTGGTTCATCAGTGTTGATTGTAATATACATGTATAAGAGTGCGCAGAATATACATTTTAGCAGTTTTGCCTTGAAATTGAAGGTACACGTTTCCCCAACAATGACCGTCACCATGCAATGCAACCTCGCATTGCTATCTTGAACCATGTATAC
>JAAUYG010233378.1_pt1 | contig 12729 bp, 6 predicted proteins | sample 7278091 | NCBI WGS metagenome assembly JAAUYG01 (sample SAMN14350201, study PRJNA611818) | marine sediment metagenome | isolation source: surface marine sediment (0.6m) | place: French Polynesia: Moorea | collected 2018-08
CTGTATTGAGAGTGGCTGTCCAGAGCGTTGGAGGACCTCAAAGTTGAATTTAGCGTGGAGTACGCAGAATCGTCATGTATGTTGTCCTTCGTTTCGATTTTGGACTCATTGCCGTCATCGGTGGAACAAGCCACGCTTCTGTGCTTAGTACCCTGTACGTAGAACGTTTCTTCCCTGGTGGGTCCGCCTGCTTGAGTTCCCATCTCACTTTTGAGGACAGTTCCGGAATGAGTCTGCTCTGTCCGAGGCGTTGAATGTCTTGTTCTGGGTGGATCTCCAATTCCTATGTGTCCCCCAGACTTCACCATGTGCGATGCTGATTCCAGTGCAAGCGGTATACTTGGGTGTTCTGGGCGTCTTTCTCGGGGCCCATTTCCCTGCATTGGTCTCCAATCTTCCTCATCTGCATTGCTCCAAGCCCTAGGTGTACCAATGTACCTGTCCACTCCAACCATACCTTCTTGCATTTTTCTCATTTCTGCCATCTGAGACACAGAAAATGCGTCCGGAAGGAGAGTGCCTGGAGTCGCTACACCTTCATGGCTGTACAAACCTGGCACATTGGAAGGCCTCGGGAAAGACGGAGGTCTGTTCAGGTTCGCGCTCAGCCTTCCTTCCATTTCTGGGTCCATCTCGGATGGGGTGACTTCAAATTCGTGTCCTTCAAGCCATTGCTTCACCTTTTCGTCTCCTGGTTGCTGCACTGAATCCCCATCTGTTTGACGAGGTTCTTCAAAATGCTGCTGCGGGTGTCGCATGTGCCTGTTCCTCTTTTTGTTCTTCCTGACAACTTGATCATCAGGGCTCTTCAGAGATCTCAGATTCGCAAAGGATTGATGCGCGTAGTTTCTGGGGTCCCTTTTGATGGCAGGTAGTGCTTGTCGACTTGGAACTTCGCGATCGTCTTCCATTTGATGTTCTTCTCCCAAGCAGGCTTCTCTAAAGTATTGTGGCCCCATACTTTGGCTGAAGCGAACGTTCTGTCGAGGAGAATCCCAAAGTGGCGGAGGGTAAGTTTGAGTTAAATCCACTTCTGCATTTTCGTTCTGACCAATTTTTGGCAAAGGCTTACCGTTCAAGTTTGGCAACGACTGCAAAAGATCTAACTGATCCAAAGGTAATTGCAAGGATAATTGTCTTCCTGAAGATGACAAACTTTTCTTCTCAGTGTCATTTTCTTTCACAGTTCTTGCAATCGCACCTTCACTCAAAAACAAATTTATTGTCAACGAACCAGGCTTTTCTGTTTCTTTTGCATCGTTGTCTGATTCAGGCTTGTCTCGTTTGGGTAGCTTTGCCTCGTCCAGAGGGTTGAGAACAGTTGATTTCTGTTTCTTTCCAGTTTCTTTCTCCTTTGCCAACTTGTCGATTTCTCGTTGTTTCTGCGTGTTTGTGAGAAATCTTTTCTTGTTTGATCCGAACAAAGTTGGTTTCGCCTTGATACTCAAATCACCTTCCACACATTTGGCAAGTCCTGCAGGTTTTGGTGGTTTCACTGGTTTTGGTTTCCTTGCCGCATCAGATTCCTTTCTTCCATTTTTGAGATTTCCCATTGTTCTCTCCGGCGATTCAGCCTTGCTCCTCTCCTTTGCAAGGTCTTCTAGTTTGTTAAGTTCAGCTGTGATTTCTTCTGTTTTACTCTTTTTCTCGGATGGAGGCTCCTTGCCCTTTTGCTCCTGAGATCCTTTTGTTTTCAGAGGCGGCAACCGTTTTGGAGGACCTGCACCAGTCTCAAGACCTGTGCGGTCAGGAATATCCTCTACTTCACTCATTGCTTTGGTCAAACAAGAAAATCAAGGCATTGGCAACATAAAACTTGATGTGCATCCACAAAAGGACACTTCATATCACTTTGTTAGGTTCCAGCCACAAATCACCCAGGTTCTCCCGATCAGACTGAAGCGATGTGTACACATTGTTTCAGTGAGGGAACGTGATTCCTGTTAGCCTCAAAATATTTCCGCGGTCATAAAACACCATTTCCCAGCAGTCCGCTGTTGCGAACGTTTGCTCTGAAAACAATGATTTCTTCTTCATTGAACAAAGGATCAAAAGAATAAAATAAAAAGGCCGGCAACGCTTTTCTTCCGCCTAAAGTTGTTTGCGAAATCTTTAAGCGTTCCCAATGTGTCAGACTTGAATCCATGCTCTTTTGATGTTTCAGCAAAATATTCCATGAGCGAATCTTTCTGTTTCAACAGACACTAAGTGCCGATTCACACTTCAAAGCTTTGCATATTTCACCGTTGTGGATCCATTAGTAATATTTGATAAGACATTATTACCGCTTTTGTGTTCTCTGTTTCCACAACAAAGCCAAGCGAAAAGGTAGCTTCGCCTCCAGTGGCAATTGTGGTGACTTTGTCATCATTTATTAAAACCACAAAGTTTATATGCTCACAGATATTGAATATCGAACTCCTCTCCATTGCACATGCATGCGGTAACCAAACACCGGAGATCGTGCGCTCCCAAGCTTGTGTTCGAAACTTCTTCCCTTTTCATATCCCGTGTTCACCATTTCAGTTCGCTTTGGTGAAAATACCAAAGTCAGTTCAGCCACGTTTGATCAAAGTCAGACAGGATCTAATCCATCATTCTCAGTTTGCAATTCAACATCTTGATCTGAAAGCTCTCATTATTTTTCCCCAAAAATTATTGGTTGTTTTAGGGCTTTCATTTCCTCTTTGCCCCGGCAGTAATCAGTCAGGCTCCAATTGTTTCAACTTGAATTGAATTTACATCACATTACACGTGGTACGAGCGCACCTTCTGTCCAAGAGTGATTGGTGGCTGATCAATAGCGCCGACAAACAAACTGGTTCCGTGATACCACACAACGAGATGATCCAGCTTCACGCAGAGTGATCGCTCCACCTCAGTGCTCCCGCATGAATTGAACATTAGCCTGCTGCGACTGCGACATGAAAGACACGAACTTGAACCTCTCAAACGTAAGTTTCCAAAAAAAAAAGGCAATTATTTGTCTGCTCAAGGGTCAAGAATTAACCAATCTACAGGGACACAGAGGACGAAACACCGTCGATATCTCAGCCCATCATTCTGGACATTTTTGAACAATGTCATCGGTGTGGTCTGAGAAAAACAGAGAGAGCTCTCCGATGGACCACCGATTTCTTCCTTATTTGTAAAATCTTTCATGTGTTTGTTCCAAGAAACGCACAATTGGGTTTCTTGCTACACATCATTCTCAACTTTTGATGAACACACACAATCTAAAGCTCTCTTTTTGCACAATATTTTCTTGGTACCATTTCTTGGGAATAAAAACAAAAGCAAAGAAATTCAAGCTGCTCGTTTCTCTGAGTAAAAACGACAATGTACAAACGCTCAAAGCATTGTTCCAGGAAAAAGTCAAACAAGCATTTACAGAGGGTGGGAACACGCTCTATAGTTCTTTCCCTGACACCTTGGAAGCATCAGCAGGAGTTTTCTCTACGTTCTTTTGTGAGTATTGTCCCTAAAAATGGCACAACTGTAACCTCCTTTTGCCACTGGAGTGTTTGTGTCGTTTCTTTGTTTTTAGCTGTATGCCAGGGTTGGTGGGACAAATGAATAATGCTTTTTAGCTGAGATTTTGTGCATTTTTATCACCGTGTGTCTCAAAAATGAAGAGATGGGGAACCCTTTCATGGTCAGGCTTTTGTGTTCTCGAGGTTGTGTTTAAAACGTGCACACCTATTCATGAGAGGACAGTTCCTTCGCGATTGCTGTCCCTGGTGAATCTGCAGATGATGAGATTCAGAATCACGTAGATCTAATTCTTTTTTGCATCCACCATCAGAAAAGCCTCATTAGAATTCCCGTCTCAGATGTTGTCTCTTCTCACTTCCTCTCCACAAACAAGGGATGCAAGTGTAAGAGACTGACATTTGATGTACAAACTCATTGATTTCTTTCTTACTTCAAACAAAAACAAAACCAGCATTGTCCTTCTCAAAGGTCGGGGTTGGAATTTTATGGCTCATTGCAAAACCATATTCGAAAGCTGCCAATAATATTTTACAGACAGACAGAATGGTTCCATCGTTGGTTGGGGCCAGAAATCGTAAAAAAATTCATGTTGATGTGAGACCGGCAGAAGAAAACAGGCCAAACAGTTCAAACTGAACAGCTTTAAGCTTCGCGCAACAACGGGTGGAATCCTGCCGTGCAGGCTCCCTGGCAATTGATCCTATTTCTGCGCAAACGATCAAGTCAACTTGCTAGACATTTATCAAACAGAAATGCATGAATTATTGAATGAAGTTCAAGAACAATTTAGTGTGAAGGAGACTTCTGTTCCATTGTTTGTTTTTCAGGAGACTTCCGTTCCGTTGCTTGCTTCTAGAATGACGCAAATGCTGACATTGAATAGCTAGCTCTCTGACCAGAATTGTTTTGCTCAAATTCGTTTCCTTTGGAAAAAGAAACACTCAAGAGGAAATTTACATTCAATTCTCGGGTTAATTTTGATTCAACCCTGGGGAGTCCAATTATACCCAAAATTCATCCAGCAATAAAATGTTTTTTTCCAAACAATGCATGATTTTACTATTCCTACGTCATGGTACCTTCTGAGTCTGCATGCCACTGATCGTGCTGTTTTTGATGCAGATTTTTCTCTTTGTTTAGTTCCTTCACTCTCAGAACGAAAACTTCGTTCTCGCAGATTTTACTGCACAACCTTATTGTGTCTGGGCTTACCAGTTCTATTTTTTTCTTCCAGAAAGTAGGTCAGCAGGAGATGTCGGCACCTGGAATTTAGGTCCTCAGCTGGGAACCTGAATCACCATGGCGAAGTGATTCTGTTTGAGGAAGTGGGCTGACATTCGTCTCACAGTTGCTTCGCCCAAAGGTTCACAGTTGGCAAGAAGCAAATTGTGCTGTGCTTGAGTTTGGTGAGGCTACCATGCGCAGTGTCTTCTTGGCATGTGTTGGCACACCATGACAGCTTTTGGCAGAATGTGTATATACAGCTAAATAATTGCCATCTTTTGATGTTCTTCTGGATCCGAACTCCTATCCCTCCTATGTTATGTTTGTTTGGTCGTCTGATTCTTCTTTGAATTTAATCCTTTCTGATGCAGCGTCATTCTGATTCCCCCTCCCCAAGGTTGCTTGAGCCAGCCAAAACATGGGTACAGGAAATCAATTTCTCCAGGAAGTAGATCTGGGCCTTGTTTTGGTAAAAATGTGGGAATTGTGAGCCTATCTTTTGACAGATACTTGCTTTGCGCAGATTCTGAATCAGAGACAGCCACCCGTATGCAATGATACGTCTTGAGGATTTGCAGTGCTGTTGTTGTTTCCAGAAACGAATAAAAAATAACCTATTTCTCACAGGAGACTCTGGGCAAACGGCAGATATTTTTGATTCATTCGGCCAATGGTCTTGACTCAGAAAACAGGAAGCTGCGGGAAACTTTGCCACATCCCACATCCCAAAAAATGACGCGGAGCATTCGCGATGCTGTCTGATTGAGATTTGCGTGTGCACTTGGAAAGAAACTGTGTTCTGACCTTCATCCAGGACCGCCATGAGGTCGTCTATGGATTCGCACTGGATGGTGAACAGGTTTTCAACGTAGAAGCCGCGATGCTTGGACCATCGGACCAGCAGAGGTCTGTAGCTGTTTGGGTTCAGCAAATCCACCACCTGTGCGTCAATGAAACGAATTTCCATCACAAGCTGTTTCAGCTTTTACCATAAGAAGTCATTTCCTTTTCTGTTCAATGAAGCTGTCCATGATCACATCACAACCATGCGCAAACCACACGAAAAAACTGATACCTGCTCGTTGTAAATTTCCAGGTAATGAGCCTTTATTCTGTATCCCTTGGTGAGTGGATTCTGATCCATGGCTCGGAAAAGATACTGGAAGGAACGAGGTATCAGCCCAAACAGATCTGGGTCGGGTATACTGGTCTCTTCAAACTGAAAGACAGTGTAAATTGCGGGAATTTAATAAAACTGATCCCAGAGAACACTTTCCAGTTTCAATTTCCAGCTGAATTCAAAATGAACCACGGAACGAAAGGTCGGGTTACCAGATGAGGTGGTCCAGTGATTGTGTGTGTTTTCCCGGATCCAGTTTGCCCAAACGCAAAAGCTGTGCAAGCGTACCTGTCCGAACAGAGCGGGCCGTTGTTTTTGCAAACAGAAACAATGTTTCTGGCAGGAAATATCTCAGGATACCAAACAATCCCGTGACATTGTAGTCAGAACCACGTAGAGTGCTTTCTGACGTGTTGGAACGCAAATCCCGTCAAAGAATGCCCAACTGAAAAAAAGGATTACCCTGTCAGAGCCATGTCTATGAGTTTCTTGATGCCAGAGTGCTCGAAAATATCCTCCTGTGTTGCCTCTGGCTCAAACGTCACATTGAACGTGAATGACTTGGTGCTGGGGCCTGCGTCAATCTGAAACAGATCAACCTGAATTCTGAAATGGCAACCCCTCCAACACAATTTCTTGCCGCGCGTGCACGTCTTCGCTCCCACGTGTGCCTTTTTAATAACCAGGTCTGGCGCAAGGTGACTGGATGATAGAAATGACCACTTCGGTTTTCCATCTCACTAATTCCTGTCAAGATTATTTTCGACAACGCTGGAGGTAATTTCGCGTGGATTCTTACCCAGACGGCCCCGTCCCCTGGAAACTGAACAGACAGCTTCTCCCCTCGCTGGTACTCCACGGAGTTGAGAGGTCTGACCCTGAGTTTGAAACAACGCGTTGAATTATTCGAAACACATGGACAATCAATGTTGGAAACTGCATATGTATATTCAGCTTTTGTTCAATTGCGTGATTGTATGCAACCTTGATTTCTCATTAGAATCAATCTTTCGTTGCTATCTTTCAATTGAATTACCCGCAGTGGACCCACCTCCTTGACACAAAGAAACCAAGGCGATTTTTTATTGCAAGCCTGGAGTCAGCGCAAGCAAAGACAGAATGAAATCTCCAGGAACACTACTGCTGTGTCGCAACAACGCCATCAAATTTTCTTTCCAGCAAGTCGTCAAACATCCGAACATTTTTTGAAAGTGACAAATCCAAACATGTTAAGTCCTACTAACCTGACGACAACATTGACTGAATCATCGTTATCTGCAGCTGATTCCGGTGGATATCTTGGTCCACTCCTGAAACAAGGTAGAATAAAGGTGATGTTCCTTCACAGCGAACTCTTTCGGTCCAAGAGACGTCAAAAATCTCGCTGAAACCAGTTGATTCACAGATTTTTTCAACATCATGGTAGCTACAACGTTTTGTCAGAGATAACGAGACGCGTGTACTCACTGCTTGTATTTGGAAAAGTAGCCTTCGTTGTGATGCATACGAAACACTTTTCCCAAACAATTGACCACAAACAATGGACAACAAGACCAGTCCTGACTGTTTAGTGGGACAACTGATCTAGAACCAATTGAATGGTTCAAGTGATCAAAGCATTTGCATTAATCAAGCTTGTTTTGAATGGATGTGCTTCCACAGAGATTGTTTTGGTGTCCGTGCTCACAGGCTGTCTTATCAAGTCCACAAGTGTATTCACAAAGAAAAAAGTCGCCGACCATTTTTAATTAAATAGGATAAAGTAAGTTCTGAGCATTTATCTTCAGTATCAAAGATCATTTCTTTTCAGTGAAGTCTGCGATTCCAGGCAGAGTAAATCAATTGTGTAGCAGCAGATGGAGTCTGTTTTTATCAGAAGATCCAAAGTCAAAGATTTTCAAAACAAAAACAAAAACAGGAGAAACGGAAAACCGTACAAAATGTGTTGCTTCTTTGTCACACCGCACCAAAATATGAAAAAATACCTTGGAGTACTAGAAGGGCCAGAATTTTTGCGGTTTTCAGGATGAGAAATTCGCTTTAGTCAGTTCCTTCTTTCATTTCTCGTGTCCGCTACAACCAGTGGACATCGATCTTTGATAGTATTGTGAAGTTGTGTATTGATCGAGAAATATCATTGAAAACTGAAACTCAATAGCCACATAAAACATTTATGGCAAGTCAGCGACGCTCAATTACAAAAGACACCCATTCAAAGCTCTGGGACGTAGTTCCTTCAGCAAAGAAAACACCAAACAACAGTCTGTCGAAGGGAATGACTGGCCTGCACGCGTTGTGGCTCAATTTGTTGAATTAATTGTATGTTCGTGGGCCAAAACAGATCCATATGTTTCTTTATCATGTGTTGAAAGCGATCAAAGATTGTGGCTTTCTTCCTTTGCAAATTCTTTTCCATTCAAAAGAAACCCTTCGCGCCACGCTTCCAACCTGCGTGGAGAGCACTTTCATGTCACAGCAATAACCAACCACCCAGGTTTTTTGGGAGCCAGATTTGCAAACTTTCATTTTTTTCATTTCAAACTTTCATTTTCATTTTTCATGTGCTCATTTGGGATCCATCAGGCAAAACTGAAACCAGAGACTTTTGCCAGCACAACAGGCAAGGAATAGAAATCTCATTAGATGTGTTCCATATTTAATGCGACCAGAAGCAAGAGAGTTTTATAGCAAAATATCAATAGCTGATCGCCTGGAATCAATACTGAATTCAAAACACTGTTGAACTGAAACGACCATTTGCGTCACGGGTATACAGCACATCGCCGTGTGTCCACTTTCTTGTTTGATTATTTTCTCTCGGTGTTATAAGCTCGATGTTCCATCATGTTTGTGCTTGAGCAAAACAGATAAATGGACAAAATCTGTGGAATAGAGTTTTTTGTTGATTTTCCCGTGTTGAAACTGAAGATGTTGAACCAGCCCCTCTGGAGGTGTCAAACTTTACAAAAAGCCCATGCACAGAAGCAAGCTTTCAAAATATCAACCAACCTGTCAGCTAAAGTAGACTTTCCAGAAAATGGTTTTCTGCTTGTGGTAAAAGGATGTGACCCAATGTCGCTTGCACCAGTCCGCATCATGATATCGTCTGAAGCGTAAGATCTGCCACTGGTCTGACGACTTGGTTGTTGAGACACGCTCAGGAAGTCCAAGCCACTGCTCGACTTACTCAGCAGCGAGGCCCTTCCGTCAGACTCGGCGGTGTCATTGCTCTCATTCGTTTCATCATTGTTGGATTCCTGCCCGTGACTTGGATACGTTTCCTGATCAACTGTTTCCGGGATTTGCAGCTGGTTGTTGTCGGGTTCATTGTTCTTTTCTTCGTCTTTGTCTGTGTTGAGAGGTTCTTCACTAAAATTGTCAGCTATTCTCCCACTTGGCGTGGCTCGTGGTGTTCGTTCTGCCAGTTCAATGTCTGGTACATCTATCCCTTCGTCGTCCTTGGTACATGTACTTCCTGTCTTTGATTCGGTGTCAGCATCCTCGTCTTTATTCTCCGTATTCTGTAACGCATCAGCCTTTTCGGTTTCCTCTTCAGGTTTTTTTCTGCTCTTGCTGCTTCTGGGTTTGGGCTGGGGCGGCTTCTCTTTGTCCTGTCTGGGACTTTCCACTTCTGCTTCAGGTTGGGTTTCGGCTTCCATTGTTTCACTTTTGGTTCACGTACCATTAATTACACAGTGCTTGCGCGGTAAAACAATCTGTCACACAACTCATACAATGGCAGGAAAGTCCGGGTAACCCAATAGCACTGATACCTGAAACAAATTGCGGCAGTCGGTTTTCAATCGGTTCTGAGAGTTATTGATTGCGACAGCTTCTCCAGAAACACGTCCACACGTCCGTGCACTTGTGGATGTAAAGTGAGGTGGACAATCTTACACAATCAATTGACGGCATTACTGATACGAAGATTCAATTTCATGGAGCATCTTCAAGTTTTTAACAATTTGTTGTTTGGTTTTGTCCCCTGCGTCAGAATGGATGTGCGCAAAAATGCAATATTTTGCTCGTGGAGATCCAGCAGGGATTGCTGTTTCCATTTGCGATTGGACAAGCAACACTGCCTTTCAGTCTCTATTTGTAGTTACCGCAGTTATCGTTTCCCGAATATCTTATTTGCGTTGGAAATGTGTTGTCCATTAGTCACAACTGATACACAAATGATGTTGATTCCAGACGATCCTTCATTCCATTTGTTTCTTTGTCAATCATATCATTCAACCTTATCGATATCCAGAGCTCACAATTCTTGCATGGTGATTTGCCATTGTTGCAACAACAGTAGTGCTCTCTGCCACTTTGCTCCTTGAATGGATTCTGGTGAACGAATCTATGTGGATAGGGAAATTATTCTCAGGCGCGTGAGTCTCTCTGGAATTGAACCTGAGTGGATCCACCTTGTTGAAGAAATGCAACGCAGGACACCTCAGCTCATTTGTGCAGCCATATTGTAAAGACAAAAACCCTGACATCTTTGATCAATCCGGCAATGCACTAAGGCAAATTTTTGAACTCAACAAAGTTGCCTCTGCGTGGATCTTTCCCTTTTGTGTCTGCGGTGCACACGGGATGTTTACTTGTAGCCATGCAAGTACATGCTAACGTGTACTGTGGGCTCAATTATTGACCGTTGTTGCCACGCCAGTCATGGAACTGTCTCAATTCACTGTTTTTGTGTTGCTTTCTCTTTGCTCTTTTTGCGTCCACACATTTAAAAGCCTCAAAAGATGAAAAATACAGTTAGATCAGGGCTCTTTTACATCAGAACATGCCGTGATTTTGTTTTGGACAAAAAACAGACCTAAACTCCAAAATGAAAACCAGAACCAGAATTCGTTAAATTGGCCTGCACAACCAAGAAAACAGAATCCAAGTGCCTGAGCAGACCAACAGCCCAACAGCTATCTGTGTGCAAGTGGTACGGTTCAATAAAGAGAAAATCAGAAAAAGACAACAGAGATCAAGAACGGAGTTACAACAGGAGAAGAAAATGACCTGTGTGTACCAAGGAACACACCACACCTTGCAGCAAACTGTTCCAGAATTCCGAGTCATTTCTCTCAGATGTCTGTCCTTACCTGCTGAAGCTGAACTCGTCTGTTATCCGAGAGTCCTCGGTGTAAATTGTGAACGTGGAAGAATTTCTGCTCTGCGTTGCCGAGTGAAGGTTAATTTCACTGCCGAATTCGACGGGTGATTCCTTTCCAATCTCAGGAGACAGGCCTTTCTCCGGACAGGATTGACTCTTTCGAAAACGTCGTTGCACAGAAGAATGAATTGTTCTTGGAGGCACTTTCGTTCCAAAGGCAATTTGAGGTTTCCCAGGGAGTGGGAAATCACTGAAACTTTTCCTCAATGTCTTCAGACTTTTGGCACTGGTTGTTTCTGGTTGTTTTTCGCGACCTGTATCCACTGCTTTTGATGGCAACAAATCAGGCAAGCTTTTTCCGCATCGCAGTTTTGTGTCTGAGTCTTTTGCAGGTGGATCGTCCCAACCGTTTGTTATTGAATAGACGTTGTCCTTCGCACTTCTGTTTAAAGACGTCATTTCTTGCCTGTTGCAGTTCGCCAACTTTGCGTTTATTTATGATCTTCTTTGTTCGTTTACTGAACAGTGATCAACACACGAACAAAGTCCCCCTGTAATCCGAGTTGGAGTTGCACGCCAGAAATGTCCAAAATATTTCTTATCAATGTAATCATTTTTTCCTGATCTCATAGCTGAAACGATTTTCGGATATTGCATCAAATTACAGGAAGACAAGACAAGCAAGTCTTTGGTTCCGTCAAAATGAACCTGCCACTGATGACAAAAGCTACCCCACGCAGATGGCTCTTTCACAAACATTGACAAATGCACTGTTTGCTTGTTGTCAAATATTTTACCTGTTTCTATAGCTACGTTAAGCTGCTACACTGAAATCCAGGTTTAATTTGCTCTCAAATGTATTCTGTTAAGGGAGAGAGCTGGAATTTTTTAGTGCACACAGTCGAAGAGCACGAAACCGGAAACTCTTTCTATTATGGCCAATGTGCTGCGAATTTTGCGCAAAATTTGGTTTCCGAAAGAGTCAAAGACAGCGATGTCCAGGAAAACGACAAAAACTGGAGGAGAACAGAGAAAGACAGGAAATGAATGTGCAAAGTAGATAGAAAGAGCCTTGTCAACACACCAAAATAAATAGCTGCTTTCATAACCAAGAGTCCACAAAAACGTGAACTGTTCCTTGTGCGGACAACTGTGGCAGTATTTGGTGTCAAAAGTTCCCACACACTTAAAGCGGAGACCCTTGCGGTCAGCTTCACCCCATCATTGGTTGAAGTTCAGCAGAATCCTTGTTCATTTCAGGTTGCCCATTTTCTCTGGAGTTACTTGTCGGTTTTGCATTGGACTTTTCGTCTGGCTGTTCTTCTCCAAAAGCATTCAGAAAATCATACTTTTTGGACACCCTGCCGTCTTTGAACATGTAATTTGTGGCAATTGACACCACAATAACTGTGATGAAGTTGATAACTGCGGTTAGCGTCTTGAAAGGAAAAAGCTGGTATCCTGTCTCTTCCTCAAACCAGGGATATTTGATGAGCGCAGGGATCCCAAGAAGAACTTCACCTGGAATGAACAAGGTCCTCATTCAGTTCGTTCAAAATTGCTGTGTAATTTGAAACAGATCGCTAGAAAGACCAATGGAAGATAGAATCTTTATTTTTTTTATTGAAAAGTGAAACCTGGATTTGAGCAAAAATTTGTTTGTACCTCCTGAGAACCGGAAGAAGACGGCAATGATCAGCCCAGACATCGCTCCGTACACATTCGTAAAGCTGGTGTGTATCACGAGCACGAATTGTGGGAAGAGGATGACATAGACGAGATC
>JAAUYG010258850.1_pt1 | contig 12729 bp, 13 predicted proteins | sample 7278091 | NCBI WGS metagenome assembly JAAUYG01 (sample SAMN14350201, study PRJNA611818) | marine sediment metagenome | isolation source: surface marine sediment (0.6m) | place: French Polynesia: Moorea | collected 2018-08
AATAATTGTCACTTTCAATCCCTTATAATGGATGCATATAATTTTTTTTTTATTCTTTCCCAAATTTAATATATTGTTATTTTCCTCTCTCAAAACATAAAAATAAAACATTATTATATATTCAATACATTTTATTCTTCATCATTTCATCACCCCATCTGCTAACCCCCCAAAAAAACAAAAAACATTTTTGTGCAAAAAACATACATCAAAAATCTTGCAAACTTTTTTCCACTTAAGCATTAAATTTCATATGCATTTATATTAATACTTCTGCATCTTCAGATGCATTGCATGCAATGTATGCATCCAGGTAAATTTACTAACATGTTTATATCACATGCATGCAGCTGTTCATAACACATAGTAAACGTTATACAAACGTTATGCTCGGGACAGTGCAGCGGACACCAAAAATACCTGTATGTGCACACAAGTGTTTTCCCAAAGTCCCTAAAATGAGACAATGTCAAAAACAACACTCTTTTTGGTTTGCAGGAGTGAAGGAACCTCTGAATTTTCCCGCTGTGAGTTTCTGTAATGAAGCTGCCGTGTCCATAGCGGCGCAGAAAGAACTCCGGGAATCACTCGACTCTTACGACAACATCTCCAAGCCTCTCCAGTTTCTCCTGAACGTGGTCAGTGCAGGATTACAGTGGAAAAAAGTAAAAAACGGGATCTTTTTTGTTTATTTTTGTATTTTTTTTGCTCAGAAAAGTCAGCAAATTCACGATTGCGTTTGTTGCAGGGAAGAGATTTTGGCACTGGCAAGCCAATAGAGAACTTGATTTTTGAAAACACCGCGGTGACATTAGAAGATATTGTGTCAGGCATTCCTTTGGTCGAAAAGAAGCTGATTGGATTCAGGCTGAAGGACATGTTGCTGTTATGCAAGTACGGCATTAAGTTCTGCAATGAAAGGTGAGGATGAGGAACACAAAAACTGGTTATTTGACCCCAAAGGCCAAGGTACTTTGCTGCCGCGAACACCATGCACTACGGGACGGGGTGGCATATTCAGTGGCGGGGTGGCATGTTCAGTGGGAGGTGGCATGTCAGGGGAGGGCATGCTCATTGGGGTGGTGGTGTATCAGTGGGGGCATGGTCAGTGAGGGGTGGCATATCCCTGGAGGGGGGGGTTGACTTTAGTCCTCACTTGGTTGATGGCTGGCAGGGGGGTGACATCCATGGGGTGACCTTAAACCAAAGGTCTTGTTGCTCGTGAAACCACTAGAGCTCCAATACTAATTCGCGCCTTTTTCAAAGGCGGCGAAGTAACAATGGGATCTCTCTGCATGCATGGTGTTGAAAAGGGAGATGGTATGGCACCCAGTGCCTCACTTTTGCTTGCAATCTTCCGTGGATTTTTTTTTCCAAATCAGCAATTTCTTTGAACAAATTTTTTGAACAAACGACTCCTTGAGAATTATATCAATGCAATTTTGCAGTGACTTTGACTTTTTTCCAAATGATCTGTATGGAAATTGCTACACCTTCAACGCTGCTCGCAAAGGCTCCGACCCACTGCAAGTGAACCAAGGCGGAACTGAAATGGGTATTTCTTCGTCTTTTCCTTTCTCCGTGATGCATAAGACCCTATAAATACGTATACGTTTTCCCATCTTTTGAGATACATTCGTGTATTCGTGTTCGCGGATTTGGTGGACATGGAGCAAAAGAAAAACAAAGCTGGACATTGTGATTATGATTCCATTTTTTTTTTGTTTGTGCACAACAGATTGTTTTGTTTCCAACGTGCACTCGGTGTCTATGATTCTTAATCTGCTGACAGAAGTAGCACCTGATGTGTTCTTCGACATGTCAGTCTGCCCCACGCATGGCAGAAAGCGGGGCAACCCTATTCTTTTGTTTTCTTTTTTCCTTATTTACTGTGTTTTCGAAGGACTTACGATGCAGCTGGCTGTGCGGCAGTTTGATTATGCTCCTGTGGCCTCCCTGTCAGCGGGCATTCGGCTCATCGTCCACGACAGAGAAAGCATGCCATTTCCTGAGAACACAGGCATTTACTTGTCACCAGGATACAACACAGGAGTTAGTGTTGAACAGGTAGGCCAATACGAAATCACGGCGGAATCATCCTGACCTCGTTTCAGGTGCATGGGAATCATGCATGTCAAAGTAAAAGACCTGTCCTGGTTTCCTTTCAAGATCCAAGCTAACATTTCAAAATGCATGCAGAACATGCTTATGAACTGTATGGACTGACACAAGATTCTGCACCAACCTTGGGAAAAAATACATGCGCGGCGGAATTGTTTTCAGTTCTTCGCGCATTGCGATTGCCTCATGCACTCCACGGTTGTAACAACTGCATAAGAACGTCCTTTTCTCGCACAGACAGTCTACGATTCGGATCCACCACCGTACACTGACTGTGTTGTGGACAGTGAACAACTGGAAAGGAAAGCGCAAGAGAATGACATATTTCACGATCTTCTACCTGGACTCAAGTATGATCAAGAGGCAAGCAGGTTTTTTTTAGTTCTCGCCGAGTTCTTGGTCGGCTCCTACCCAAAGAGCTTTGATTGATCAGAAAATTTCTCACAATTCATAGTTTCTATAATTTCAGTCCTGCGGCTTTTCCCTGTTCCAGAGGAACACGGTGAAGGAATGTGGATGTTATTACCCTGGATACCCGATTCCAAAGGACGCCAAACCTGAGGAGCATCCTCACTGTGTCTTGAGAAGTACGTGCTTCTTGTTTTCATTCGCTGCCCTTGAAAGGAGAGTGTGTGTATTGAAGGCATCAGCATTTGGCACTCAACAAGACATTTGGCTTCACTTTATGAGCGCCGCGCCCTCCTCACGGAATGGCATACAATAAGTGCGCGCCAGGTCATTGCTAATACTCATGCGTCTAACACCCACATGGGGTCCACCCACACCCGTCTAATTTCCGGTCGGAACCACACAGACAGCAAATGACTCTTTCCCTGTGGAGAGCTCTTCATGTTTCTTTTTCCTGTCCACCAAACTGACGAAAGCGGGAGGCTCCGGAAGTAGGTCACTTGATCCGTGGTATTGGATGAAGGCACTATGCATCCGTTCTGGCTGCCCTCTCCTGACCAAAGAAAATGTGGGGGCCAAGATTTCACTTTTCATTCCATTCAAGGCCACAACACCTCACGACCCAAAGTTGATTCCCACAGCCAATCTAGAAAGTGGCTGGAATGAGACTGCAGTGGCACAAAAAGCAGATGGGCCAGATTTTCGAAGGGGGGAAAAAATTTCTTTCGATTGATATTGCTTTTTTGTGTGACACGCATCCTTTTCATTTGCAAGGGAACTGCCACAACGAAGCTTGGGCATCTTTCATGAAGTCCACTGATTATGAAAACGATTGCAAACCTCGTTGTGTGTGAGTTGTTTCTTTTATTTTCCTCTTGTGCGTTTCTAATTTTGTTCTCTTCTTCAGTCCCAGTAACCTGCATCGCAAGAAGAGTTCTTTATATGTATGTATGCATGACCCTTTCCTCGACATTGTGCTCACCGCTAAATCATTTTATTTATTTCAGCACAAAGCAATTCAATGTTGCTGTCTCACAATCTCTTTGGCCAGCAGTCGTTGGTGAAGTGAGTTGTTTTGTCGGAGCGTCACATCATCCCAAAGAAAAAAGAATGTGCAAGTGGAAATGATTCAGGATCGCTGGAGAAAATAAAAGAATTAGAAACTTGAAACAGAAATTAGCACAGTAACTTTCAGTGACCATTCTTGTTGGTTAATTCTGACATTCTTTCCTTCTTGTGAAGGCAGCTATCTTGGGACAGCTCAAGGATAAATATCCTGACATTCTACAAGACATCAAAAACACATCCAGTCAGTTGGAAATCAATTGGGTTGTCAGGTGACCAGAATAAGTGTCTTCAAAAAACAAAGAAAGCAAAGCCTGGACCTGCCCAAAAGAAACAACGACTTAGTGTTCCTCATATTTTCAGGAATAATCTGGTCAAAGTGAAAGTTTACTTCAAGGACACAGCATATCAGGTTTCAAAATCCAAAGCCAAGCTGCAGGTAAGGTGCAGGTGGAACATGAAAGGGAATTTTTTGTTCTTGCTGGTGAAGACTTCTTCCACTTTTTGATGTCAAGGCTTTTTCCATCAAGATGTTCAAAAAAGCAAATATCTGCTGGAAAGTGACAATCTGAGCAGGAATTCTGAGGATTTGGGTATTGTAAAAGACCTGAAAACGCAGAAATAAATTTTAGGGTTCGCGCCTGAATGTGTGATGGCTTTTTAGTCACCCTGCCTTTGTCTGTCGTCATTGTTGTTGCAGAACTTCATCCTGGAAATTTTACTGGAGCATGGATGGCTTTGATGCTGACAAGCGCCCTTGTTGCAAATTGCATGTCCTGTCCTGGCGTGCCAAAGCAATACCTGTGTTGTCATCTGTTTCAGACATCCGACTTACTGTCCGGAATCGGCAGTCAGATCAGCCTGTGGCTGGGTATGTCAATCATATCTACTTACGAGATTCTGGAGTACATCATTGAACTTGTCGCCATTGCCACAGCTAGGTGCTGCCCACACAAAAGACCAAGGAATGAAGTGAAGGACAAGAAATGAGCTGAGCTTATTCTATCCACAAAGGAAAGCGGAGAAAAAATAAAAGTGAAAAAAAAACAAAGAGACCTCATGTGCGATCAATCAGAATCACTGTATTGTCACAAAAATTATGTTTACAGACAACTGTTTTTTTTTCTGTGTCATTTTTCACTTTGAAAATTCTTACGGGAATTCACAATGCAGAGATTCATTTCAACAGATTCTGATGTGTACCCTGGTCTTTTACCAAGCAACATCGCGGAAATCAGATTGTCAGCAAACATTTTTTTTTTGCGTCGGAGCCATTATTGGAATTTGCGAAATTTACACAGGGGCCAAAGCACATTGACTGAACTCAATTTTGATTAGTTAAGTGAAATGGAACGTGCGCTGGTGTACTTTTTGCCAGAGATCTGCCGTGCTGCCTTTTTTGTTTCGTGGCCTGCTGAAAGAACGAAAAAAAAAACTTTCCTCCAGAAAATATCAACACAAAGGTTCTATTTTCCCGAGACAATTGTTCGTCAAGAATGAAAGCTGACAAAGCAACGCAGCACACGGACTTTTTCTTGGTGACGCAAAGGTTTGCGGACACCACTGCGATTCACGGAGTGCCACATGTGTTCAGAGCAACAAACGTGCAGCTGAGAATTTTGTGGACTCTCGTCTGTCTGGCTTTTTCAGGTGAGACCAAAATCATTTCTGTGCATGACTCGAAGAAATCTCGTTATTTTATTTTTCTCAGAGAATTTTTTGTCAAAGCCTGCTCGAATTGCATCCATGTGAAAGGCGTTGATCCTGTTTCTGAATCTGCGGTTCAAACCGAGGGGGAACCGAACTCCAATTTCCCCCCTGCAGTGCACCGTTCTGAGTGAAAGGGTTGGGTCTAGATGTGGCCCTAGGCCCTCGTGAGCAACCTTCAAATCCCAAAAATAGCATCTTGGTAAAAATAGAATGATTTATCGATCATGGAATTCTCACCTTGCATTCACACAGTCAGACACGAGCCTGGGATACACGTCTTTCAAAAAAATCTGTTTTGTTTTGTCATTTCTGCTGATTTTATTTCTGAAACCACAATGCGGGCCATTTCTCTTTACAGGCGTCTTGATATGGGAGGTGACAAAAGCTTTCCAAAAATATTTTGAATACCCCGTGACGACGACGGATACAATTGGTATCTACATTGTTCTTTGCTGTTTTGAAGCAGTTTCCTATTATTTGTGGGGATCTCCCTTTCTCCTTCAGACACGACTTTTCCTTTCTACCTTTCTACAAAGCAAGAGCTTTCACCTCTGTTGTAAATGTGTCATCTTCAGCCATTGCGCACGAACTGGAATTTCCTGCCGTCACAATCTGCAACGAAGCCAAGCTGAAGCTGTCAGCCGTGCGCCACCTCACCGCCCAGGAAGTTGAAGAACTGTCACCAACTTCAAGCGCCGTTGTACACGACGTGAGACAAAGTTTTTAAGTTGTTATTCCCTTGCCATCATCAGTTGCATTTGTGTGACGACTTTCTTCCTTTGGGCAAATTTTCCATCATGGCATGCAGATAAGAAATTATTACGACGCCCTCGAAAATGGAACAGCTGAGAAGAACCCGAGCACGATAATGAAAGAAATGCTGAACATGATGCCCATCACTGAGTGCCAGAGACTGGGGTTCACTCTGGAAGATATAATGCTGCACTGCAACTACAACAATACGCAGTGTTACAACAGGTTGCATTGTCAAATGTTTCTTCTGGTTGTTGTTTCTGACAAAAAAAATTTCATTGAATCATTTTGTGTCATGGCAAACAACAGGACGTTTTTTTCTGTGTTTGTGTTGATGAGGCTCAAAGGCTGTTGTTGTTTTGCAGTGATTTTGTGGCATTTACCAACTACCAATATGGAAATTGCTACACATTCAACACACAGCAAGATCCTGACAAAAAGAGAATGGTCAACAAAGCTGGCAAAGACCAAGGTGAGAAAACACCTCAGTCTTGCATTTGCCAATCAGCTTGATAATCAAGTGTATCAACAAAGTTCTGCGCGACGAGAAATGCAAGTTTTGCGCTCATTTATGCAGGCCTAACATTGACTTTGATGGCTCACTCCGAAGAGTACATTGCCACCATTGACGGCGGCGCCGGAATGAGAATTCTGGTGCACAACCAAAGCACCATGCCAACAGCCGACACCAAAGGTAGTGGAGTTCCAACGGGATTTGCCACCAGCATCGCCATTTCCAGAGTAAGTGCACGCATGCAGATGTGAACTTTTCAATTTTGAAACAGAACGTTGCGAATGAAAAGGATTTGAGGAAATGGCAAAGATTTGTCTGAAGGGTGGATCGAAGTCAGGGCAATGAATCTTGGTGGGATTATATGTATATACCAGGTGATTCTGGTGGTTGAGTGGATGCCTGACTGCTTTTCCTCTCCCATTATTGCCTTTTAATTCAACGTTGCCTTTCTAAGTTACAGGCAATTCAGATCAACTTTTATTTTCAGAACATTTTTGCCTAGAAAATCGTTCCTTTTTTCTTTGCATTTCTCCAATGTTTCTGGTTCTGTCTGATCAATTTTCAGGTGAAATTTGTCTTTTCTGAGCAATGATCAGTGGTTGATAACAATATTGGCCAAAAATTTTGTTGGCCTTTTTTTTCTTCTCATTCTGAGGCACAATATGCCCTCCCCCAACAGAGAGTCTCATGTGTGGTCTTCAAGCATCTAAGGATCTAAAGATGCGTGCAACACAATGCTGTCTGTTGAAAACACTTAAGCTTTTTAACTTCAGAAAGATTCGCGCATGCCTGGACCGCCTTACACAAAATGCATTGAATGGGAAGGACCAGAAGCAGAACAATGGAAGAAGAACAACATATTTTCTCCCAAATATCCAGGACTGCGGTATGACGGAACGGTACATCAAACACTTCTGTCTTCTTTGCAATGGTTGTGCTTGAGGACAAATTTACCCAAAGGAAAACAACGAAAACAAATCCCAAACATTTCTTGTTTTCCAGACTTGTTCCCTTTCAAGGTATCAGGAGACAACAACTGAACAATGCAATTGCACACACCCTGCATACCCACCGTTACGTGATCCACCAACCCCCCTGCCAGATTGTGACTTCTATGTGAACAGTAAGATTTTTCTCAATAAGTTCCATCGTTGTCAGGTTTTATTACGTGCTTTCATTGGTCAACCAGGACGTTCGTTTTGGGAATTTGAAACAGGAGATAATTTTGTTATTAAAATCACAATTCAGTTCTCAATAAGAACAACACCGCTTGAGCAGAATCACTACATTTTCTTGCTTGTTGCTGTGTTCTTTTCAGGTACACATATGGACAGTTGTCTCACCACGGTGTATGAAGTTTTTATGAATGTGTGCAGCGAAATGAGTTGCTGGCCCTCATGTCAGTGAGTATCTGTCTTTTCCTGCAAGGGCAGCCAGACTGCAGTGCTCCCTGAGTCAAACGGCCTCGTGTCACTCTCACCATGAAAACGCACAACGTTTGAAGTCAGGTGGCCCCAAGAAACTAAGAAGCGTGTTGGGGCCGTTTGGCCCAATGACTGAATGACATCAGCCCGGAGGCAGAATACTCAGAAGAAGAAAATGCCTTTTTTGTGTTGTGCTCTCTTTCCGTAGAACCACAACATACTCGATGTACACGTCCCAAACTGTGTGGCCACCGTCCGCCAGAATGGTGAGTTTTTCGCGAATTGCTAAAACAAATTGGTGACCCAAAGGAGAAACAGGAGTTGCAAAGTTTGAACGAAAGACCACCATGCAGATGCGGTTGTTGTGTGTGAACATTTTTTTCACAAAGACATGGCCATGATGCTCGCACAACCACATTGCCATGGTTGGTTGGGCCAACAAAAGGCCCGGGAAGACTTTGAGTCTGGCAGTGGCCAGGGGATCACACGGGTTTCTTCTGACACCTGTAGGACGTGGCGGTGGGTAGATTGGTTGGGGATCATCATTACACTGGGCGCCTTTTCGAGAACAAAACCGGAACAGACCTGTACACCACTTTGAGGTCAGCTTGTAAAACACTTCGTTCCTTTCAATTTGAGTTCCTTTCAGCGAAATTCCCTTCATTGTTGCTGAAAACAGACAAGGATGTTTTTCTGTCTGTTTGCACATTTCTGGAGTTTTTTTCACTTCATGCAGGCAAAACTTACTGCGTGTAACTGTGTATTTGGAGGAGACCAACTATCAGCTGAGCGACACGTACGCGTCGTATCAGGTGAGGCATCGCATCCACATTCTTCTGACCGACAAATGTGCTTATAAGGTTCAGACATACAGGATGAACAAGACCTGTAAAATCTGTGCTAAAATGCACCACAGATGCCTTGCTGATTTCCGTGCGAACAGTTGCTTTGACCGGAAGTAGGTCAGAAGCTGGTCCGCAAGATTCACCCATGCAGGCGCACTTTTGTCTGATTGCAGAGCTCTGACCTAATGTCCAGCCTGGGAAGCCAGATCAGTCTGTGGCTTGGTATGTCCGTCATAACCATTGTTGAGGTCGTGCAATACTTCTTGGAATGCATAACGGTAGTGTGCAAGCCCAAAAGAATCCACCACGGAAAACAGGTGCTTGAATATTCAGAAGAGAAAGAAAAACATCGGAAGTAAAGAGAAGAACCTGAAGGCTACATCCTGGACTCAGAGATCAACAGCGGACCGAAGACATTCTTCGGAAAATACTTTGTTTCCCAGAAGGGTCTCTGCACTTGACAGTGATGGCAACTGGTTTATCAAAAGACGCTTGTCTGCCAGCATCACAGGCTTTTGGACCTCCATGGTCGGTTTTTCCACCATGTTCTTGCAGAGCTTCTGAGACCTTCACTGCGCTGGAGATGTGTATTTCCTGCTTTTTGCTTGCTCCCGTGATTCGCAAGAATAAAAAATTTCCTTTGAAGAGCAGTTTTGCACGAAACTTAGTTTTCGTGGCTGCCTGGGGGTGTTTTCACGTTTTTCCTTCAATGCAAGAACAATTCTACCATGTGGAGTGGGAATACCAAAAAGAAATCTTCAGAATGGCCTGAAAGATCCAGAATTACAGTTTTTCACATCTGAGCATAATTTGTTGATCATTTTGCTGGATCATTTTCAGGCCAATACCTTTTTGCTAAGTTTTCCTGCATGCTCCAATTTTGTGTTTGGCGCTGAAAAACTGTAGGCTCAAAGGGTCTCGAAGTTGGCATGAGGAGGGTATCTCATCTACACCTGCAATGGCACCCTCAAACCGGCCAATCCTGCACAGGGGCTCACCATACTGTCGCCATGGAAGCAGTAAGTGCCTGCCAGTTCTGTTGGTAATGAATTCCGGAAAAACAGCTTCATTCACAACACCCAGATGCACCTGCAATCAACTTTCCACCAATCAGATGTGAGCAAGATTTATGCACTGGTCAACCGACGGCTGGCAAAATCTCACGACGATGCAGGAGGAATTCTGCAACCTGAAACTGGGAAGTTTACAGAGCAAGAAAACTGAGAAAATGCTGTTCTTCGTCCCCAAACTCAGTTATTTGAAAGATTGTGACGAGCCTTCCACCAAGAGAAGAAGTCAGGCCAAGACCATCGCAAAACTTTCGCATTCCTATCAGCCGTTGCACTGATGTTTTCAGTCCACAGGGAATCAAAACTGTTTTGGGTCACTCAAGCAGGTCCTTTTGTTTCTTGAGGTTTGGAAAGAATTTATTTAGTCGCCCCATGGGCTTTCTCGAGCTTTTCAAATTGCAGTTCTGTCAGGTCCACCGTATCCAGACAAGGATGATTCCACAGCATCTTTGTTTGCTTGAGGAGGGCCAGCCATGAATTTTGTGTCAAACGCCTAAATATTCAATTTGGCGATTTTTCCCTTGGCATCTGACAAAAACATAAGCTGACAATTACAAACGTGTTAGCGTCAAAGCTGTTTCCTTCCAAAGTGACGGCTGCGGAGTTTCGTCGACGTGCGCACCTTGGTCGCGCACTGCCTTTTATGGTTGTAAGTGGGTGGTCTACTGGTTTGCATTGTTGTCTATAAAACCCAATTTTCACGCAGCTTTAACCTCTGCAGCTCAAAAGAGACTCCCCACCACTAGAAGAGGGCACAAAGACATCTTTCGAACAGTCAGAAGTTTGAAACAACAGAAACAACACAACTCAAGTTTTTGGGGTACGTATTTCTTATTTTTTCACGAAAGAAAAAGCATAACACTGAACACATTTGAACCTTCCAACATTTCTGATTTCGTGAAAGTTTGCCTGCAGGGATGCATGGAACATTGCCTTGACAGAATCGCGAAACCTTTGTTCAGGAAGACTGGGATTCCCTAAAATATGCGATGCACTCCTGAAGTCCTGCGGCAAAAATGCAAGGCAATGTTTGTGCAGCTACACGAAGTTGGGATTGGTCTGACAGATGAATCCGAATGACTAATTGGTTGATTGTGCAGAATGCATGTATATATATACAAACTATCCTGCAAGTGCGGTGGAGTGGTGAGCAACCGCAGAACAATAGGCCTAGTTTCTTGGTCGCCATAATTTTCAAGGAAGAACTCAAGATCCTCATGTCAAGGTATGAACACTGAAAAATTAGAAAATTAATACAGCTGAAAAAATTTAAAGCCAAATTCAGGTAACCACTGAAGTTGATGCCATGGCCAAAACAGTGTTCTGCCGGCAAATCTGATGTTGTCCAAGGTGAAGTTTCGCAAAGTTGGGCCCAAAATCGGATTCGCAGTGCCATTGGAGTCAATTTGGATGACGCTGATGCCTTCGATTAACTTTTCTTCAAAACAGAGGGTCTGCTTCGCAGCAAACGGCTCTTGGAGTGGGAGGAACTCAATCAGTTCATTGTGATTAGGGAGGGGGTCACGGGGATCAGCAACAGACCAATCAACACGTCAGCAAAAAGGCTCTTCATTTTCTTTGAAAGAAAGTTTCAGGTGCATAAGGACTGATCAACTGTGAGGACTGGGCTGTTTGTGACCGGTCGGAGGGGGGTATTTAACTGAGTCTGAAACAAAATCATTTCAAGAATTGGAATCTGCAACATCAAGAAGAGAAGAGAGTTGGGCCTAAATCGAGATATTCAGCATGAAACAAAAAAAACTTTCGAAACTTGGGCTCTTTTGCTGCAGTTGTCAACTCTTTGACCTGCAAACAGATATTCTCTCATTTTGGTGCATGAAGGCGGAAACAGTTCTGTGTAAAGTAATCATTGCGGGAAATAACTTCTTCGTAATCCTGTGCCAAAGTTCCTGGTCACATATTTTTATTGCAAAGCAAGTGCCGAGGAGCACATCCTTCTGAGGTTATATTCATAGCACACACATCAAGTCGAGATCGTTTATTCGTATTTACCCCTATTATTCTGGTGGCTGTGAATGAGGATGGAGTGCTATGGTGGGTGGCCAGGGAACAGCTTTTATTGTCAACCTGGGACCAGCCAAAGAGACATTCGGAGTGATTAGCATTGACACCTCTTCGCAATGAGACAGGTCTTCCAGGCAGCAAATCACTGTCAGAAACACCAAGGCCTGCACGCACGTGGAACAAAGTTCTCGGATGGAGGGTGTAGGTTGATGACAAAAAAGATTGGCGCAAGCGCTGGGATGCCTACAAGCGTTGTTCAAAATTAGGTCAAAGCTGGGGACGTTCGGCAGAGTTCAGGCGTGTTTGTCATCTGGTCATGCAGAGACAAAGTGCTATCTTGACAAAGACGTTTTAGAAGAAGATACATGTTCACTTGCACGCACATCTGCTGCGTTTTCAGTTGGAACGGTGCCTGTTGACTGAGGCAAACTTTTGGCAGCCTACACCTTGTTTCGTGATGCGGTAGCATGATACGATCTTCAAGAGCAGGGTCAAAATAGTGCGTCACGACCAAATCAGACAATGCCCACACAAACGATAACAAATGACCTCCAAACACGTTCACTTCATCTTGGGAGTCACCGCCACATCTGCAGCTTGTTAGGCTAAGTTAGACAACAAAAGCTCTTATTTGGGCACAGGCTAGCGGCACCTTGAACTCGTCCAAGGAGACTTCTTTTCTGGCATGCTGATAAACCCTCTGCTTTTGAAAAAGTGTTTTCAATCTGTCTTTCTGAATACCCTTCTTTACTTGTTGAAATATCAATGGGTGGAAGTCTTGTTTTGAAAATCTG
>JAAUYG010115530.1_pt1 | contig 12727 bp, 4 predicted proteins | sample 7278091 | NCBI WGS metagenome assembly JAAUYG01 (sample SAMN14350201, study PRJNA611818) | marine sediment metagenome | isolation source: surface marine sediment (0.6m) | place: French Polynesia: Moorea | collected 2018-08
AAACAATGACATATTACAGTTACTTCCAACGTTTCTCTAATGCAGTGTACATCGTCTTATACCAAATTGAAAACGTGTTTGATCTAATCCGACCGTGACATTATCAACAGGTGAAAAAGAAAGTAGACTTTTAAACTTTTTTATTATGTGAACTCCAAACATAGGAGGACAGTGCATCGAGGCTACACCGCAAACCATCACTCTGGCATGAAGTCACGACAAGACACAAAGCTTCCCTTCAGTTGCCAACTGGCCTGGGCACAAACCTGCCTGAACCCAGGACCACCCACGGAATGAAATTACTCGAACCCCTAACCTACACACCCTCCCCCAATCACTTAGACGCTGCAAGCCATTAACCCTGACCACAGGGCGCCCATTCAAGACAGCAGCATTTATTTCTAAGCCGGCTACTATGTATGTCCCCCTCGTCCTCGTTAGTTTTGAAGTCTGTTCTTGTGTCCATTGGATACACAATAGTAGCAGGCAGCCCTAACTGTTCACTTAGCGCCCCCTCCACCGGAATATTCTCTCAAGACCAGAAAATATCCATTATAGTAGAGGACATAGATCTATCAGGGTCATCAGAGGCCGAGAAGAGGGAGTACGTGGGTGCGGTGTTCTTTGTTGTGGTCCCTCGTATAGTATTTCGTGGGGTTTGGAAAGTCTCGAGTTAATTTTGCCCAAACGATTTTCGAAGAACCATTGCAATGTTGTATACACGCATGTACAGGTTTTAAGGCAATATACTGCATGGAGATTTAGGAGTAACAGAAAAACGCAATCACAGTATATTTCTTCGATCATTTTCGACACGGTCATATATATATATTGAGACGCATGACGCCACGACAGTCATGTCAAAAGAGAGCACGACCTTTAAGAGGGGACCAAAGAGGCTACCTGCCTATAGCAGTATACATGTGCGCCATTAGCATGATTAGCATAAAATCAGATACGCATTCTCAGTCGAGTCCTTTCTTTCACTGCAAACTGCTAGTACTGCTTGGATTACCGAGATTACATACACTATATTTCACAGAACCTTCAGCACATTGAGACGATCCATTAATCTAGGGATCGCTTGTTCATACATAATAACCTCCGCTTAAGAAATTTCGTACTGGCACTTAAATGTACGGCACCCACCCACGGGACCTTTACCTTGGTTGCCATTGGTTATCAGGACAACATAGCGCTCGATGTGATATTTTATCACAGGTTCTAAGTCTTTGGCCTGGATATAGTGTGGTAAAATGAGATCCCTATGGGTTAGTGGGTCTGAATGCGGCTGTTGCCGTTTTGCTGAGGACTAGAATAACCGATTGAAACTGCCAGTACACAAAGACAAATGCTCGGACGATTTTTCTCCCATTTGTTCTTTTACTTGGTTTCCATTTGTTCTTTTAATTGATTTCTTTCCTCATGTTCTTTAGCCATTCTTCTTTCGTCCTTTCGATGTTCTTGTTTACTTTATCTCACATTTTCCTTCTTTTTTTCTTTCTTCCTTTCTTTCTTTCTTTCTTTCTTAATTTCTTACTTTCTTACTCTTTCTTTCTTTTTAGCAGTGACAACGTGTGCGGTATCTCCTTTCTGCCGATTTTCATGGGCGTCTGTATCGCTATGTTCCCAAAGACAAATTATTAAGTTCAGTACACATTTTCTACCGTGAAGTGTCTCTCTCAACAAAATATTGAGACGACCCCCCTCAAACACACATCACATTATTACACTATAGTTAGACAAACAGATGTCCCGCAAAAAACACGCCACTATAGCACGGAACATCCGATAACCTTAGACCCCCTGCTTTCATAAATAATTATTCTGGGCGATATTTGGCTGTTTGTCGAACCACAACAAGGTCGAACTGCCAACAAAAGCCACACACACCAAGCAGACGATACATCCTGCTTTTTTGGAGACACTCCAACATGCGAAGGTGGGGGCTACGGACTTTGTCCGGTGATCAAACTACTTTTATGTCAGCTCAATAAAAAAGTGTAGGTCATGTATACCGACAATATCGGGACAGTAATATACCATTTTCACGCGACAACGCCGCGACATGGCTTGTTTTGGCGATGAGCCATCTTCCGCCAACGCGACGTTCAACAGCTTCCGGGAGTACTTGTTTTTTGCTTGGAGACTGTATAATCGTAATGGGTGACCAGCGGAACTTAGATGTTATCTTGTTAGGTGGTATAAAGGAAATCGCATCTTTGCTCAAGCACTAGTTTCCCTTCCAAAAAACAGAGAAAGTCAGAAGGCTCTTCGGATAACAACGGCGGGTGCTGGGCATGTAATTATGATATTTGTAATGAACACAATGACGCTTTGGCGGGAGTGGTATGTTATATGCGTTTAAAAAAACGAGTTATGTAGTTGTAACATAATACACGGAGTACAGCTTTTGGATATGGTTGTTTGGACTTTGGTCAAGAAGCGCAAATATCCAATCTTCTCAAGCCCTAATCCCCTGAATGAGCATGCGTAATGCCTACAATATCCAAGTATTTGATGAATACTACTTAAAAACTTCGTTCACAATTGGGTGCAGATTTCATACATGGTATATCTGTCCTGCCAAAGTTGAACGCAAGTAGACATCTTTCTTCTCTAGACAGAGAGAAGGTAAAGAGGCAACATATGCAGGTCTTTGCTCTCCGTTTTCAGAGTTTCTTGGCGATGCGCACTTATGTCCGAGATTCCATGCATCGGTGTCACTAACGAAGAACAATGGAAACTGCAAATACGTAAGCACAAATACAGAGCACAACTGATGCTGGTGTAGAATGTAATTTTTTATCAAAACACTTTCGAGAATGTAATTATAGCTGCAGGGTATAACAGAGTTTAAAAATAGAAAGTTTTTATTTTTTACACTCTTTGGCCCCGCGGTCTTTGACTTAACGTACATGTATTCTCAACTGTATGAAAGGTTCTCTGTAAATACGCCAGTATGTAGTAGCAGCAGCAGTAGTAGTAGTGGTGGTGGTGGTAGTAGTAGTAGTAGTAGTAGTAGTAGTAGTAGTAGTAGTAGTAGTAGTAGTAGTAGTAGTAGTAGTAGTTGTAGTTTGTTTATTAACGTGACATGTTCAATGTGATATACAAAACATTGTCACATAAACAGTACTCTAGAACCCAGTGCATGAGATTTATAGGTATATAATTATAAATCATTTATAGCAATTTGATAATTCGTACGTAAAACTTATATATAATTCGTTCGCACAATTGGTTTATAGTGTTTGCCATACCAAGGAAAATATGGCATTTAGTAATTCATAAGAACAGCTTAGCAAATCGTAAGTACACGTAATAAAATCGACCGTAAAATTACATACCCAACAAGTACATGTTGTTAACACGTGCATATTGGTTTAAACATATAAAGTTATTTTTCGAGGTTTTCAATCGGGTGAAAAGTTGACTGATTAGAGTTCTGTATGCGATACGTTCGACTAGTGTCCATTCTACGTTAACTTACGGTAGGAAAGCACCACAGCGGCAGTCGTGAACATATCAACACCTGTCACATAGCCCCAGGGCAAACTCCCAATCGATAAATGCGGCCAATAGACTCAGGTACACAAGCACTAACGTGAATGATTCCACTGGTCGTAGACGCTTGGCTTTCTTTAATAAGCAGTTCAACCAGACATGTTAGGCAATGATGATACCCTGACGGATAATATACATTTTTTTTTGTACTGGGCAGTGGTGACCTACCTACAGTAGGCACTCCATGTTTCACAGCTGTGATGTAATGTTGTGATATTCAGAGGGGATATAAACATGGCAAAGGGTAAGGAAGAAGACACCAATCCGATAAATGTTGTTAAATATAACTGTAATAGGATTTTTACCGCGAAATACAGGGTTTCCGTGCAACAAACACAAGGGACAGAAATCTCAAAAAATAAATAAATAAATAAATAAATAAATAAATAAATAAATAAATTTTGATTTATTTCCGAGCTCTAGGCAATCACTACCTGAAGTTAAAACTTACTTACCAATACGATATTTCGAAAACTCGGCGGGTCAAGACAAAAACAATTTAGAACTCGGCCGCTAAAAGTGCTGTAAACGATGTACAAGCTCGTGGCAGATCCGTCTGTGACGTTACTGCCAAAGTACTGCTGTCCGTGACCCAACCCGGCTGGTGGGTCTGCTTGGAATGAATTGTAAGTCAGTGCATGCTTATGACGTTAGTAAGACTTAGAGAATCTTTCCAGAATTAATACGTCTACCTGCATTAAATATGGTGGCTATCGGATATCATACGCTACCAAACATCACCACACGTCAGTTTAATCTGTTAAACAGACAAATGATGTTTGTGAACAGATTCTATGTATAAATCAGTTTATATGACTTTGCATGATCCTTAGAATTACCAGGAAGGTTGGTGGTTGTTGTGGGGGTGGGGGTGGGGTGGTGGTGGGTGGCCGGGGGACAAGTTTGTGTTTGTGGATAAGTGGTATTTTAACATCTCATCTTTGGAGGAGTTTGCAGAGAATCATGTAGGTAGCCAGTCTAGCGATAGGTAGAAGATACAGTAACAGTACGTGTGGCCGATAACTTTTAGTCTGACTTTTACTTGTCTGTTCTTCAAGAAACTCTTTGGTTATTTGCTTTCGGCACCACTCCGCATATAAGATGCAACGGACACATCGAACTAGTGCAACATCACGCAAAAAAAAAAAAAAAAAAAAAAAACCCGGCTATAAGGGATGTCTTTAAGATGAACCAGATCTTCGGGATGACTAATGTTCAAGTTCTTTACCATTCTCTAACACAGGGAAGAATTTATAACGAAGCAACACAAAGTACACCAGAGTTTTTTTTAAAAAAAAAAAAAAAAAAAAAACAAGTCTAAAGTTTGACTTGAGGCATAATCTTAGCCACTCGCGGTGCTGAGATGAGACTGTTGTTGACTTAAGTCAAAAACTTGGACTTAAGTTGTTTCGAGAACTCCATCCCAGTTTCTGGCACCGCCGTTCCTTTGTGACTTCTTCCCGCGACAGTTTCTTCGGCGTCTCGCTTTTCATGTCGGCTACGGCATTGGCAGTAGACGGCATGAATAATGCATTCGGACAGGGTGGGTTTCTATTTTGTTCTCTTGTGACCTGCCATCTTCCCTTTCATTCTTTCTTCCCTGGTGCTAAATATAGGGCGGGATAACTTTTGTCTCCGAACTTCTTTAGCCGCCCTTCATTCTGTGCTAATTCTGCATAAGGCGTGTAGTTCTAATTGAAAATTCGCGTGCGGATTATTCCTTTGGGTTTTGTGTCAATTCGCTGACCACCGCTTTTCGAGCCCTTAGCATGTTCACCTACCTGCAAAAAAGTAGTTGATTACTCTAAACGTACATATGGACCACCATTTTGTTTGAAACATTAACCAATGCACTGACAAATATAGCTAAATATGCATGCATGCATGCATGTAGAATCCATAATTGGGCGTTCACGTAATTCGACCTTTGTCGACCTTTTCAAGTTATCGGAGAAATTCGCCCTGGCCTTTTCGAATAATCGCGTGGCTGAACCTAAAATTCCCTTGTAGCCCAATGGGTATTAGCCCTGTAATTCAGAAATGTTTGACTGTAAAGCGAAACGTAGTGCAATGTGGGACGCAGGGACACTGACACAAATATATGGCAAGCCGAATTGTCATTTACCACCCCTATTTGACTGTGAAATTAATTCCACTGAATTCCATTCCACTTAATTGAATTTGACAAGTGATGACTATTTTTACATAAATGAAAATAAGCATAATTTCGCTTAAGTGAAATCCAATTTGATTTGACATAAGTCTAAAAGTGAATTTTGAATTTCACTTAAGTGGAATTCAGTTTCCACTTATTCCTAATTAAGTGACAGATCAATAGCACTCATTTATTCTTAACTCAGTGATGGACTGACCAATAGGATTTACTTATTCCTAATTCAGTGATCGGCTGACCTATAGGATTCACGAATTCCTAATTCAGTGACTGACCAATAGTATTAACTTATTCCTTATTCGGTGACTGACCAATAGTATTCACTTATTAATAATTCGGCGGTGACAAAGTGGAATTCAATTTCACCGAAGTGAGATTCAATTTAACTTCAGTGAAATGTTTAATTATATCAATTTTAACTTAAGTAAAATTGAATTCCACTTAAGTGAAATTAAATTCCCCTTAAGTGGAAATGAATGCCACTTAAATGAAATTGAAATTCACTTAAGTGGAATTAATTTCACATAAGTGAAACAGGGGAGGTTAATGACAATTCGGCTGACCATACAAACATGGGGTATTTTGATCTTGTCAAGATCATTTTGTTGGCATTCTAAAAGTCTTATCGTAGTAGACTCTGGACAAGTGTGGCGGCTGAAAGTTGGAACTCAGGAACCCCATATTCATCATATTAATAGGTAGTTTGAAATTCTCCTTCGAGTGCTATCATATGTAGCACAGTCCTTGACTGACAGCAGTTATTTTGACCTTCAAATGCCAAACTTGAGAGTAGTCACCTCACCTACATAACTGTTGGACATCCCTATGTCTGGTAAGTGCTCAAGCAGAGCGTCAAAACCTTTGAACCTATTATTTATGTCCACCCGAGATAGGTGAGATCGTGCGTGTAATTAGGTCCACATCTCGCAATATTCCGTCAAGATCTCGACTTTTATCTCTAGATAAAAATATAACGGATGGCAGTTGTCTTATTTTATAGCCATCATAGGGGTGAAAATAAAATTTATCACCCGATATTACCCACTTTTGCCACGCTTCGTAACCAACAGTAAATGATAAAGTATCCTTCCTTTCAATAGCCGATTATTACATATAATAATATCATGCCTTAAGATCAGTTGCACATTCTGAAGTGTACAATGCGTGATATAAGCATGTTCGGTACTTAAGTGCTGTCCCACGAGTTCAACGATTTATATGTGCATGGACTAACAGCTGCATTCATTCCGACGATCTTGCGAGTGGCAATGAAGCTGTCGGTCGTTGCTATATGCCTTAAAATACATGAAAAGGGAGACATTCGGAGCAATACCGTGTTGAAATGGTCTTTTTTTGCCTGTAGTACAATGTAGGGCTCAATATTACCTAAAATGTGCTTAAAATCAAGTGTATGTAGCACGTATATATAAAAAATGTTATAAAATGTTATTGCACTTATATTCAAGGATTTATTTATGCATGGGCAAACAGCCAATATGCTGTTGGCCATACAAAAATAAAGCGTTGAACTTTATATGGGCCAACCGATAACAATCATAACCAGGAAATAAGTGATTTAGACCACATAAACCGTTCTAGCATGTTGTGTTTTTTTTCTGTTATATCGATGTGTATTGCAGGCCCTCATTTTCAGCTGCGGCGGTACAGGGGCATAATTTGATCCAGCGAGCCGCAAAATACGATAGCACCTCTAACGAACGACTTGTAGTCGTTCCCCACTTGGGGCATTAGCAGTCTTTTGAGACCCGTCTGAATCCAGCCGTTTTATTGCATTGTGCTTTTAACCAACCACGATGTGGCAGGCCTTGCCCCCGTGCTTTAGTCCCCCCTCAGTATGGGACGGAACAACGTTGCCTAATTCCCTCAACAAGGCTTTGGAGAAGCGCTTTGGGGTTTGAAAAGAACGCCACGAGTCTGACTGGCAGCGAGGGTTTGTTCAAGAATCTTGGAAGTAACGGGCTGCATGGCTAACTGCAGGATGTGTGGGTGATGTCATAGTCCGTGGTTATCGGCATTGGGCGGTGGGACATGGGCTGCCATAGCAATTCGGGTGTCTGGTGGCTCACTTGGGGCTGGTTGTCACGGGATAAGGAAAGACAGAGACAGAGACCCCCCGAGTGTATTTATTTTTTTTTTGCGGGATTTGTATTTCTCCGGAACAATGAGCTGCTCTTTTAAAACAAGTCCCTTGGACCGCAGACCATAATTCACGGTCCACTTGATTACTGCAATAAAGACATTCAATAAAGATAGAAAATGGTGGTATCCCTTAGAAAAACGTTATCCAAGTTCACAAGCTTTAGCTATTTTTTCAAGCACTTCGTCATATGCCACCCACATCCCACACAATTCCGTTATCATTTTGCGACATACATGTATACATATATAAGCTATACTTTTATTTAAACTGTGCCACGAGTAACGTGTAGACACCAACGTACAGCTTTGTGCTAAAATTCTATCCCTGACACCATGGTGTAGCCATCGGCGCTTTTATGGGATAATTGCAGGAATCTGCAATACTTAAAATTTCAAAATTTTGAGGTTTAAAATTCTTAATTTCAAATTTCAAAATTTTAAAATTTGACCTTTAATGGTTCAATGTCTTAGTTGATGCCATTGTTGATAATGCAAAATGTTGCTCCCTTTACCGACTTTCATGTTTAGTAAACTATGCTGCTTGATACTTTTGTGTGTTCCAGACATTCCAATTCCTTGAGGACGTAGCATATTTTAGAGTTATCACCTACCCATTTAGATTCATAATTTGTACATATGTTCATGCTTGGCGACTGATAGTGAATGTTTTGCCCGTTACACAGTGCACTGTATGTTTATTGGCATGAGACGGGCCCGAACAATAGTTACATACACGCCAACACAACACCACAGGTCAGTATACTCTTTGGGAGGGATACTCCTCCCCACCTCCACCCAACCCCCACACCCATCCTATCCGAGATGCAGAAATTGCAGCCACAAAACGAGTTGATCGATTGCCATATTCTAATGTTTCCGTGTGAATGTACTAGAATATGGAACAAGATGGCGCTGGCATCAAAGGAAGGTGTTTTTTTCTGACGTGGCATCAACAAACATTTGCAAACAACAATACTTTTTTTTTAATTTTTAAACTTCAAAATTTTTATTATAAGTTTATGCGAACCGCCAGGGGGTACCTTGGAAAGGATTCATAACTGTGGGAGGAAAACCGTTTTGAAAATTTAAATGTATGAAATGTATGAACCCCAAAATGACCTCGATTCTTCAAAGGTCACAGGTACCACGCACAGATGCGTGAGACACCAGGGAGGCCCAAAAAATTCGTCTGTTTCAGCATAAACTAAAAAAGTAACAATAGTCTAGAGCCTAACAACAAATATTGCAAAATGTACATGTTGGAGGATTAGTGCTCGGAAAATCTTATTGGGAGCAGTCACCTATGGAGAATGTGACGCTATACAGAATAGATCTAGATTTGATACAGAAAGTTCAGTAGTCAAGGAACCCAAAATGTTTTCTGTTTCCACCACACCCACCGGTTATAAGATAACCATGCGATGATACATGATGCATGCCGCACCATGACCCCAGTGTGGTCTTAAAACTGAAAGATCAAAATCGTGGACGTGGAGAAAAATACATTCTGCAACACTAGAGGCGGCAGGGGAGCAAACCCATAATTTATTCCGTTTTACTGTACAGCACACCGTGGTACAGGATATTTAAAACGCCACATACTAAACATACGATACAATTTCATGCCAAAAATTGCATAAAATTCGAAAAAAGAAAATGCAAAATACAAAAAGAGTCGAAAAAGCAACTTGTGAAAGGCACTCAAAGAAAAAGATCAGCCGGGGGCTGTAGTATTTCGCTATTTTTAATTTGTAGGAAGAGTAAGATTTTGAAACTTTCCCACCATATGGTGTCACGAAAACGAAAAAAAATCGCTAAAACGTTAAACTCAGAAAAAAAATGTCTAGAGAATTGGTTAACCAAATCTGTCACCATACTGCTGGAGATGTCTGAGAAAAAACGAATTAACACGGACATACGGACTCCTATGGTGGCTCATTTCTGCCAACAAAAAGTTTCCATTTCTTAAAAAAGAACATTGCATTTGTTTAGTTTTCTATTGTTAGGTATATAAACATCGAATAAATGTATTCAATCTCCATTAAAAGTTTGAACTGCAGTTAAAACATTCTATTCTCTGTTATGCCTAACAAATAATTGAATCTAACAGAAAAAAAAGCCGAATTAAGAAGAGCCAACAATTATTTTGTAGCATGCTTCTCAATCACATGTTTTCCTTATTTCATTCACAGCAATGTCAAAATCTGTCCATTTTACCTTTTTGGTCATTGCTGGCATGGTGACCTGCAAACCTTTGGGCCTTTGTTGTCACCATTGGTTATTCTTAATTTTCTACAGCATTAATTTTCTTTAAAATATATGTTTTGCTGGTTTTCGAACGGACTTGCATTTTACAGCTTACCACAAAACCTGGGCAACTTTTAAGTCCTACTACATCCCTATACCATCAAGATACCTATCAAATTCATGGTAACATCTAGTTTTTTCTAGCGTTGATGTTACTCGATTGTGCAAAGAATATATTCAATCGTATAACTCTGAAGCCTTTTTTTTCAAAACTTTTTCATACCACCTTAAGTGCGGAATGAAGTGCGGCCTCGAAAAAAACGATTAGCTGCTTTTGCTCCAAGTGGTCTGAGTGGTCCTTCGCACAACTATTGTGCCCAACGTGCCGGGACTTCTGTGGCCGTATTCACATACAGGTCACGCCTTCTAAATGCGATGGCCTCCCATTCTTGTCAAGTGTGAATGTGTGGGCTGCCATCCAAACATCGGTATCGCCTTCCGGGTCGAGCTTTCATATTCCAATGCAAACAGTTTCCCAATGGGAAATAGGAATCTGAATCCCGGAAAATAGCAGGCTGAGCAACTGGAATGTTCTCAGTGTATTATCATTTGAGGTTGTAGAAACTAAAGGTGATGGAATGACTTCGTTATTCTTTTGTTGTATTTATAAGCGAATCACTGCATGCACTGACACAGGAGGGAAGAACCGGCGAGCCCCCTATGCCAGTGACTTCTAGGCCACACTACAATTGATTCTTGAACTGTACTAAACCTACTTATGTACATGACTACATTTTACGGACTACATTGCTCAGGTTTATGCATTATAATTATTACACACCCAAAACCTCAAAACCAGCTTATTTTGTCAGCACCGGGTATCGCAGCCCAAAACAATCTGATTGATTACATTTCCTAAACGTAAACACGTATTTAGTTATGGCAACTAGTCAAGAGCCTTGACAACGCCGCACGTCTGCCAGAAAGGATTCGCGTTCCTTCTGTTGTTGCTGTTGGGTAAATATCTCACTTCTGCCACTATCACCTATATCACTGAGTCCAGTTGCCATACAGTTGTCAAACTTCTGAGCCCTACAGTGGAAGCTTTTTCAGGGATATACTAATATAGAAGAGCGTTTTCAAAACAGTCAACAACGTAAATGGGCGATATTTGATGGTGAAACCACGTATTGAAAATGAAGTTTCTGCATTCCGTTTCTCAACTAAATCATTCTTCTTTCACGGGATTCCATTCCCGGGGGTGCTTTTCACAGATAAATATTTATATCCTACGGGGTATTTGCCACCCCCAAATTAACATAAAATGTGCCAAAAATAAAAAGAAAAATGAATTCTTCGGGATTATTGTCTTAGCGCCCACGCTGCGGTGACGAGCATGGCATCTGCAGGATTTCGGCGGTGAACCGAGATGCCAGGCGGCCGTCTCATTGTGCCAGCTGTGACCGTCCCCAGTTGCCTGCTTCCCAATTGATCACATCTGTCTGTCCACGAACGGAATAAAAGCTTCCACAGACCCCCGGTTCTTCTCTGTCAAAACCGTCACGTCTCACAGGTCCCGGAACCAGGTATAGGCCAGGGCTTCTAAACTATTCAAATGCATACTGTTTGAGGACGACAGAATTTTATGTACGCTTTTCAGGAATCTGTAATAACGAAGTAAATGTAGTTGCAAATGTATAAAATAATAAAAAATATGTACAGTAATAAATAGTGCAAGGTTAATAATTTGTTGCTAAAAACAAATACTTGTAATACTTGAAAAGGTAGTTTTTAAATGGTCAAGCTGTTAAGGGAAAATTTGGTCACATGAATTGTCTTGGAGTTATATCAATCAGATATGTAACAATAATGAACACAAATTTTCAGGTTTTTTTTTCAAAGATCTTGTGAATAACCAATACTTTTTATAGTGTATACTGTCCCATTATAAATTCCACCATATATGGCGTCTCTTGCCTGTTGGATGTGGTGAAATTGTGACTGCAAGAGGCTGAATTGGGATTGTGGTCGAAAAAGCTCTTATAATAGTAGTTAAATATCTGCGTCTTTCGAACTCAGGGCCCCCTATTGTTCCAGAAATTTTAATTTTTACAATGCAGGGATTTAGTGACATTTCAAACTGTGTTGACTTGCCACCTGGTTTGCGAAATATGCTTACACAATATAACCACAGTCATGATACTCGGTCCAGTGATCAGGATATTTTATACAAACACTACACAACTACCTTCTTTTGAAAATATTCTGATCTTATTTTCAGAAGACCCAGAGTCTAGAATGACTATTGTCCTATTGTGAATCCTAGCTCAAGTAACACCAATCCTGACATGTTTTATATTAACACTTGTAGCAAAGAGTTTACCCAGCTGCAGTTTAAGTTAATAGGCATTTAAAATTAGCCACACTGGTGTTTTTGTTCCAACATACATGGAATGTGCATAGCTTGATGAACAATAGGGAGTATAGTTCGCGCCACAAACTCACCACATGAATATGGTACTACTACTACTACTACTACTACTACTACTACTACTACTACTACTACTACTACTACTACTACTA
>JAAUYG010139233.1_pt1 | contig 12727 bp, 7 predicted proteins | sample 7278091 | NCBI WGS metagenome assembly JAAUYG01 (sample SAMN14350201, study PRJNA611818) | marine sediment metagenome | isolation source: surface marine sediment (0.6m) | place: French Polynesia: Moorea | collected 2018-08
AAACACTCTGCGCACCATGCTGGTACATAAATTAGACTGTACACCTTTTTTTCGGCAGTTAAAAATTTAAAATAATATATACATACATATTATGTGACACATGGAATGGATGCCAAAATCTAAAGCACTAATATCGTGGCACCACATCTGAAAAGGTAACGTTCTCGACACGCAAACTTTAATTTTTTGGTGAGCATTTCAGATTTGTTCAACAGATGCAACATCCTTAATATCTCCTGGTGTGACATGAGAAAGCTTTTAAAAAGCTACAATTCAAGGCTATGAACATTAAACATCGGATGCCCTCTTGAACTTTATGCTGCTCAAGCTTGAAGACCTTCATTGCAGTGACTATGTCGACTACTTGCATTAACCACATTATGCATACACCAGAGCCGGAGTGCTGGAAAGTACTTAAGTCTAATTTCGCCTTTGCCAATCCCACTGCTCAGAATAGTGACTCAAGTCAAGGCATAGGCTTAGTATTTCCGAGAACTCCAGACCATAGCCGTGAACATTTTGACAGACCCATACTAGCAATGGCACGATGGATCACACTAACTGTGACCGACTGGAGAACAGCACCATGCACATGATGCAGCAATTACCATATTTCCATTATCTATTGAAATCCTGCCGATATAAATACATGTACTGCATCACAATATACTCCTTTATGCATACCTACTTGTATACAGGAACATAAATGACAAGGCCGAAGTGTTCTGTACTAGCCTCATGGATGTTACCGTAACCCCATTTTACAGAGCAGATTATTTTTCTTTTTAAACAGACTGATTTGACTTCAACCTCTTTAGATCTTGTATAGCTAACAGGAAGTTATCGCAGAAATTCTCCTGCCCTTTTTGGAACGATCCAAAGGTGTGTTTTTTTAACATACCAGAGCAATAGAAAGTTCTGTACCAATATGTTTATATCCTTGCCACATAGCTACTTTTGAATATAGTGATGAGGTATCCAAAACCTTAGTTGACTGCTGATCGGTAAATACCAGAACATGCAAACTGTGAAGACAAGTATGGCATAGAATTCCTGTTTTCAGTTTCAAGTTTGTTAAATGCATTGCATCCACTTCATGATCTTTCCAGTGGCACCCAAGATGTTTACCGGGGACTGGAAAGTGTAGACTTGAAGCAATATGTACTAGTATGCAATTATTGCTAGCTCAACCTGCATGACAAAAATACTTGTACAAAACAGGCAGCACCAGCGATCAATAAAAAACAAGCCGAATATTAACATTTAAAATAAAATGCCAATCTTTTTCATACATATCTACACATGTATATGTACATCTACTGTGCTTCAGGAGAAATACTACTAAGCATCTCAGCAATTTTGGTTCATTGTCGCTATAGTCCACCATGGAAATGTGTTCATTGCATTTGTGCAAACCTTTTTTATAACGTTTGGGGTTTTGATTACCCTGTATAGACTAGAATGAAGGCTTTTCTCGGGCTTTGTAATGTGTGAATGTAAGCATACCTATACTGCCTTCTGGGGTTTGCTTTTTCTACTGAACTAGTGCAAGAGGCTACTGCATGAGTTCAGATGGGTGAAACATATTTTTTCGAACTTCCCAATTAAAGGTTATCAAAATATGACTATCATCAATAATGCCAGTACTCGGATATTTGCTCAAATATAGACTCTAATGGTGGCTTGGGTGTAGAATTAAGGGGTTAATTAAACATAGGTCTGCCTGCCCTTGATCAGACATGGCAACGTCTCTGGACTCTGGGACAGTGCAGTGGAACCCTACCTTAAGACCACCCCAGAAATAAGACCACCCAAGAAATAAGACCGCTACAGAAATAAGACCACTTACTGGATCACCAATCAATCATTGCAGAACAATGGTACATGTATGTTGTTTCACATTAAGACCACCTCAGAATTAAGACTATTTTGGCTTTGACCGTGGGTGGTCTTAGTTCTACTGTACATGCTGTAATATCAATGGAAGATTCAAGCTGCGTATATTTTCTTTCGGTTACATTTTGACACAACTAGGCATTGATCTGGTTGATATCAATATAACTCTGTCAATTAAAGATACAGAGTTCATTCGCAACTCTTGCATCACAGCACATAATCTCATCTACATGCACAACAACAGTTCTCGATACCTTTATGCTTAGGGGCCTAAGACAGATACCGGTACATGCGTCAAGAAATGTGACAGAGAAATTGTCTCCATATATTAACTTTCTAAAGAACTGAATCAATAAACACATATATACAGATGGACCAACAGACAGCTGTATAAACATTTTCCAGTATTACTGAACATGCTGAATTCAATGTATTTCCAACCCTAATATAAATTTATACACAACAGGGTTGGTGAATTCACGTGCTTGTAATTCTTGTGCAGGGATCTTATAAGAATATACCTTGCAACAGGTGAATTAATATACATACATGTATTGCTATACTGCAAATTTATCACATACACAGTAACATGTATATTACTTTACATACAATGTGGTACTCAATACCACAAAGAAATAAGTTATGAAAGAAATCAGATATTTTAACCAGTTATCCTGGTGAAAACTGTACATGTATTTTTTACATAAACATGATAAATATGAATATTAATATCGGTAATCTGCAGGAAACCTATACACAGGATTTACATTGGGAAATATACATGGAATTCCTCTTCTGCTGGCCTGGGCTCTTATAGCATAAATCTTTACTTTCAAAAGCCATTCATAAAGTATGACTATGTCACCAGTTCATTAAAACTACATGTGCATGAATATTCATTTTCTTTTCACAGGTGTCCTTCAATTTCACTGCATGTGCATCATATGGCTGACATCCATTTCCAATATTACCTAAGGACCTACGATTTGTCAAAAAATGTCTGTATTCATCTGCGTCAGATTCAGAACATGGCCACGATACTTTAGCAAAAATGCGTTATTTCAAACTATTTATTCCAAGCTGTAGATTGCATTGTAGGTCACAGACCTGCACTTCATTTGTGATACAGGATGCTGGCTGGTAAGCAACATTTCTGTATAGCACTTGGATATGAAAATACATGTAACATAAATCTTTTAATATGTTTAAGTTATGACATTACTAGTATGTGTACAGAAATAAAATTCCACATTATATACTACCAGTAGTATATATATATATATTTGGTACTGGTGGATTGGTTAAAGACAGTTTTCCATTTCTGAAGGTCCCACGTTATTGTTGCGCGAGCTTCATTTTCTCCGAATGAGCATCTTAATCCTGCCCTCTGGTAGTGCCTTAAGGAAGTTCCAGGCGGAGTAGTGTGACAGCGTTGCAAAGCTTTTACCGTGGACGGTCACCAACTCGTCTCCAGGTTGTAACACTCCGTGGGCTGCAGCATCACCTGTAAACATATAAGAGACAACACATTATGCTATGGGACTATACTGAAAAATTTTTTCCGTCAACAGTTGCTATGAAAAATAGGTCAAAATTTGACCACTAACAATTTTCACTTTTTCACCACAGTATTGCAAATCAGATGTCATGGATGAGATTGTGTGTAAAAACTTGTCTTTTACAAAGTTTCACATTTTCTGCAAAATCTGTCTTGAACTGAAAGACTACTTCTTGAACAATCCAAAAGGTTCAGTTGAGGCTAAATTTAACTGCAATCAGAAAAAATTTGACACTGTTTTTTTTCCACACAGGTACGTTTAACAAACTTGTTTCAAAGCAATTCGCCTAACATTTAACATCACATTTAGTATGTTCCATAGGTTGTAGTTAAAGTCAGATGAATAACAATGAACAGGATAAAGAACAATTTCAAACACCAGTCAAAACTAAACATGGCTCTGACATGTTATTATGAAAACATTGTCTGGCAATAAAAGTCAACATTTACACATAGACAAAACACATCCAGAGTGAAGACAGAAACTTCACAAAAATGTTTCTAGGGCTACTATAGTAACCCACCCAGGGCTCAGACTTGAGAGTGATTCATTGTGAAAAAATCAGTAAATGCATGTAATTAAAAGTGATGTTTCTTTTTTCATAAGTTCTTTCAAAGTCTTTTTAGGTAAGCCAATCAAAGCACAGATAGAAAGAAATGCTTTATGTACCCCTGTACCTGCAGTTCATTCATGTGAATGGTTTTGCACCAGATTAGTTTGGTTCTTAGTATTAGTAAGACTTGGAAACATAAAGTGTTGATGGGTACTTGAACTGGCCGAAGTACAGCATGAAAGACTCATTATAATGTACCCAAACATGACATGGTTCAACAGATGTACAGGCATTAACAAACTGATGTCATTCACTCCTCCATTATGACAGAAATTCGCATTTGATAGCAAATCAAAGAATCAAACTCATGATATTGTAAAACTTTTTCAAAATGTTTTCATTTCATGAATGCTGTTCATGGAATCAATAAGTGAATAGTATATAATTGGCCGCATCAGGCCTATAATTAAAACACCTCTTCTTTTCTTTTCCGATCGCATTAAAAAGTTTGTTTAGGCCTTTTTCTTGCACAAATGCTGATTGGATAAACTGGGCCGCGTAGCGAGCGTGCAGACAATGAGGTGAAATATGAAGGTACCCTAGACCAGATTCAAACTCGCAATTCATCGATCTGTAGAGCCAAATGGCTTACCATTCACTAAATGTGCCATTTCAAAAATTGACATTAAGCAATTACAAATATTATGTGCAAATAAAGCTAAAGAAACCGATGCAGTCATTGAAGCCCATGTAGTACCTTCCTGGTTAATTAAGCAGTTTTTTTTTAAGCACTTTGTTTTGTAGTAAATAGTCATATCGTTAAGATTGCTTTTCAAAAAAAAAAAAAAAAAAAGAAGCACTAAGGCGTGGCTTGTGCAGCGGTGGGCTAAGGGCTTGAAGACTGATTGTTGGCAGTGTGCAAATCTTGGTCATAAAAAATAGAAATAGACAAACTTATATTTTGGACAAAAAAAAAGATCACATTGAGATATTATAAAATAATACACAATGTAGACACATAGGAGAACATTATTGTCCTTCCTTACCTGTACTCTGACGATAGTCTAGGTATAAGGTCATGACAACATTACCAACAGATTAGTAAACGCGACACAAACACCACAACCACATAACACAAAACACATCTTCTTACTATGCTTTTCAAGGAAAGCAGTTACGCTAAACATGCTAAAGGCCCAATGATTCTTACAACTGTCCAAGTATATATGTAATTTATCAAACAAAATGTTACTAGAAATTTCATAACTTGCACGAGGAAGTTCACATTCCAAAGACATCAGCACATGTGAGAATTGTAACATGATTTATCTACATGAATGTTGCAAATCGATTTTAGTGTTTGGGGCTGGTGTTTTAGAAAATATTAGAGGAATGATGCAATTTATGAATTAAGTGCTAGGAAAGGGTATTTTCTTACATTATGCTCACACAGACTACAGTGATATAAAATACCACACTACATTTTTAATTTCAAACAGATGTACAGAGCCTATATATATATCATTATGTATCTAAAAAACCAGGTAGTTAAGGTTCACTGGGGATTACATGTAGTTGCATTATTAAGATATCCATGCCAAAGGCAATCCATTCGACTTTTCATTTTGCAATGTACAGTTGCAATCAAACTTAAAGCAGCAGAGTACTTTGGTTGTTCTCCATAAAGAAATTTATGCAGCATAACCAGTATTTCTTTCATTAATTTAGTATTTATTTCTCTTACCTCCTACTTTATACCCCCTTACTTAATGTAATACAGTAGTCCCTCTCTAATAAGGCCACCCTATTTGCCCAGAAACTGGGGCCACATTAGAGTGGTGGCCTCTGGTGAGAGGGAGAAGTAAATACATTGATAGTACCGGTACTAGTGGAAAAGATTTATGGCCTTAATAGAGAGGGTGGCCTCTGTTGAGAGTGGAATCTAAGCAAGGGACTATGGACACATATTGAAACATTCAGGGGCCTTCAATGGTCTGAGTAACATACAGACAGTGGCCCTTGCACTTTAAGATCACCCATTCAACCTGAAAATGTGGTCTTACATAGATGGTTATAAAATGGATGGATATTTATACTGAAAATATGAGTTTCATCACTAATGGATGATTTTAAATTTTTTTTTTTTTTTTTTCTTTAAATAGATGGGCCTTACTTAATCACAGGGATCACTGTACAATTATTTCCTGTCAACATGGTCACACAGTACAATGCTGCACGTGGACTATTAAACTCTTTGCACCATTGGGTTAAAGGGCTTTCCTTCAAGGTTTTCAAAACATGGAAATTTGCCACTCAAAAGCAATTCAGAAAAGAGAGCAGAATTTTGCTGATTCATCACTGGTGATAAACATGAATAAAAGAGAAAGGGAAGCTGCCAAAAGATCTGTTCCAAAGAGCAAACACACATCCCTTCAGGCATTAGCTCCCAAGAAAGCTGGAAAACAGTTCCTGCACAAAACAACTGGTGGATATCTGTCTTTTACAAGAGTTGGTATCCCAATGGTGCTTTAGGAAATGTTGACTGTTTTGTATACAATACAAGAAGTGAATACCTGAATACGGGGCCATGTGGAATATTAGGCAGACACTTGTTCCCCTGCCCTGCTACCCCATTAACTTCTATCACTTTCTGTAACCCACTTGACAAGCTACTTAACGTGGAGAACTAAAAGTGGCAGGTAATATTGTACTGTATGCTTTCAGTTTAAAGCTCCCCCTGGCTGCCAGTTTTATGATGCGGTATTTGCCTTGGGGTTTTGCGACATTTTAGGACATGTTTTAAAATTCCATGGTCTTGCTCCAATGCACATATCAAAATTGGCCAAATAATCGCATGGATATATGGGTAATGACCCATTACCAGATGATAAATCTTATTTGTCAACATGATAAGATAGCATAAGAACTGGTAGCATTTCTCTTTTGTAATTTTAACTGTCTTTTTCATCTATTTGTATTTCATATGTGACAAGAAAACTAAGGGTTAGACACATTAAACACACGACACGTAAATTAAATAATAGAAGGACTCCAAAGACACTAATTATACAATATGTGTCACAACTGGATTTATCAAAAACTTCATGGTGCTCACCTTTAAACAGCCTTTTAACTTTTATGGGGAGATCGCCGCGTGGTGAACCTTTTCCGCCCTCTATACAGAATCCGAGGCCGATGCTGCCTTTGAGCATCTCTACCTCCATCACACCTTCCCCGTCTGTAGGAGATGACGATTTCCCAGCATCCTCTGCTGCTGGTTTCTCTGTCGTAGTTGTCGATATCACAGTATCTGCCATTCTTTGAGTCCTATCTGGGATGGTCATGGGTGATTTTAGGGGATTCTCATTGCGTGATGGTTCTTTTGGTCTTGGTTTTTCATCAGTCCTAGAGGTTGCCCTTCTACCTGGGGTCTCACTGTTCTCCCAGGCATATTTTCTAACAGGTAGTGTTGAATCTTCCTTCTTTCTGCTAGAGCTGGTGACCAAATCCTGATTACGTAGGTTTTGCTGTAGAGGACTCGTCTCCAACTGGCTTGCTTTCTTGGTTTGTGATGAAAACAACATGCTTTCACTTCCCTTATTTTGTGGTGAAATTGAATTCTCCATTTTCACAGATATGGATCCTTCCTGGTCAGGTGTCATTTTGGATTTGTAGCCCGGGGTCCGGATGTCCTCGACTTTGTGATGTCGCTCCTGATGTTTTGTCACAACCAGAGATCGGTGCGGGCCCTCAGGCCTCGTCGAAATGCTACTTCTCGAAAATACAATTTCTGAAAATAACAATTTTTTTTTGCATCTAACAACAGGTCCACTGAAATTCAGTCAGTTAGAAAAGCTGTATTTTGTTAAGTAGAAGTCTTATATCATTATAACTATGGAACATTATAGGGGGACATGTCTTTGACGTCCGGGGCCCAAAATACATGCTCCAACATTTTATGGTACCTTCTTGTGACTGTTACATTTAAACATTTTATTGGTGTTAAAATAGTTCAATTAAACATTTGTTAAAAAAATGTTTTTGAAAAAAAAAAAAGAATAAAAAAAGCTTTCAGGAAAGAGCATTTTAAGTTTCCTAAAGGTCTTTAACACTGAAACCAAAAATAAAAACCTCATTTTACGGAAATTTCATTACTGTTTTACAAAATTTAATTTTAAGACGCTTGCCCAGTAGTAAACTGTGGTACTACCCCAGTAGTAAACTGGAGTACTACTGAAAATAAAATGCATTAATTTAAGACAGCCTAAGACTGTGCCTACCTGTCTCTGTCCGACTCTGCTCTGCTTTGGTGGAGTATATCCCAGAGTCAGCCTCACTGGTGGTTGGGGATAGAGGAGCGTTCACATCCGGACTGCAAACCAGAGACCCTCTGCCTTCTGATAGGTCTTCCCGCGAGTGGCTCACATAGGACTTTGGATGATGAGGCGATAGATCAGATTTAATCATTGTGTCCAGTTCATCGCCAGACTCGTGTCCGGAAAATACCACACCACTGTCGATGGTGTTCGATTCCGAACCGTCCATTGAGCTGCCTCCAGCTTCTCGTGAGTGGATGCAGGTAATTTTCTCTGAAGGTGGCAGATCCAGAAGGCTGTCGTAACTGCCAGACGAGGCGATGGATGCCGCGGGGGGTGGTGGGGGCTGATGAGGCAGAATGGGAGGCATGTCATCGGATGATGCTGGGAAGGAAGTGTCATCGAAGTTGACCAGGCTGTGCGTGGTGGGGGGTGGTGGGGGAGCCGTGGAGGGCAGGGTTGGTACCGGCGCAGAAGGCCTGTCCGAAAATCCAGAATCAGTGGCTGTAGCAGATGAACTCTCCGACAAAACGTCTGGATAGGGTAGCCCTTGCTGATTTGCAATCCCAGATGACTGAGTTGGTGGCTTGGTCTGCAAGAGTGAATCCTGAACAGCAACCTCCTGTTGTTCTGGAACACCAGTATTTTGCGGAGATTGGACATCGATATGGAGATGGTCCGATGGGATTGGTCTGGACGATCGAATCTGCAGCTTGGCTGGAGATGTCGCAGTGACCGTGTCTTCTTTCCGAGGACTTATCTCTACTGCAGTGTTGCTTGAAGAAATTTTGTCGAAAGTTTGTGGCTTGGGGAAGACTTTTGGCTTGGGAAGTGTGGAAGGTGCTGTTTTGCTTTGGGGACCCATGACTGGTGTTGATGTCTGCAAATGAACAGTGTCTGTGGCAAGTTTCTTACTGGATGGAATAACCAACTTTGATCTGGGGGAATCTGGCACAGTTATAGAAGCCGAGTCTGTAGCAACTGCTGAATCTGAAAGTTTAGGGGCGCTGGAGCTATGTGACCTCAGAGTCACCATGGACACTTTGGGTCGCTCAGGAGGCACCGCTACTGCATCAGCTTTCTTATCAGCAGACCTTGTCATGCTAATTGCTGATGTAGCAACAACCTTTGGTGGTTCTAGCGTAATCCTGGTGACTGAAGCTGCTTCAGTGGTGTTGGTTGAGAGTGTCACTGAAGACAAATTGGTGTCAGCAGAGGAATCCTTGTCATCAAAGAATACCGGACTGTGACTGTCTTCCCTGTCAGGCAGGCCATTCTCAACCAAGTCCCCCTTCTGACTAGTCTGTCTATACGCATTATCCACTGACAAATACGTAGGTGGGTTGAGCGAGGCACTTCTTGGTAGTGTTGAGGATTGTCGGCCATGAACGCTTGTTTCTGTCGTTGTTCTTTCATAGCTTGGTGTAGCACTGTCATCCAAACTGGTAGACACTGATCTCCCGCTTGGCCCAGAAACAGATACCCCTCTAAAAGCAGCGCCAAATGCTGGCCTTTTTGGCATGTTACCATCAGTCATAGACATGGAACGTTCTGGAAATGAGGCTGGATCAGGAAGCATTGGTTGGTAGCTAGATCGTCGGAATTTTGGGAGACTGGTTGAAGCTTTCATTCCCCCAATAGTTGGCAGGTCTACAGAGTTTCCAAGTGAGCCTGCTGACACCTTTCGGCTAGGTAACTGCAGGCCACGTAGTTTGCTAGAAGGCGTGCTTTGTTTTCGCTGTTTTTCCAATGTCTCCACCATTGAAGTTCGCCTTCCTGGGGCATTTTGGAGAGGTGGTGCTCTGCCGCTACTACTTACGGAGATGTCGGAACTAAAACTGGATCTCCGGCTGGAGTTGTAGCTGCCGAATGTCCCCGCACGAGGTCTCACTTCTGGATTAAGGCTGGCCATGTCTGGATGTAGGGCCAGTATTTCGTCTCGTAGCAGCTGATCATTAATGGCACTGACCTGGTCAGAGGTCAGTTCAAGGTCAGGGGTCAATGGGTTCACAATGTTAATGGAGGGTGGTTGACTGTCAGGCAGGGGTAGGGAAGGTGATTCTGTTGAACCAACCGTCCAGTCAAATGTCTCTGAGCTCTGGTTCAGCTCAACGCTGAAGTCAGTGTTTCTAACCAACTGACTTATATCCTTGTTTATGACAGGACCAGTATTATCCACTGGATCAGTCACTGGAAATGTACTTGTGGGAAATGGGTCAGATTTGGAGTCAGTCACTTCCACCAGATGGTCTGTGGTTACTGGTAATGGAATCTCTTCCAGAGTACAGTCATGCTGGCTGCTGGGGGGGACAGCTGCTGGGACATCCTCCAAAACAGCCGGGGCTTCCAGTGGGGAATCCCTTCCTGATGGCCAGTCTCCGGATCTTCCTGGATCAACACCAGTATGGGCAACAACCCCACATTCCAGGTTAATGTTGTTTTGATTGGTATTGGAGTCTGCTGCTTTGCTCACCTGAGAGTTTGTGGGGTCCTCAGCATTGGTATTGTTGCTTATATCTTGGAGGCTGTAGTTGGGGTCATCATCTGATAAGCCTGACAATGACGTGGATTTAGGCAGATTTGGTATTGTTGACAGTGGTGGTGGTGGTGCTTCTGTAATTGCTATTACAGGAGTTTCATCCCCTGTGGTAGAAACCACTGGAGGAGGCAAGTTATTTTGGACATGGGACACAAGTTCTGCACTAGATGAGCTATGCGGGCAATTTTTGTCCTGGGATGAAGTGCTATCTTCCACAGCGGTCCCCTGGTCTGGTTCTAAACCTGTCCAGGCCTCTAGTTGCCCAATGTCACCATCAGTGCTGGGGCTCTGGGGGCCATCTGGAAAAAAAAGAGACAAAATATGTCAAATAAAAGATGAGGGATTAATAATCTATAAAGACCATGGCACCTATAGGTAGCACACTGATATTTGTTGCCGGGAATCCAAAATTGTAGTTGCTAAATGATGATATCCCCAAGGATGAAACATACATGTACCAGTAACACCTTAATTCATGTAAAATATACAATCTGCACTAAACGGTCAATCCATCAGTATAGATTACTTATCATAAACAATGGAGCTATATACATGTGTGAACATTTATGCAGAAAATTGCAGGTAAGGTGGTCCCCTTCCACAGTCTTCCATCAAGCCTTTCATGATCATCAATTTTTTTTGCAAAATATGTTAAATTTGACATATCACGGACAAGCTCATTTTTAACAAGACTGTGAGATCATCACATGTATAGTACCCACCCGATTACTGGTATTCAGGGATCGACTGTCCTATGAGCAAATGGTGGAGCAGATCTTTTGCCTGAGGCTGTTCTCCAGCCACAGCAAAGAGAGACAAGTCACCTCAACAACTTATGACATTTCATTTTTTAACATACCAGGATACTGTACTCTTATTACGTACACCATGTGTAGAGTATATACAATACTGATACAGTAGTAACTCGGTACATTAATACCACAAATAGGACCCAAAAATATGCAGGTTATAACAGGTGACATAATACAGTTGACAAAAAAGGCAAATTTGAAGGGGGTTAAAAATTCAGGGTCATGAACCAGAAATGTGAGTATATTGTGCTTTAATAGCCAGAGGCAATTTTATGTGAAGTCAAGTCCTCTTATGGCCCATTCAAGCACATCCTATTGTTGTCAACTTATGTTCCTGCCTGGAAAGAGACTCGGAAATGTCAAAGCGCACTCAAAATAGACCTGGAATGTCTGATCTAAAGATAAAGCAACCGCCAAATTAATGGGAGCAAACGTATAGAGCCCAAATATACCAGCCTTTTCATACAGTAAAGTTTCAAGTCATTGTAACTGTATAATTCATGCAGCCTTTATAAGATTCAACTTGTCATTTTCCCACAAGGACTTCTTTCTTTCACGAGAGGCAGCTCCCCCAAAACCATCAAAAGGTGTTACTATTTATAGGTCTTACATCATTTCGTGTCACAGATATTTAAAATATTTTCGCTATCATTTCACAGCCAAATACGAGTACACAGTTTACATAAAAGGACAGTTTTTTACAACAAGCTTAAGAATACCTCCTGAATATTACCAAGTTTTTCAACTGTATCATTAAATATTTTTGTTTCAAGTACAATAGATTTACTACATGTACAACCATAACTAAATGTAAGACTGAGATGGTCTACACGATTCTTCCAGTGGTGTATGCAGCATCACAAACCGAAGAAGTCAATGAACTTTCTTTTTTTAAACATAAATGGCAAACAACGGGTGTGCCATTGGAAGGTCTAGAACTGGTGTCCCCTCCCTCAACTTTTGCATAGCAGGCCTCTGAAGGGCAATGTCTTATCAACAGTTTATGTGGACGAGGCAAAGAGACCTCTCAGATAAATATTTGTCTAACCAAA
>JAAUYG010234082.1_pt1 | contig 12727 bp, 9 predicted proteins | sample 7278091 | NCBI WGS metagenome assembly JAAUYG01 (sample SAMN14350201, study PRJNA611818) | marine sediment metagenome | isolation source: surface marine sediment (0.6m) | place: French Polynesia: Moorea | collected 2018-08
AGAGGGGCTACTGTACATTTAATAATTTTCCCTTAAGTAGGCAAAATGAGATTTTAAAGTTACTTTAATATCAATACTTGTGCAACCACTGACACTGTATGGCTAGATTTGTGCTATAGAGGCAGTATGTGTAGAGGAGAGGTAGGCCATGTCAGCTGAATCGCTCTGATCAGATCAGTAGGATCAATGACCAGTTGATAGCTGTTGAAGGGCTTATGATTACAGAGCCCGGTGACTTTGATCAGGTGAGCCTTGGTGTGGGGCTCCGGCTCTTTGCCTGGGAGCTTCAAAGAGAATACGCGACATGCTTCAAAGGCATTAGGAAGTAGGAAGACAGAGGGCGGGGACTGAAGTGGGCTGCTATAGGTGATGAAGTGTGGTATGCCACACTTAGACATTGGAAACTTTTCAAAGTTGTCAGCAACAATGCCGAAAGTTGTGCAAACCGGTGATAAAGGAGATCAGTTTGGTGGTGTAGTATTGGGTAAGGGTCAAAGCAAGGCTGGTTAATATTAACAAGGCTCATTAATATTCACAAGGGTCCGGAATGACAGCTGGGTCTGTAAATCTATAGGTGTATGGGTTCTTTTGGTAGAGTCTGTGTACCAATGATGTCAATTCTCTTGGATTGAGGGTAAAATTTTATGGGTATGTGTGTGTGTGGGATAAAACGTATGTACACCCTGGTAGAAATGCAATGGTTTCTTTATATGTGCAGTACATGTATGTACATGTAAAAACTTAAAATGTTCAGTTAAAACATGCAACACTTGCTGGAGTAAACCTCTTACCTGGACATTTGTAGCCTCCAGTCCAACTTACAGGTGTGTGGGGGGTGGGGTAGGGTGTAGGTGTTGATATGGAAATATAGGCTGCAGGTTGTCTTTGTCTGATAGGGTCATCTGAGCATCAGGGCTTCTTCCTGCAATGATCATTTCAAAATTCAGTCCCCATGCAGGTAGTCCGCCCATTCACTAAGTAACAAAAGATTCAGCCACCAGAGAGGGTTTTCCAAAGTGTTGGCATGTGTAATGTATATATATATCAGTGTCCACCTTCACAATCTAGCCCCAGGGTACTAAACTGCCCAGGACTACATTGTACTGTATAAAACTGGCATCAACAGTGCCTTACCCCACCCACCCAGACACACCCCACAGCCTAGCCATACAGTGGAAACGATGGTAATGTTTAGTGTGGTATCTGGGTTGAGATGGTAATGTTTAGTGTGGTATCTGGATTGAGATGGTAATGTTTAGTGTGGTATCTGGGTTGAGATGGTAATGTTTAGTGTGGTATCTGGGTTGAGAGCTTGGTACTTACAAACATTTTATAAGCAGATTAAATATAGGAACACTCACATTACTAAGTTGTATTACAAGCTGTTGGCAATGTGCTAGGTTACACTGTATATAACATGGAGTCGCCCCACTGTATTGGACAGGGGAGAGCTGTGTTCATCTTTCACCCCCAGCATGATTTCCCTTGGTTCCCTGCCCTACCTCCACCCCCCACCCTCTATGCCACCACTCCCAATCAGAGAGCCCCTGGCCTCTCTTTGCCCCGGTCCTTTGTATTGGGGTGTAACCCTCCACCCCCTTCCTGCCCCACCATTTCCCCCTCTCTCCCTGCCCCAGCTGATATCCCAGTTGCTGGGATGGCATGTAGTGGGCCATGTCAGTGTTTGCTGTTGTTAGTGTAGGTGGCCTGGGATAACTCAATCTGAGGGATGGACACTCTATTGAAAGAGGGACAACCTCTCAGTCTGGTTTGACTGACCAGTGTGTGTAGGCAGTACCAATACAGCCTCCTGTATGAGAGAATTATGTGACCCGGTATTGGCTTGGATTGTGAACCTAAATGGGCAACAGTGAGATCGGGCAACAGTGAGATCGAATGCCCCTTAGCGCCCCCTGGCTGCAGTGACAGCTGGGTTCAGTGCCAGGTGTTTGCAGTGGACCTAGAGAGAAGATGAAGGATAATGAAACAACGTGTCACAGACTGGAGTGTGGGGAGCTTCCGTGGTACAGCACAGAAGTTGAACATGTTGAAATGGCCGTAGTGGATTTATATTATGTGTCCCCAGTCAAAATTCATTTTGGGGACAACCATTGCTGTTAACCTGTATGGTCGTGGTGTATAGGACGGAAGTAGAATCCACAGCAGGGTTCAGTACACTTGAACTAGAGACTGGTAGAATTAGAGATCCTGACGATGATGCCACCTCCAGGAATCCTGGATTTATACTGTGCCGGATGTACCTGGTCAGACTGTGAGGACAATGACGGCGACCTTGACCTTCAGGCCAAGCTTCTGGATACTAGTGTCTGTGGTAACCATGACAACACGCAGTCTGCTCTAGGCACCTGTGCAGACTATAGCAGCTTGTGTCTTGCAAGTGAGGAAGTCGAGAATCCACGAAATGCTCACACAGGTTCGGACCCGCAATCCATGACATGCTCTGATGGGTCTGCTTCTCCGTGTTCGTCAGTGATCAGTCTCTGCAGTGACCGCAGTCCTGAGGTGTCCGAGTTTGGCCAGCCTGATCCAGAATGCTACATGCCTTCAGTGACAGATCCAGAAAGCCACATGACAGACAGCGTAGACACAGATTGCGAAGTGATGATGTCATCAAGGAGGTCGCAGTTTCTACTAGCTGTAGAGTGCTCTACCCAGCTTACTGCTGATTGGCAGCCAATGGACCGCGACCTTCCTCTACCCTGCTATGGCGAGGCACTGGACCACGACCACCCTCTACCCTGCTTCGGCTGTGAATGTGATGTACGAGTACATTGTATATTAGAAATAATTTACAGTGTAGACTCAATACTTTAGCAATGTAATATAGGTTCCAACTATAGTTTGCGTGGAAACCAACACGGTCAAACTCGCTTTGTTGACATTTTCTAAGCATACAGTTAGCTTCTCTTGTGTAGATGTGTATATATGTGTAGGACATTATATAGGGAAGTTTTTTGGTGTCTCGAGGCCTAAGACTTGAGGCCTAGTTTGATTTCATATTTCACCAACAGTGAATATTGTAGGTAAAGATACCAGGAATGGGAATTTATCCTTTTCCTCAATTTTCCCAACAATATAACAAGCACCTGTTTGTGTCCCCTACACAAAAGCCAACCCTGACATGTCCATACCTGGCCTTCGGCTCCCTCAAGCAGATCATACGGCTTTTTCGCCTACAGCAACTCGGCAATCCTTGGTGGTCACCCATTCAAGTGGCAATCTGTCCTGGCAGTGTTTGGTGGCAGTGATGGAAGACCTGTGTTCATTCTACACACATCACAACAACAGCCATCGATCTGAGAATCTGCTCTTATAGTCTTTGATAGCATTTGATGGCAGGAGATGTGTCAGAGGATGAAAGACGCCAAAGCTGCCGCTGACACCTTTGTACCTTAGGAATTTTGTATGCCATTAAACCATGGCATGTCTTTCTACCTCAGGGTTGCAGGCTGTCAATGTCTGAATCAAAGCCCAGCCATAGCTGTTCGAGGCTTTGTACGCTTCCCACTTCGACTGCAACCTAGATATGTTATCACGGATTTCACCATTGCTTAGGTGGACATAGCAATTGTTGAAACTTGAAATTATGCGCAGTATTTACTTGTTACCTTGTCCTAGTGTGTAAAAGATTGGTATTGAGAAACCAGTGGTGATATGGAAGACCATTTGGTATAGTGATGACATTTTGTGTATTAGACTGTTCAAAATAAACATAATATACGTAGGTCCCAACTTGCATTATGTTAGCTGTACCTGTTGTGTGTTGTAGTGTTCAGTCACCAACGTCCTCTCTCACAGCTATGTTGTTCCTGTGTTTCAGACTGATGAGGACGTGGAGGCCGCCAAGCGCATGCCCGCTCCCATATCGGTTCCCTGCAACCCTAAACCTGTGGCCATGACAACATCCGGAGGCAACTCCCTGGAGGCGTTACTGGCGGCAGCAGTCAACCGTGACGGGGATGACAATGCTCAGAGTATCCTCGAGGACCACGTGTCACGTATATGGGACAGCTCTAACGGACAGACACCGAGTCGGTCCCCGGGGAGGCATTCCCCTGACCGCAGTTTTCGCTACCCAGTTCCGCCCGGACCGTCACCTAATGTCTCCGGGACGAGTCTGACACTGCTTCATCAGAGTTTCGTTCACCCCGCGGCTAATAAAGGCTATTCGCATCACCGACGGAAAGGGGAGAAAGACCCGGCCAATAATCAGCTGTTTCTGTCCGCGAACTCTTTCGATAGTGGCATGGGCACGGAGGAGCGGTCTGGGATATACTATGAACAGCCCGAGACCAACCGCTACAAACACGTACATCATTACCATCACCACCATCACCACATACCCAAGGATTCCAAAAACCGTAGCACGTTAGAACACGATGCTCAGAACTGGACAATGCAGTACTATAAGACGGTCGGCGCGGGTCTGAATCGTAGTGAGCCGCGGGCGGGTTGGGATGACAACGCCCGGTTGCACGGTACTGGGAAGGAGGCTCGACGGTCCGGGGCCAAGAAAGCGTCTGACTCGAGCAGTAACCTGGATAGTGGGGTCAGCATCCCAGCCTGTGATATCAACCCAATAACCAACCCCAGGGATCCAACCAATGAAAAGTAAGTGCGCCCACACCTCAGGATAAAGTAGTTACCAGCGTCTTTGCATTACTGACTTATAGGTGTTAGTCTAAGGTCTTACACACTTACTTACAACTCTTGATGTAACATGTACTAATGCTAATACCTGATACAATAACACTGCGACAAACAAACATTTGTATGTTACAGTTCTAACAGAAGCGCATAATGCAGCGATAAGAGGGAATGATCAGATTCAGTATTGTGATACATGTTCAAAAAGTATGTTGGGTTAAAGCGAGAGAGAAAGTTTGAGCACAACAGACTGTGGGTGATCATCCATCTGTACCGTGCCCAGAGGGATGGGAGTCCAGGTATCTGGGATCAACGAGAAACCAAGGGTGTTGGGTTACAGAGGGTCTACTGGCCACCAATTACATCTTGCTACAGTAGTTGGGATTAAATGACCTTTGAAGCAGAATCAGGTAGCTTGCAGTGACCAGCACTATTTGGCCTGGGCCACTGTCCTATGGGGTAGGGCTGTGTTAATTAATCTACTAGTATTTGGGGAAGTCCTTGCTTTTGATGTTGATTGGGAAACTGCCTGGGACAGGTTCAATGGATCTGGGGGTCTGTACTAAATATCATTGACTTATTTGGGAGTGAATGTTTTTGGACTCTAGAATGTTTCGCCAGAAATCATTGAATTAGTTTGTAAAATCTTGTATTTGTTCATGTTGTGCTGTCTGCATACCTGTTGTCAACACCTTATAATCGGAGCTCCATCTCATACATGTCATATGAGACAAAAATCTATGAGAAATCAGAAGAACTGTTTTCAGACTTTTTGGAGAAATTTGAATAATTGGCTAGCCCTATCACATGCTAGACTACCTAGCTGTGGGCTCTTTTACATTTGTTTTATAGAACCTTGGTTGCATTGGCAATGAGATCCACACTCTGTCCCATACAGGGATGGACATTAAGGATTGTCCGACTGCCCTGGACAGCTGAAAGTACCTGTCGGACAACTGAACTTCCCACCCCACTTGTCCTACAGGACAAGTAAAATTTGAACCCTCTTATGCTAAAAGCAGTTGTAGAACAGAAAATCCTGCCAATGAGTACTAGACAAAAATTATGGGCATGTGAATTTTCAGTTCAGACAAGTTAAAATTCTCCTCACTTGTCCGACAGGACAAGTCTCAAAATAAGTTAATGTCCAACCCTGCCATAGCATAGCACCCCCCCCCCCTCCAGTCCACCTCAATTAAAGCCCAACCCTTGCCTAGTTATGGGGCTTGCTGATTAGGGCTTCACCCATCTTCAATCCCCAAAGTCACTATGTTGTGCTGGGATTCAAAGAGCTGTGGCTTGTGTAATGTCTTGCTGGATGACACCACTGCTGGCCAGGATAAGCTCTGTCTGGGATGGAGGGGCCAGGGTCTCCTACCAGGCAGAGACATATAATCTCCTAGCTACCCCAGTCCCACAGGGCTGCCCCTCACCCTCACCCCCCTACCCCCAGTTCTAGTGCCCCGCCCTTCTCTCCTCTTTGATACAGAAACCCAAGGCAGGCAGCAAGCCTTTGGACAAGCTGGTCCCTCCCTTTCATGGCTTTTCATTAGCCGGGCTTTGCAGATACAAAGGCAGAAGCACTTCTTTTGAAGTTGGCTTATTAGATTAAGATGAAAAGAGATTAGGAGCAAATTTGGCCTATCCATGGCTGGGCTAGAGTTGGATGTTGTTGTGGAACATGAAAGCCAATCATTACTCCAATGTAATTAGGCAAGGTGAGCTATGGTGGCTGAAAGTATTACACTTGGGCCTAACATGGAATACTTCACAGGCCCAGGCCCAGCAGCAGGTAGTTAGGGGACAATTTTATGTCCTGGTGCTGCTTGTCACACAACTCCCCCCCCCCCCCTGCTCTCCCCCCCCCCCTCCAAACACACCCACGGGCACCTGATTAAATCTAAACATGGGATCATCCTGGTTTACAGCTTTCATTTTGCCATCCCCACCTGGTAGAATTCTGGGTAAATCCAAGCTGAGGGAATCTATTGGATTTTTGCTATGACTTTCCATCAGTTGGTGGAATTGGTTGTAAAAAGCAGCGGGTATGGTCTTCAGCCATGAGAGTTTATAAACGCGTACAACAAGCCACAATAGAGAATATTTGGCGCCACAAGTTCGCAACATGAATAGTCGGCTTCATTCGGAAGCATAACAACCCTTGGTCATATGACTACCCTTTAGCCAATCACATTGCGCCACATGTAATCAGAGTTCTCGGCCAATCATGAAGTGTCACCATTTTCAAGTCTTTTTCGAGTATCTTCGGAAATGTTTCCACTATCTGGTTTAAAATACTCCCTTATGAGGTTTAATGCATCATACCTATAGACATGATTGATTTGAAATTTAAATGGGTGCTTGCAGCAAAACCGAAAGTGATGTCTGTAAAATGTCTAGAACTATACCTCAAATCTTGTCTGAAATCTTGGCCCTCTCTGATTGTAGCTCTTTAAACCGTGTTGTCATGGTTACAGAGTTATGGCGTGGATGTTTATAACTTGTTGTCGTGGTTCCAGAGTTATGGCGTGGATGTTGGAGAACGAGAAAATTACCAACAGTACGACGCAGTATTCCACAGACGGCTCCGACAAAGGCTCGTCGCACAAACGCTCCTCACACAAATCATCTGGTGCATCCGCAACGCACAAGAGGTGAATAACTTGGGGTTAAAAAAACCAAAAACACCACCTTAAATTAAAGAAAGTGATGTTAGTTTTTGTAACAATTGATATTACTTTGTCTTAAAATTTTGGTTTGCTAAGGATACTATGTGCTCACAAGCGTCCACTGTATAAGGCTTTGGTGTATGAGCCAGGGAACACTAGGTCGGCCAGTGAAATGGAATATTTTCGGTATCTGTCTTCAGGAATTAATATGTAAGTCGCCATGATGTCAGTTGTATGGGAGCTGCAGTGTGTGAACTCAATAAAGTAATATTGCTGAAACTGTTTTTCCCAAAATAAGCGTTGCCTCTGTTGTTATGTTTGTCCTTAGTGGTGTCGGGTCTCCCGAGTCAACTCAGAGAACATATACATATACTGCTGTTTGCTGCACTTTGTTCATTCCTGACCCAGATGTTCTATATAGCACTATATTCTGTCTGTTTCAGTTTAAGCAGCAGTGGTAAGGGAAAGTCTGCCCCCGTCCAGTATAACGCCAGCCGGTCTGGCTCCCTGGACAGAAGCGGTTACGTTCCTTCCTCCTTGTCCCACTCTTTCACCCAGGGTATAGCCCCTGGCAGCTCCATACAACCCTCCCAACCCTTCGTCCAGGACCCCTCCATGCCCCCTCTCAATCCCCCCAACCCCACCACACAGCTGGAGGAGGCGAAACGCCGGCTGCAGGACGAAAGTAACAAGGCCCGGAACCTCAGAACATCAAGGTAGGAAACTGGAATTATAGAACGCCAATCAGTTGTCGAGTCTGTGATTAATTCTGAATGTTTGTGCAGTAAGGATTCTTGGAGACAAACCGCGTTGCTGTCACATTGCATTCGGCTGTTGTGCACAATACAGAGCCTTGACTGTGTGATTATGATAGCTTTGTTACACACAGGGTTACTCCGATTGAAATTTGTATAATAACTATGGCCTGTAACAAACAAGTAACCTGTTACATGTACTTAGAAGTACTTTGTAAGAGGTAGTAACCCTAAAAATATATAAGTTTTTCTGTGAAAGTTAATTGCAAGGTGCCATCTGATGTTGTGGGTGACCGACTATAGTTATCAGTGACGTGCGTAGTAAAATTGTCTTTCTTTCTCCCCAGGTCTTTCACCGCACCCTCGTCCAAGGATCGGCGCAGTATGCCTCCCCCGGTGGCTGCCAACGTGTATGCCAACACCGCCCGAAACATTCCTCCTACACAGTCACAGACGGCGCCACTAGACCTCTCCTCTTCCGAGGATCAGTCGTCGTACGGCTCACACAGATCAGAGTGAGTAGAGTGGATAAGGAAATACTGGAGCTGGGGAACACTCAGGCTATAATCTGGCTAATTAGTTATGATTACAGTGACCTCTGTTAAAGGACACCCTCTAGAGAGGACACCCTCTCTAGCGTGAACACAAGTCATTACAACAAGTGCTCGAAAGGTCTTTCGTACTCCCTCTGACCTAAGGACACTTGTACTGTTGATAGGACACTTGTACTGTTGATAGAACTATTTTTCAGAAGGGGTATCCTTCTTAGAGGGGGACCACTCTTAGCTTTGTTCCAGTAAGAATTTACTTTTGAAATGAGATAACTTGTGTCAATATTAAATCACGCACCACCCGATGTGCTCCTTCCACACATTTTGGTATACAATGATCACTCTCATAAAGGACACTGTCTAGAGAGAACACCCCTGTAGATTGGACACAAATTCTTGGCAGCAAGTACTGTGAATGTATGCAATGGTCCCTTTCGCCAAACGACGCCTCTCTAATAAGGACAGAATTGTTTAGCAGAAGAGGTGTCCTTGTTAGAGGGGGACCACTGTATATAGAGATAATAGGCTGTGCTAATGTCACTATGATTGGTTGTATTACAGGAAAAGAACAGCTACCTCAAACCCTAAGAAGTCGCAGCCACCACCGGCAATGTCGCAGAGCTCAGGAAGCGAGAACACCGTGATTGGTTACTACTTCTGTAACGAACCGATTCCGTACCGGACCTCCTTGCCAGGACAACTAGTCACCCTCGGACAGTTCAAACAGCTCATATCAAAGAAAGGAACTTTTAGGTAAGCCCAGAAATAGATCGGCCTGTTAATCTGACACAGCACGACTCGGTATGCAGTAGTTACCTTTAACACCAGACTACCAGCAATGATGAAAGATGTTAAAACAAAACAAGAAAAGGTTCGAGTTTGGCACATTTGTTTGCATTTCAAGTTGACTGTACGAGAATTGATCATTTGTGCAATTTAAAATATAATATTACAGAGCTATTGTCAGAATCTTTACATATTGTTAGTTGTAATTGACCAGTTCCTTATAGCTATATATAACATATACAGCATGTAATGGGCAAAGATCCGATCACAGTTACATCCTAGGTACTAGGTTGGCATAGATTCACAGGAAAATACCGAGTACAATTAAAGTTCAATATATACAAGTTACTGACGTTTTGATTGTCTCTCTCTCTCTCTCAGGTATTTTTTCAAGACGGCCAGCGATGAGTTCGACTCTGGGGTGGTGCATGAAGAGGTCACTGAAGACAGCACCGTGTTACCCCTGTGGGAGGGAAAGGTTATCGGTAAAGTCGAGAAAGTGGAGTGAACGTCCTCTGACATCGTCGACAGAATTCCTGTGCGGACTTTCCTGCCTGTTTTTACCATAGAGTGCCATGACGAGACTCTTCAACGCATATATATTTCTTCTGTCGAAGAAGAAAGAAACTCTTGTGCAATATTTCGAAGATAAAAAAAAAAAACTTTCTATCTTTCGTGTTTTTTTTTTTTTTTTGAGCTTGGAGTTGTTGGAGAATCATGACGTGATAATACTGTAATCTGATGTTGTTGGATTGCTGGGTTTGTAGAGCGAGGGAAGTTTTTAGTTTGGCTAGTTGTGATGGTACTACACTGTGCAATGGAGCATAAATATCACTCAACCGGAACCAGATGGTTGGAAAGTTTGAAAGGGAACGAGGATGAGAGGTAAAGGTTAGGCCAAAAATGAAGCCTTACTTCCCAACTGCCCAGTGCATGTTTCCATTTAGAAGATATTGGATTGTCAAGTATCGCTTCGTTATCTTGACAGGGTACTTAACTGAAACTTGAAAAATATAACCATTCGAAAGGACAAAAACTGGGCTATATCACATGGGTGTTGACAGCCTGCCACTTTCTGGGAGGAGTTTGTTTAGGTATTAATGTATTACCTGTCAGGGTTCTGTAATTTAAAGTCATTAATCAAACTGAAGATAATTTTCTGGAGTGATAATAATAGACTATGGTTTCTCATGATGTAATTGTTCTTCATAATGCCTTGTTGTATGACTTTTTTTTTTTTTTTTTTTTGAGTTGGCCTGGTTTGGCGTAATGTTAGCTCAGTATATCTACTCAGACTGTTTGTGGACTTTGTTCGATACTTTAGTCAACTTTAAGTTGTAGTTTCGTTAGCAGTTTTCCTGATTTACCAGTGGACAAGATGGTAGTTCATGCTTGTACGTTCTTCTTGGGGGCTATATTGAAGCCAATGATGTAGTGTTTTAGCAAAAGCGTAGGAGACTTGACCCTGTGTGGCCGTGACTAAAACGTCATGTGATTAGAAATATAAATATTCTTGTCTTCTCCTTTCCCCATCAACATTGTACTTTGCCTTGGCAACAGTTGTTTACCTTGACAACACAGTGGCGTAGGCAGGTTGTCATAGATATGGAGTCAGACCCTTTATTTTACCGTTCTAGCAGGCGTAAAATTTTTTTTCCTAAGAAAACATCGTACATTACATTTTCAATGTGTACGCAGTGCGTCGTCCGCGTTAATGGTAGCTACTGTAAGCCACTGCAACACACTTATTACAATTTTCACAACTGTTAGGATAATTATCAGCAACCGAAGTAGGGCATTCAGGTTACAACTTTCCTTTTAGCACACAGTTGTGTGAATCATTTTCTACATATTGTAGTTTTTCAGATTAACAGGGAGCTTTTAAGTACATTTTTATACCCAAGACTTTCTGCTTATAACCACCAAAATACGTTGTCTTGCTGTTTGCCAGCTGTCAGTCTCTCTGGCTAAAAGTTATGAGCCCCGTGGAAATGACTGCACTGTGTCTGTGTTACGCTCTAATAGAGAGAGAGTTTCTGTAGCGGCTTAGTGTTTGAAGTGAAAAATTGATTTAAAAAAAATTGTATGGTGACACAGTAATGTCCTAAAGGTTGCAGAAGCCTTGCTATGTTGGTCATGTTTCTGAACTAAGAGCGAGTATTGGTAAGTGCTGGGGAGGGGTGGAGAATTGTAGGTATGGGCGTAGTTACATAGATATCGCTTCAGTTGTCTGATGCCTAACAGCGACCGCTGTCAGTGTAAACAACAGATCTTCCCTCCCGCTTCATGTGATACATTGTAACTTGTGATAAGGATCAACGCTGCTGTCTGCGACAAACAGCAAATAGGGGGCGCAGCAGTCAGTATTATGTACCAATTTCATTTACTGCGACAGTGGATAAACAAGCTCGGCGTGGCACAAGAGAGAAGAGCTATTTTAATTTCGTAGTGTACCAGTATACAAGTGTTTTTTACCCTCCTTCCCTGCTCAGCCATGCTGGGGTGTATTGTGTGCTGTGTACAGAGTTGCGTGCGTGTGTGTGCCCAGAATCACCGTGTATATAGCCATCAGATTGTGTAAATTTATCTCCAGACAAATTGTATATTTGGGGTCGTGGTGCCGTGTCGCGGTGCTGAATCGTACACTTCTCAGTCGAGGCTGGAAGCGTGGTGTATGTAATTATGTAATTTCACACACACACACAAAAGTTAAGTAATTTTTCTAAGAAAATAAATTTTGTTATATTATTTTAAAGCAATCTGGTCTTTTTGTGCTGATTTTTACACATACCCCTCTCTATCTCCCCCCCTCTCTATCTCCCCCCCCCCCTCACTTTCACCGGGGCAAGTTACTGCACCCTTTGTTAGGTAAAAGGATGTTGACGATAGCTAAATGCAACACCGAGGACAAACTTTTGATTTCCATGCCACCTAAATATTAATGAAATATATGTATATTCGGTCTAAAATGTTACTGATTACCAACTGTCACGTCAACGAAATGGCATGGATTATCCCATGAAATCCTTACTTCCACAAGTTTTAGTTGAAATTGGATGAAAAGAGGGGGGGGGGGAGGTAAATCAGAAAAGAACAGTACCTTAGATATTTAGCCCTTGAAACCCTGAGTCCCATCAAGTATTCCACATTTTAGGGTTTTCCCATCTGCTCACATGGTAAATATTAAAACATACCAGTCTGCGCACCGACCAAAATTCCTTCCTCTGCGCCGAATTAAAATCCAACAAAACATGCGCAGTGGTCAAATTTTGGTCCACTGCGCGGTCATTGTCAGACA
>JAAUYG010129871.1_pt1 | contig 12725 bp, 11 predicted proteins | sample 7278091 | NCBI WGS metagenome assembly JAAUYG01 (sample SAMN14350201, study PRJNA611818) | marine sediment metagenome | isolation source: surface marine sediment (0.6m) | place: French Polynesia: Moorea | collected 2018-08
AGCTTGGCGTTCCAGGCTGAGGCCCCTCTTCGGTAGACGGTTCTCGCCCGTTCGGGCGGGGGCGGCGCCGCCCCGGCCGGGGGCCTAATGCATACTAGCTGCCTGAGGTCATGACATCCGGCGTCAGTTCTCCGTCGCCCGTTCGTTCAGTTGATCATCTCTCCCCAGTCTGAGATATTGGACGGATTTCATTCAAACTTGGGCATTTGTTTTTAAATATTTGATTTTTTAAATTGAAGTTTGCCTTTTTATGTTAGTATGGGACCCCGGCCATGGGAGCAAACACTTTTACAAATAGCATACCTCCCTTAAATTTGTATCTTAACAGTCCTTGTAATACTATAAAAATTAAGGGACTTCTCATGGCTTTCAAAAATTGTGAATTTCAATTTTAACTTGACCTGTTTTTACATTTTTCCTTCGCATGGCATCCTACTTGCACTGAAATTTTGAAATGCTACATTTCCTCCAAACCACTAAAGCTATCATGATTTTCTTCTCAGTGCTCCTCACAAGAATACTATTTTGGATTTTTAAAGTTTTATGAAACTTTGAACTTTACCATCTGAATTTTCTGCATTTGGCAAAAGATTTAAGTTAACAAGGGGCCCAAAGGGAGACTATTAAATGCCCTGTAACTCAGAAGAAATGTTGAATTGGGAATGAAATGCACTGGAATTGGTCTCAGGGACACTGGTAACACATGCATGGGGCACTTTTAAACTCCATCTTATGATAAGCAGCAAAAGCTCGTGCTGCGCACAAAGTTCTGTTTATAAAATTTTGAAATGCTACATCTCCTCAATCACTAAACCTATCGTGAATTTTCTTCGCAGTACTCACAATGAGTGATCAAAGTAATTTAAGGGGAATTCAGTATGTGTGCGTGTCTCAAAATGGCCTGCAACTTGAAAACAGATGAGCATAGAGCAAATCAGTGTGAAATTTGTGACTCGTGGACACTAGTTAAACACATGTATTGGGTACCTTTGACCTTGTAGTGGTCAAGGCATTTTGGCCTTGTTTAGTACACTTCTCCAACGTCCGTCAAGTTGATCACCTCTCCCCATATTGGATGGATTTCATTCCACAGAATTCAAAAACGCCTGGTCATAGAACGAAATGGGTGAAATTTGAGACTGGGATGTTAGAGACATGTATATGGGAGGGGGGCATTTTACTTGTAATGGTCAAGGTCATTAAGTACATTTGTCTCAAAATGGCACCTACCTCGAAAAAGGGTGGTTGTAGAGTGAAATTTTTGACACTAGTATCACATGTGTGGGATAAATTTAACTAGGTAGCATGTAATGTTGGAATATCATTCAGTACTGTCTTCAATATATAGTTGAAAATGTTAAGTTGAAAATGTCTGGCAGTACAGTGAAATATGGGAGTTTGGGGATGCTAGTAACACGTTTTGCTGGTACCTTATGACATCTTGTCATAATGTGAAATGGAGTAAAATTTGCAACTTGGAGACACTAGTAACGTGCATTACATGCATGGGGCACATTTGGCCCCATGTATGTGAAGATAATCTTATTTAGTGGCCAAGGGCATTTGGAGGTTATTTCATACACTTGTCTGTGACTCCAACAATGGGCTGGAACTCGACAATGGTTGGTTGTACAGTGAACTGCGTGAAATTTGGGTCTCGAGGGACACTAGTTGCACCAACATATTCATGTATATACATTTGGATTCCAACCCCTTTGAAACAGTATTTTGTTTCAAATCACCAGATATTATATCAGTGCTCATATTGTGGAATTTTGTAAACAGAGCTTTATTTTTCAGAATAGTATATGTATGATCCAGTAAATGTTATTTTCCATATCAGTCGATCTTCAATGTAATTTATGGCTTGTAGTTACGCACAAAAATTTATGGTATATTGCAGTATAGGGTACATATATTTTACATAATCCTCAGAAAATGCTGTTGTAAATGTCTTTGTATTATTCAATTAAGGTGGCTAGAACATTTATTCAGTTTTAATTAATGTCAGGTCAGTCCTGGTTTCAGAGGAGGCTGACAATCTTAGATAAAGATAGACAATTTAATTTCTGGGCCTTTGATACTGTCATTTGTCAATTAGTCTCCCTCCATGAAGTTGACCCGAAACCCTTGGAATATAACCCTGCTTCATCACAATGATCACAAATATCACATGAAAAATAAAAGCTTGGGTGCAAGACTATATGATAGCATCATTTGAAATAACTAGAGTGACTTGGAACACAATCCTGTTTCAAAGGGGTTGGTACCCAAACGTGTTCCATCCCGGTGTCTCCTGGAACCTATTCGTGTTTCACCTGGATGGAACCTATTTGTGTGCATTCCCCAAGGACTTGACATCAAAAGGGATAAGCTAAGAAGATAGAACAGAAGCCATGTTTGTCATTAATATTTTTATCCACGTTCTAGTCTCATTTAATTTGGAAGCCAGGGCATGATGATCTTGCCTTCCTAACACTAAATCATTATTGTGGTGCAGCAGTCCCTCTCTAATAGAAGGCCACCCTATTTGCCAAGAAATTGTAGCCACATTAGAGAGGTGACCTTTGGTGAGAGGGAGAAGCAAATACATTTATAGTAGGAGTGGCAACAATTTGTGGCCACATTAGAGAGGGTGGCCTCTGTTGAGAGTGGCCACTAAGAGAGGGACTACTGTACATATAAAACATAAAGAGACACTTGAAGATGCCAACTAAGACAATCATTCTCTTTATTGCGCCTCAGAAAATAGACTTGATACAGCAAGCCATTAATCCCATCTATAAATATATATATTATGCAAATCATTGGTATATTGATATGTAACCATTAACAACACCAGGATTCTTGCTCTGTAGAACTAGAAGAGGCAGAAGACGAAAGTTTCAATCTACCAACTTTTTGGCACACACAAAAACGGTTGGCATTTTGGCACAACTTACAAACATGCAATACTTCAGTAAATAATAATAGTGCCGGTACTTGATATAATACACTAGTGCTCGTTCAAAATGTATAAGCTTTTAATAACACGTTGAAACAAACAGTCAACCTTCATTGTGCACAATAATGCATGTGTATATAAGTGAATAAAAGCTTAACGCAATCACTTAATGGATGTGATCTTAATACTGCCCTTCAAAGGAAGTATAGTCTCTTGCATAATTAACTTACACAATCAAATTTATGAAATCTTTGCCTAAATATAGAGCACAATACTATATATCAATTCACCAAATACACTCCAAGTATGTACAACTGGAATGTCTGAAACATGCCATTGTTAACATGTTAAGCATTTTCACTCAACTGTTTTGCTCCGATGACAATTTTTGATATTCTTCCTGCAGTTCCTGTTTGAGTTCGGCCTCCGTGACATCAAACTGATCTACGGCTGAGCCTTTATTGAGGTGGTTTTCATCCGGCTCATCCGTGAATACTCCAATGGGATTATTTTGTGATTCATGCAATTCCGGTTCCTGCTGCTGTCTTTCTGGATTGCCATTGGCACCGGGAGTATCCAGATTCTCATTGTTGGTATCTGGATGGGGCTTAGAAGTTTCTGGATCCTTTGATTCTTCTGCCTGCGTTTGCAGTACTGTTGACGATTGTCTCTTGCCAGGCATCATGCCAGGGGTCGATGGCGTCATGATGCTACGGTAGCTATAAGCTGGAGTCTGGATCCTGCTAATGTCATCCAAGTTACTGGGAGGTTTGGCCGTTAGTGTGTATCCACTCTCCGAGTCGATCAGCTCATCTAGATCAATCTGTATGCTGGGTTGGCTGGGGATGCGTGACTTCTGTTGCTCCTTCCCGGTGGTTTCTTTATTTTCAGGAGAGGGCGGTGGAGGCGCCGGGGACTCAGATGTGTCCTCCTCCAGATACGATTTCGCGTTCTGTTTCTGTGGTTTCTGGGAATGGAAAGAGGCTTCGCGACTCCGGGTTCCTGTGGTCTTTACATCGGAGCTTAAACCGCTTGGCTCAGACTTAAAATCGTAAGTCGCCGCAACCGATGAATCAGGTTCAAATCCAACACCAGGAATTGTTGTTGAAGTTGTTGTTAACGTTGTCGCCGATGCCCTCTTGTACTGCTCCTCGTCTACCTGTGGCCATGGCTCTGGAGTGAAGCCTTCTGTCGTCATAGAAACTGTTGCCATGGGAAACAGTTTTTCCCTGCTTGACATTGCCTCTCTCCTGCCACCACTTGAGGGTGTTTTCTGTGAGCTAGCTTGCTCTGGTTTGCTGGAGGCATTTGGTTCCATTGAATCATTTGTTTTCTCCCTGTCCACAATATCACCTGATTGGTTGGTATCTGGTGCAAATCGGACGCTACGCCGTGAACGAGGGACATCTCCATTGGTTGGCTGTGTGATGTCATCTTTTGTGGCCTTCTTGTCAATTGCTGAAAATCAAAGTCAAATTTTCTGTGGTTGTAACAGTATATTTTTGACAAAAATAACACGGCAAAAAATCTATTAATTAAAACTGGAACAATAATATGATAATTGGACAGTCTTACAAAGTCTACAAATAACACATGTTAATTCACCGAAGGGCCAAAGTTGAAAGTCTAAACTACAATGTACAGTTAGCTTACAAATTGTTAAATAATACATCTTTATTCGTACTTGTGGTACCAGGGTACAGCAGTTAAGGCAAGATTTACAAACCAAAAAAAACAAAAACAAAAAAATACTAATGCATGTACAATAATATCACATTGTGCAAAGATGACCCAGTACATATGTATACTAATACACTGTAGATCAACAGAAACTTTCCTCCCATTCTCCACATAATAAAACTGTCATGGAGAGAAATAAAATCTTTTATCATGTTTATGCGTCCAGCAACTTTAGTAGCTATTTCTGACCTGAATTTTTATAAATCGTGTGAATTGTATCATTCCTGCTTACATTGCTTACACTCATGAGTCATACTACATGATATTTGGCCCTCACGTAATTTAAATTTTGACAAAACACAGAAGAACTACCTCCGGCAGCTATGTGTAGTTTATGTATAACACAATCTTAGCACATTGTTTGCTACACTACCTTCGGAAGAAGATCTACCTTTCCCAGCTAGCATGCTAGGCTATAACATAAGCTTTAGTTAGCACACTGTTTTCTATATATAATAAATAAAAAACAATTTTGAAAGTCAATAATTTAAACACTGTTTGTTAGTTTATTTTTTATCTATAAATATCAATATACTGCAAGATTTTTACTGAGAACATAATTTTAGCAAGATGGCTGCTTTTCAGACCTACCAGTATCAGACACAGGAGCCTCTGCAGTCTGTGTGAGTGGTATCTCAGCTGTCTCCATATCTGCCTGGGCTGTTTCTTCTGGATCCAATCCTGACTCAGGATTTTCATGAGGTGTCTGGGGAGGGGCACTGGGAACCTCCTAGAACATGAAAACCAGGTTCGGAAGTCTTGAAAATACTTGAATTTGAATTTTGAATTAATCCACCAATTTCAGCAATGTGAGGAATGAGATTGGCTATAAAAATCTGCAAGTCACCAGTCTGAGCAAAGAATTTGACTGAAGTCTACCACTTGCAGTTATATACTTGTTAACCATTGGCGTTATACTGGATTAATTAACACTTTATAACTGTCAACATCAGGAAGTGTGTCGAGCAAACTTTGAGCTAACTACTAGTGTGTATGCATGCACGTAGTAATTAAGAGACTATACCGATATTAGCATTTCAGTACTTTCCCCATGGAAAATGTCACTTACATGTAATTAGAGAGATATAGACTTGTTGTGAAATGAAGAATTTTCCTCTACATATAATTTACTTACAGTTTTTACACTAGCGGGGTAATATAATTATTCTCGCACAGCTACCATGACTACATCCAATAAAACTGGCTCTTAAATATATATATATGCATATAGGTCTTAATTATAACAGGTGATATTGGGTATAGCTACTACCACTACTGCTGCTACTACTACAACTATGCTACTACTGCTACTACTATTTGGCTCTGCAGTACTAAATTGCTTGAATTGTACATTCATCACATAAATGACATTAGTTTACATAACTGAATACTCAGCAATGTGTTCTTTTCTTATTACAGAAAGTTAGTAAAATGAAATACCCACCTACCTGAAATTAAAGCGTTAGTATTAAAAGGCCTATATAGCAAGAGTGAGTAACTTGCATGGTGCAGTACTAGTGGTTTGTTATCTCTGGCATAATTCTTCTTCTTCCATAAATATACAGTTATATAAAATGTTTTCTACGTAAGTATACGTATCTACAAATGTATCCCCGATACACAGCTAGAATAAGGATTTTGAAAACACAGTGGTCCCTCTCTTAGTGGCCGCTCTCAACAGAGGCCACCCTCTCTAATGTGGCCACAGATTTTTGGCGCAGCTACTTTGAATGCATATACTTGTCCCTCTCGTCAAAGGCCCCCTCTCTAATGTTGCCACAATTTCTTGGCTAATAGGGTGGCCTTATTAGAGGGGGACTACTGTACATTAATTTGAGTAATTGTCAGTGTCTATGTAGGACAACATGCACCGTAGAACTCGTCAATGTAATATATAAGTATTACTCATCCATAGCTGGTAGCAGCTAGCCGGACGCCATACCTTTTACTGGATGGGTGCATCAACAGACCAGCTTTTTTTCTTTAATGGAAAAGGCCCGGGTTCGCTTTGTACTCATATGCCTCCTTCATTGCCAGAAAAAAAAAAATCCTGAAGCTTTTGTGAATTCCAAGGACCATCTGGATGTGCACTTTCAGACCATCCCAGAATGAGACAGACCATTATACCAGAATTAAGACCGTGTGTATTAAAAGTAATTCATGCCATTTTGTTTAAGTATAATAAGGCACCCTGACCATACATATGGTTTCTATGTGTGCTCCTTAACAGCATCCCAACACAGCAGGCCATCTGTTCTTGATTCTTATAACCTCCACTGCTAATCTTTGTCAGATTTTGTGGAAATGCATGTATTTACATGATCTACCGGTAATAAGTACTACAAAAAGTGTGCTTTGCCTAAACTTTGGCAATAAAGCATATCTAATGTATATTAACATGATAAATGTGTGGTTAGTTTGCTGTGTAGAAAAATGCATTCTAAGTATTAAGCTAGCAGCTAGTGCACTGGAAAACAGCTGTGGCATTAGCAGTATAACTCTTATATAATACTGGTTATTTATAGCATAACATAAAGATCGATGCATGGCATGGCATGTATTAATATGTGCAGTCTCCCTAATAGCCTTATATGATTGACAGCTTCTAAGGCTCACCCAATCAGTTTTGGTCCAGTCACGATATGCCTGAAAATTTGTGTCATATATAAGTATTAATTAAAAGTACTGGAAGTTATTAAATTTAACAATTTGCATGATTTGAAGATGTCAGAAATGATGCTCGGGCGAAAAGTCACTGAAAGGTGCCAACACGACACTCATGTGTTGGGGCATAGCCTTACTTACTAGCCACATAAATCCCATGTGGCTAAAAGAACTGCTTTGCTTTTAGCCACAATGGTTAAAGCGTTAAATATTTTATTAATACACTGAATGTAGATTACATCAGTCAAGACTACATAACTGAACTTTTATATCTTCAGATAGTTGACATGTTTAATAAATCAATTGCATGCAGGTATCAGTGGGTATCTTGATTCAGAATGCTTGCATTTTAATTTAACAGTCTGAAACCTTTAATTTACAAAGCATATCTTGTGGCTACATGTATAAACAAAATCTTCTGTGGCTAAAAGAAAAGTTTTCTTCCTCCCCCCACCCCCACTCCCACCTCCCAAAAAGATTTTCACTATTATTCATTAGATATTCAAACGGTTTTCGCTCTTCTGGAAGAATGAATTGCAAGAAATCAAAAAGAATACCTATTAATACAAAGTCCTGTTGTGTGGTTTCATTGTCTCGCATTTCCCTATTTTACCCACTAATATCATGTAACATATATAGTGCACACTGGTTTTATGCAAAGTCATACTGATAAGCAACTTACTTTAAAATGATTGCAAACTTTTGCTTTTTATCATCAAAATTGCCACTTCATTTTATGTAAATCTTGTAAAATCTCGGCCTTTCTTCCCAGTATTTCATAACTCACGGCTAATTTCTTGGCTTGCTCTTCTTTTTCGGCAGCTTTCTCCTCTCCGGAAGCAGACACTGTCGGCATGGTAACATGAATCGTGCCTGTTGAGTCTTTATTTAGCTCTGGCGGTGAGCTAACATAACGTTTACCTTGTTGATAAATCGGCCTCACTTCCACAGGACCTATAATTAACATCGGTCACCAGTGAATTAAAATGACACAGGGGAGACTTGCTTCATTTTAAATGCATTCATCATGTGTTCATGCGACTCCAGATAGGCCTCCCCTCAAGGTCTTAAAGTCTAAGTATGAAATTTAAAAGTCTAAGTTTGAAATTTAAAAGTCTAAGTTTGAAAGCAGGTTCAGAATTTGCTTTTTGATTGGTTTTGGCTATGGTGAGATTTGTGCGATGTATTTTGAACATGTATACGCATGTGTAATAACATGTTATACAGCTTGGGAACCAATAAATAATTTTTAAAAAAAAAAGTCACCAGGTCACTTTTAAATTACATGCAGCATTAATGTTGTCCCCTAGGGTGATCTTTAAATACAAGATTCACTGTACATATCACAGCTTCTCCAGCCCAGTTTAATCATTTTGTTTGATTATTTTTATATATTCAAAAAAATCAATTTTCTGCAATATAATTTACTGGCTCACCAAGTGTAAAATCCACATCAGTCTTGGACTTATACGTGAATGTCTTGGTGAGTCTAATATCAGTGGGTAACTCCGGCAGACCCAGGGAGACAGAGGTCAGACAGCGACGCTGGCGGAACGTCGCCTTCTCCTTTTTGTCTAAAGCTAGAACAGGAGTATTGGCATGCACATTAAGTGTAAATGCAGACTGACATTTAAAAAACTAACTGTGAGAGAATCTCGGTGTTTTTGTTCAAATCTAGGCCCATAATACATGTATGTATACAGCAACGTACACTAACTAGTGACCAGTGTTAATTTTAATTTTGTTGGCAAATGTTTGTCATGTGGTTTTTATTCAAGTTGATCATAAAAATACTCAAATATACTGGTAAGTAAATATAAAAGAAACTTGAATAAATGTTCTTAGAAAACATACAAGTGAACACATATGTACAAGCGGCCACATACTGAGCTTCAAATTTAAAGGCCAGGTCCAACAGGTGCCCAGGTGTTTCATTTACAGTAACCATGGTAACATTCAGGCTTACAGTTACCATGGTTACATTCAGTATGCTTTCAATACAGGGATATCATGATGCTGTGCTGAGTCTGCATATTCAAAGTGAGTGCCAAGTACATATAGATATGTACCTGGTATATGTTGTACAACAGTTTAATTTAAAACACCCAAATGCAAAACATATATGTGTAAATAATAAGATAAACATACATATACATAAAACTGAATACATAACACTAACTATGAGTCACCAACGCTGGAGTTTTCGAAAATAATTTAGTCAAAGTTTTGACTTGAGCATCCAGGAGAACTCCAACCCAGGTAGTTTCAAAAATAAGTTAAGGTCACCACAGCCTAATACTCACTTAAAGCCTTGAGGTATGCTGCATAAAATTATATATCACACATATGATACCGGTACAGCTCCAATTTTGAAACATGCTTCTGACACAAGACTTTTTTTGGCATAGGTCACAAAAATTGAATTTCTCGAAAATGGCCGAGGATGAGAAATAGACAAAATACAGTGGTCCCTGCGATTTAAGACCCCTCTATTTAACAATTCCCTGCATTTTAAGACCGGATATCAATGGCACCACTTGTACATTTCAGTATAAACATGCCTCTATTTTAAGACCACCTTCACTCTAAGACCATATTTTGCTGGCTGATTGAGTGGTCTTAAATTGCACGGACCACTGTAGTATGTTTTAGTATCAGTATTGCTGTTTTTGTTTTCATAGCTACTTTTGCCTTTCTGAGCAATTGTAGTAATAAGATATTTCAAAATTTTAGGTAAGCTAAAGATGTAAATATATAAATGTATAGGAAAACTTGATTTGTATAATGGCAAATCTGAATAAAGTCTACAAGAAGAATTTTAGTTTTAAGTCTATCAAGTGCTACAAAGTTATTTTAATAAATTATACCCATGGTATATTATTCTGTTATAAAAAATGTTATGTTTCAGATAAACCTACTTACCCCCTATATCAGGTAATGGTGACTTTGTTAGAACGGTTATATCAGGGTCTCCATTGTCAGATCCTAGAATCTCATTGACTATTTCCTGCTTCCTTGGACTGGGTTTTTTCCGCTCTGGTAACTCTGGGCCATGGAGTATTAACTGCCAAAATATAAATATATATCAAAAGAAAACCCTCTGCAGAAATAGATCTACATGTATGTAAATGGCATGGAATATCATCAATACCTAGTTGTTGTACAGTCCACATGGTAGAATTAACCTGATGTGGTAGCACTAACTTGATATATACCACTAATCTAAGATTGGTGTCGTTAAGCTGATATTGGCAGTGGTAACCAGTTTTTATGGTATCACTAACTTTATATGGTAGCACTAACCTGATACAGTAGCACTAAATTTATATGGTAGCACTAACCTGATATGGTAGCACTAACTTTATATGGTAGCACTAACCTGATATGGTAGCGCTAACTTTAGATGGTAGCACTAACCTGATGTAGCAGCGCTTATAACTTTATTTGGTAGCACTAACCTGATATGATAGCGCTAACTTTAGATGGTAGTGCTAACCTGATATGGTAGCACTAACTTAATATGGTAGCGATAACGTGATATAGTAGTGCTAACTTTATATGCATGATATGGTAGTAGCACTAACCTGATACGGTAGCACTAACCTGCTGTGTAGGGACTGGTCTTTGATATCGTTCCTTCCGTTCTCTCTGCAGTGTTATTTTCCTCTGCTGTAGGACTGAACCCCCTGCCATAGCCAGCGCCGAGCTCTCACCCTCCAGCTTTGGCAGAATCCCCATCACTATACTGGCTAACTGGTCACGGTTGAACAGGTCACTGGAAACATAACACCAGGAAGTGTTAGCATGCAAATAACAAGGGACAGAGAATTTACCACTGAAAGAATAGCATGAATAGGGGGATAAGTGTAACGTTCATTTTATCTAACGCAAGTACAAAGTACCCACCTTTCTTGGATATGATCCAGAACTTTTGCGAGGACGTCCCGAGGAAGATCCAGAAGTTCATACAACCTGCATCAGGTCCAAAACAGAATCTGCATTTATACAAACTAAGATATATGCCTTTATATATGTTAAATTCCCAAAACAGAAAATCCTTATGAAAGTACTGAATCTCTTTTGCATGTTTGTACAAAATGTAATATCCCTATCCAAACAAAAAATCTCCTTCCACATGAAAAATAAATGCAAATCAGTAAGGTATGCATTAAGGCTTTTGGAAATATCCTTAGACCCCAATGTTAGAAAATACATGTAGAAACTCGGTCCATATTTTATCAAAACAAATAGGATTTAATAGCAAACCTAATCTTGTTCAAAACGGCCAATCTATCTTTGTACAAAATGATCTTGGTTTAGATAAAAACAATCATGATTAATGCAAAACAAACAATCTTGATTAAAGCAAAACAATCCTGATTAATGCAAAACAATCTTGATGTATACAAGGTAGAAATTATCTTTTATCCAAAACTCATTCCCCTTTCACACAAAAACAGATGCTCCATTATACAGAAAAGAATATAAGTCTGAGTCAGGATTTCCTGGTACAAGCAGAGACAGCAGCAACTAACCCATAATATCCCATCCTGGTGCCTGGCGAAGAAGAATATGGATAACCCTGCTGAGGTGAACGGGGGCTTCTCATTGGTCGATGCTGGTGCGAGAAAAAAATCTATCAAATTCAAAACAACAAAATATATTTTATGTATATATACCCACAGTTAAACAGCTAGTATATGATGGAAATTTTTGTCATTTTCATCCAAAACATTCTTTTTGCCTTTTCATGTTTTATTTGTGCCAGGAAATGATGGTGCAATTAGGAATATGTTGATATCGTGATCCTAGGTCTGAACAGCTCATCTACATTGTATCCCTGGAAGCTAAAGGAAGCTACCTCCAACTCTGAACAGATCATTACATTGTGTCCCTGGAAGCTCCTCAGCTCTGAACAGATCATTACATTGTGTCCCTGGAAGTTTACTCCAGCTCTGAACTAATCATTTACATTGTATCCCTGGAAGCCTAATGTACTTCTGATATGGTTAGCTCTGCTTGACTATGTCAGCAGAGCTCATGAAATCGCAATTTGTCCGTCGTCCGTCTGTCCATCCGTGTCGCAATTATCTCTGAACTTTCAAATTTTAGTTGTGGCTTCCCCTGGGCCATACGCTCGGACTTTTTTTGAATTTTTGAAAAAAAATTTTTTTTTGATTTTTTTGGGACATGGGACCCTATGGGGGCAAAAATTTCCAAACGCTACTCCTCCTACAAATCGCAGCCGAAAGTTTTCAAACTTTTCCTGAATTTCTTCATAATGGTCTTCACAAAATTATGTTTGGGATTTTTGAAATTTTGAAAATTGAAATTTTAACGAATTTTATTCGTTTTCGCTAACATGGGACCCAATGGG
>JAAUYG010257064.1_pt1 | contig 12720 bp, 3 predicted proteins | sample 7278091 | NCBI WGS metagenome assembly JAAUYG01 (sample SAMN14350201, study PRJNA611818) | marine sediment metagenome | isolation source: surface marine sediment (0.6m) | place: French Polynesia: Moorea | collected 2018-08
GCGAACACAGCGAACGTTTTGTTGAACGTTTGCTCCGTTTGCTCTACTGAACGACTGTTCGCAGCGAACGTTCGCTAAACGGAAGCAAACGACAAATTGGAGTGTTTGCTGTAGCGAACGAAGATGGCGGCGCCCACAGGGTCTTTTTCATAACGCAAAATTATACTATATCGCCCACACTATGGGCGATAAAGGAAGAATTTGAATTAATTAGTGACACGTGACCGTTTGCTGAACAGTGATCGTTCAACGCGGAGACTGTTTGCTGTTGCAAACAGAAAACAAAACGTTCGCTGGGCTGAATGGGCCCCTTATTTGCCCCCTCCTGCCAGTTAGAAAACAGGTCCACCAGACTTAGAGGCTAATCCACACAGGAAGGCCAGGAGCTAGGATTAGGTTGTCAGAGGTTGTGGTATTTGAGCATGCCTTTGGATTTTTTTTTTCTAGGATTGTGGGAGCTCATCCCTCACTACCACCCCCGGCAATGTAACAACCCGTTTGGACCTGAATATGTCATAGATATAGATGTTTCAAATCATTAACATGTGGAGTCGCTACAAAAAAGCAGTATTGATTATGTCTTGCCATCAGGTGTTGTTTGGGAAGTAAGTGTAGTGCAGCAAATAATACAATGCTGGTGGAATTAGGGTGGTTCAGCAGTGGAGCATTTACAAATGTTGCGTATCATTTGTCTACTCAATGACTCTTTTTTTCCAGGGGTGTTTTCCAACAGAGGCGAAACAGTTTTTGGACATTACTGACGGTATAACCAAATGTAACATCCGTGTAATATATTTGGTGTAACCAAAAAGCAGACAATGTCAACAGTTGAAAATATTTATGCAGATATATTTTTTAAGGAATTAAATTTGACTCGCACTTAAAAACGTGATAAAAACACACACAAAAAATGTATATATTAAGTAGCCATGTTCTATATAAACCGTAAATATAGTGGTTTTTATTTTCCAAAATGATGTCATTTTCGAAATGTCTGTATGTTGCATGGCAAAGCATCCCTCACTCAGTCCAGAACTGTTTGGCTATCCTGCTCCGTCTTTTATAGTGTGATGTGTCAAGGACGTTGCCTCGTTTCCGTCTATACGAATTTGACAGACGAAAAGGCTTAGAACATGGGACAAAATGTAAATTTCAGAGCATATTCCTTGCCGTTTTTACTCCAAAGTGGTTAAAATGTCAACGCGCGTTTATGACGGTGGGTTAGTTCTTAGCCCTGAGGAAGAAAAGCGCCTAGCTGATCTGTTTAATCGCATCGATATCAATAAGGATGGCAAGATCGACATAAGTGATCTGACGACCGCGTTGCATTACATGCAAGTCCCCCAGTTTCCAGGCCAAGCTCAGGTACAAGAACTTGTGTTTGCATTTTAAAATATGCATGCATTGCAACATTAAACAGGTTATTATCAACTGGTTTTCATTGCAAATACAATGTATCATATTGCTGCTAAGTACTACACCTGAAAGGCTGAAGTAGTATGGGCACTGTAAAATAATTTACCGCTGCACTGCCTGCACCCTTCGCTAGGTACAAGAACAAGAACATCAGCAAATTTACATCTGGCTACCATCAAATATTGCACACAGAGGTACAGGAGCTATCTACCTTAAGGCTTTTATGCACAAACCATCTCCAATAACAATAACTTAAGTGATGTTGGCATAATCATGAAATACTCCTCTATCGCCCAATTCATGGGTGATTTTAGGTACTTTTCCATTATGGAAAAGCCAAAGTGTTTAATTGGGTGGTAGGGAAGTATTTCAGGATAAAGTCATAATGTTGGCAATATCTTCCAATATTTAGTCCCTGCTTCTCCATTTTAAGCCTGCGATTGCATTATGACGCCAGCCAGGAAGCATGCAATTGGAGGCTAAAACAGAATATTTCGCTACATAGCCATGATTGGTTCCTTCCCAACAAAAAGGGCATCACCAAAGTCAATAGTACAGAAATTATAGCTGTTGGCATGATTGGTGTGAAGTTTTGAAGTTTAATATGTACGGAACACCAACAAAAGCTATGACCTAATCTTGCCTTTTATAAAAGCTAGAAACTTTTTTTGCTCTACAGACTTGTCCCTAATGGGCTAATACTGTCTTTATTATATATTTAATCATACACTACTCTACCTTATATACCTCCGGTAGTACTTTTTGTTAGAACGTAGCCATAATGCTAATGGCCCATTGTCTATTAAAGAAAGATTGTTATCTTGTTTTTGCTTCATTTGCAGCAATGGATGGCCCAATATGATAAAGACAAAGATGGGATTGTCACCTTCAGTGACTTTGTCAAATATGTTATGGAACATGAGAAGGCTTTGCGACTATCCTTTGAAAGGGTAGATCACAATAAAGATGGTAAGTAAGCAGTGCACATGGTACATGACTGCATGTGTACTGAAAATGTATAAGAATACATATTTCAAAAGCAACTACTGTCTACATTAAACTTGGGGTCAAGTACCGATAATTATGCTTGAATCAAGTAATTGTACTTGAATCAAGTACAAGTATGTTTATAACGACACCCACCCCCCTCATGCCATGATGTCTCTCTGTTGTTTGATGATGCCCGACAGCATGCAAAATTCGAATAGGGGTTTTCCTTATATGACAATGTAACAATGCAAGTTTCTTTGATACCAAGTAAATTTTTTTCCCATTTGCTATTACCAAATACAATTAGTACTATTCTACTAGTATATAAGTATCAAACTTACAAGTACAGTACTTGACCCCAGGCCTGATATTTAAATTGTTTTTCTGCTGCTTGCTTTGTTGCAAATCAAGGGTTATAGCCTTATACCTTAACTGATGTATTCAAAGTAGTTGATTCTCATTCATTGAACTAATAGTGGGATGATTTCCACATTCTGACTGACACATAACTTTTATTTATGTAAAACAATCTTATGTTGGACCTAAGTAGGTTCCACATTTTATGAAAATAAATATGATACTTACTGTAAATTCATTAATGTTTGTTAGGCCATAGGGATTTATTTGGCGATTTTCGGGACTGTTTAAATCGCAAAAATAGATACCCGCAAACGTATTTCAGGTACCTAGATAATTAACACGACCTGTACTAAACCGCAAATATTAATCCTCGCGAACACGGTTTTTTGTTTCAAAAATGCAAAAATTAATCCCCGCAAACATTAATGAATTTACAGTATTGCATTTCATGTTTAACCGATTATTCTCCCCTTATCAGGTCTCATTGACACAGATGAGATCATGCAAGCCTTCTCCAAAATGGGGGTTCATATAGACCGTGCTGAAGCCGAAAAGTTACTCAAACGGTGAGTAATAAGGCTGCATACATCATATACACGTATTGTGCCTTTGTTTTCAACATACTTAAGTATGAAATGTCAGGATGAACATAGTTCTCAGGGTTATTGACACACTTAAGCAAATTGCAACTGCATATTTCCAATAAATTTATTACACTGGTATCGGTAATTATCACAGATTAATAGACTAAAATGTTACGGCAAAAGTAAACTTTTGCTAGAAATGGAGGGAAAATGTGCTGCAATTCTAACAGCAGAAGATACATATTCATGATGCTAGTATTTGATGATAATTTGGAAGTTCTTAATGGTACATGTTCAGATAACCATTTTGCATTAGACATGTTAGATGATACTTGGATTTTGGTAGATGTACATTTTTGCTCACCTTCAGAATGTGAAGCGCTGTCACCAATTCTGATAAATAAATAAGCTCTAAAACTTCTGCTGTGACAAAAAAAATTACAATGAGATTTTGCCTGAAATTTTAGAATGGATAAGGATGAAACGCTGATGATTAATTGGAATGAATGGAGAGAGTATCTGCTGCTTAACCCATCGTCGGATATGCATGACATTGTACATTATTGGAGGCATGCTACGGTAAGAAACGTCATCAATACATATTGTTTTCTGTCGATGCATTTTCAATCCCTGTGAATGTGATGGTCTTTTCAGCTTCTCACACCTTGGCAACTGTTCCGCCGACTTGTCCATGTTGTCTGTACAATGCAGTAAAACCTGTCTTGAAAGATCGTCTTATTGGCCATAAAAATGTGGTCTCTCAAGCCATTTTGGTCTCTGGTGACAGGTTCAATTATATTGACATGTAGGTCCTTCTGACAAGAATATTTGGTCCTTCATGACAGGTAGTCTCTCATGGCAGTGGTTTCTCAAGACAAGTTTCATTGTAGCCCACCAGTACTTCCCAGCGACGCGGCTGAAAGTTTTTCTGAAATTCTGAGGGCCGCTGTGTAGGCTGAAACTTCTAGTGCCTCATTAATATTGAGCAGCAAAGAGCGGAGTTGGAGCTCTCAAAATGCCCGAGGCTAGGTTTTGACTTCACTTACTAATCTGAGGAATTTGATTGGCTGAAGATCTAACTTAAAATCAGAACTTCGACTTGAGTATTTTCAAGAACGCTAGTCTAGTATGTACTACTGGGTGGCAGTGGGTGCGTAATATGTTAGTTTAAATTGATATGACTTACAAATGTAAATTATCATTCAGATTTCAAAAAGAGCTGTTTCCCAAGAATTGCTACCGAGTTTCCCAGACCCTGTAAACTGGCGTATGTTGGTTGTTATTCCAAGGATATGTAATGAATATTCATGAGGTTGCTTTAAGCCGTTCCAACTGTGGCGACTTCCATAGCACAAAACTTGGTGTTTCAACTTCAAGTTTCCATGATGTCTTAAGGCAAACGGTGGAAAGTCTGTCACAAGTATTGTCAGGGCACTTCAGATAAGTGGCACTAGCACTGCGCTTGTATGGAACTAACAACAAGCAGTATGCATCAGTTGCTACCTGGGTTTCTCTTCTCTTTTTTAAGACCACCCACGGGATATTGAAATTGTGGTCTCATGTGACATGGTCTTTAAAAAACAAGTGGTCTTTCACTAATGGTAGCTGTTGTTTTAGTGGTACGCCAAATCACAGTTTTATGGACCCTGAAGTGGTCTGATGGTCAAGATGGTCTTTAAATAAATGGTTGTAAGATAAAAGAAACCCTGTACTCATAATTTTGCAGTGGGAGTCATAGAGTTCTGTTTACACAGGGGCATGGTAACATTGAATTTTAAGCTGTGGTAAACATGGTAAACGTGGGGCACCTAGAGTACACTATAAAATTCTTAGTCAGCCAATGAGCTACATGTACACATGGTGTAGTACTAGTACATATACCTCTTACTACCAGTAAAGTGACCACATGTTAGAACAGCAATACCTGGAAAAGTTTACACGGATTTGATCACTGAGCCCTCATGTTTATATAAGTCACTGAAAGTCAGTGTACATGGTGTATATATTGGTAAGGATGCCTGCCCAGAATGAAAAATTATGAAATATTTACTGTACATAAAGTTGACAAAATCTGTCTGTCACACAAAAAAATCGCCAGCCACAGGGCATGCAGGCAGGTGTTAATTTTGAACCCCGTACATGCCCAGCTGTACATGCCGTGTGTAACTTAGTAGTAAGTACCGGTAGTATTTGATCTGTTGGCATGTCGGTGAAACTTTGTCTTTTCATCTTTCATTATACGTCGAGGTGTCATTTCTACAGGTTCTAAGCATGGAAGATGGCATTTATGCAATTTTTGTTTGGTACCTGCGGCATTAATGCTTGTTTACCTACCCCCCCCCCCAATCCTCCCCCCCCCCCCCCAAAAAAATAAACAAATAAATAAATAAAAAAATGTACATACACGTGTATGTACTGTGTGTCTTCTAATCATGCTAATATTGGCGCCGGTATGTGACGTAGTCAGAGCAAGACCTTAAGGACTTATTAACATCTTTGTAGTCACTTGTAGCAGTAGCAAAGGGGTTTTGGCTGCCATATTAGTACTATTTACATGTAGGTATATTGTATAGAAGATTAACCTGTGTAGTGCGGCTGCTAAGGGAAGGACCACAGATGCATCAATCATCCTACTTAGCGATTTATGCAAGGCCATTTAACCAATAGGTCAGAACTCCAAAGGTTATACATGCTATATGGAGCAATGCCAATTTCTGGCCCTGGATATAGAAGCTTTTGTGCATAGAAGTTTTCAATAAGTTGGGAGCTAGATAGTGAATAGTTTTCGAGTCTTTTGATCATGGAAATGGAAGGCCCTCTTATCCCCAAATTTTACTGTTACCCAGGCTAATACATGTACCCCAAAGTCATGTTGTACAGTACACTGCAGTACAGCAGTTAGGTTGGTTGTGGCAAAAGTCCTTCAGGTATACAGGTATAACTCGGGTAAACTTACAAGGGACGTTGTAATAATAAGCAAGGTCTACAAAACCGATCCAGTTGGTTAAGGCATCGAAGTTCAATGACATAGTTTCCCTTACGCAGGTTACGTAGGTTAGCCAGCGCTGATTGGTTATCTTGTTCAATGGACGTGTCAACATGGTTAAAGGTGCTCAGATGTACAGTGACATTTTGAACTCTGTCCTTTGTTTGAAATCAATAGAGCAGAATGATTTCTGCTCTCAGCCACATAGGCCTAATGTAAACAAATGGCATGCTTTACACCATGAGTCAGCAATATACACGAATGTATGTTGATATACAGCGTAGTTTAGTATTTGTAGTAACGTCATTTGGAGGAATATAATGCTTTGCCCAGGGTATCTCTAATGAATAGTGAAGTCCTTTGGAGGAATATATATATATATATGTTATATATATATGTTTATTCGTACTCAAATGCAAATACAGGTGGTATAATGCTTTGCCCAGGGTTACACAATGTTATAGTACCAGCCTTTTGCAAGCAGACTGAAGCATTATGTACCTGACCTAAATTGCAAAGCCCGAGCATGTATGTAAAGTAGGCCACATTGGCACATGTACTACATGACTGCCTGATGCTACTGATCAAAACACAGCATGCCCATACAATTGGGTTTTCTTTTGCACCTGTTGTATGCCCAGGTTATTGACCGTGAAGGGTCACCGTGTGGCGCAGCAGAATGCACTCATATAATCTAGTAGGGTGGAACTGCTCAGAAAAAGACTACGGTTGGGCAGTTAGGATCACTTATTGATCAATCAAAAGTTACACATGGCACATGCTTTGTTATGTATTAGCTTGATCAGTTAGGAACACATCTGAATTAAGAATACTTCGGCCTTGACCTTAGGTTGGGTGGGTTTTAATTTCAAGATTCCACCTTATTGCTGTCTAGTATAATACCTGAATACACCCATGAACTTAGATGGCTTCAAAGTTTATGACACTCTTGCAGTGGTAATCAGGTAATATACAGCCTACTAAAACACAGTACATGCCACAGGTTGGGTTAATACAGTGCACTGCTGTATACAGGTACATGTATCATGTGTATACAGTGGGATCTTTCTTAAAAAAAACTACTGGGACATTATGTTGAAGACACAATGTGTACGTATAGATACTAGGTGTCTTATAATCATTATGTAGCTACATTTTCTCTGTACTAGTATATAATTAAGGTCAGGAAAAGACAGTCTTAAATTGAAGGTGGTCTCGAAATGGAAGGATGTTTAAAAATTATTCATCCGGGCAATATAATGGTGAGATAGCCTCAGGCTGTTAAATTGGTCTTTGAAGACAGGTGGTCTCTCATAGTAGTGGCATGGCCACTTGGCTAGGTATATACTATTTATTTGCTGATATTATACACAAACATCATTTTGTCACTCACTGGGATACTGGGCTCTTATTATCATGATGAGGTATGTAACATCATCAACATTCTGCATTGATACAACATGTAAAATGCATGTGGTTGTTTTTACATGCTGCACCGGTAGTTGTGATTATAACTATTTACCTAGAGACTGTCATATGCGTCAATAACATTGTGGGCCAGCTGGAGCTCAATGTGTGTCATGCATTGTAGCAATGTACACAGGTAGTACAGAGTCCCTCTATTTTACAACCCTCTGTTTCAAGAGCACCCTTGATTATAAGACTGCTTGATATGGTCCCAAAGGCCAATTTTCGATATGTTAAATGACCTTTATTTTAAGGCCACTTGCAATACAAGACCACATTTTCTTGGTCCCATGGGTGGTCTTAAAATAGGGGGACAACTGTACACGTATAAAGGGATGTAACCAGAGGGTGGCAGCAGCAGTCAGTGTATATTGTATGTTACATTGCTAACCCAGATTCCTAGCATTCCATAAGGATGCCATTCTACATAAACAGCCCCACTAGTCTATGGTTCTAGCATCATGTGCATGTACAGAAGCTAAGGCAATTGACATGATTAGGGCCTGGACAGTTCTAGTTACAGGTAGCCTGGCTTGATTATGAAACAAAATACAGTTGAGACCTGCTCTAAAGACCACCAGTATAGAGATCACCTACTTATAAAGGCCACTTTTTACGGGGAGTATACTTTCTATGTTATAAGGACCACATTTTTGTTGGTCCCTACTGTGGTCTTTATATACAAGTACGTTTCACGTATTGTGAAAACCTAGGATTTAAGAAAGTCCATTTTACGACTTCCTAAATCTATTTTGAAACTGGCCATTAATATGACACCAATCATATTGTCAGTATAAATATCCCACCTTCATGTGCCACTTAAATGTCCTGGCCGATTACAAAACCTTTTTCTTCCTACTGGGTTGGGTGGTCTTATGTCTAGGCGGGGATAATGTTTAGAGGAGACTGCAGTGTCATAACTGCAGCAGTGACCTGTTGGCACCAAAGAAGGCTACTACTAACTACATATACCGGTAGTAGGTTGAACATGATCTGGCATCCTCCTTCAATGTTGCCCGGCAATGTTGTCATACCAAGAGATTCTATGCTGCAGCCTGAGGCCTGCTATGGGTAAGGTTTGAATAGTCCTGGGCGGGGCGGGCCAGGAGGTATGAGGTGTGCCTATGTTGTGGGGGGAGGAGGGAGGGTGGGCAGTGCAGCATGATCACTGATAGGCGGGTACTGGGAATCCCCGTCTGCCTGCGCTGGCTCACACTCTACTCAGAACTGTGACTAAAACCAAAACAGTCCCCTACTGACACGAACATGTGCGGAAGGCGGGTCCAAATTTCCTAGTAATGCGTCAATTTCTTGGCTTGTAAAAGGCTTGGACGTCATTGGGTCCTGGTTTGGTCCTAGTCCCCCTGCTCCGGGTCCATTATACGTTGATAGTGAAGGAGATTCCAGAAAGTGATGTACCCGGTAAATGGGGACCTTTAACATGCTTGGCTGGAAAGCCCACTTGGGGTATATAATACAACTGCACTAGTGCTTACAGTTTCACAATATTAGCATAGATACTGTCGTGGACACAGGGTGCTCATTCCGTCTGACTTGCACATGATACTTGAACTGGATAGTAACCTAATGGTGAATCAGCATAAGCAGAGCATTTCTCAGACTTTTATCAGTGCCATTTCATCGAGATTCACAATTTCCTGAATCATACGTGAAGTGAAAAAGGTACGGTTATCCCACACGGTATACATGTAAAAGCAGGACCTATATTATGGATGGTTTACTCTCGAAGTAGGAATAGGAGCGAGTAATATATACATTTGCTGCCAGTACATTCTCGACGATCCGATGTGTTGAATAAAACATTGATCAATACCTGCTATCAAGAAGCACTTGACATGACTCTTACTCCCTGCAAGACACCAGTCATATAAATGTTGCTACACTTCACCCAACCACTCGCCACGATTTGACGATTCCAAGAGTTCTTCGTTCAGTCTGTCGTTGCTTTGGACAGGGACAACAGTAGCGGGACTTACGGATTGTGTTTGGCCTTTTCTGGATGCAATAGAGTGTTTCTGTCATTTGTGAAGTGACCGAAGAATTGGATCGACCTAGTTCGATAATATAATTATAGCAACCATCGACTCCATTGCCAAGTTAAGACTTCGCTTATCTCTTTTAGTCTAGAGCTGATTCGTTGTCAGGTGGGCAAGAAATCGCTGGATATTGCAGTTGCCAAGATATATAGATATAACCCGGCACAGCAAATTGAGTCCCCGCACAACGTGGTGTGGTGTTAATAATAATAAATCACAGATTTTTGCTCATACGTGTGACCAAAGTGATCTATTTTTGATTGGGAATACCTTGGGAAAAATACTAGTCTATCACAGTTTTGATCTACACTCGGACGTCCACATTGATTTGTGTCTAAATAAAAATTTTCCACGATGATGGCTTTCTTGATGATAACACCCAACAAGATAAAGACGCCTGAAATAACTCCGTGTTCTAGTGGTTTGATTGAGGAAAGCTCTCTGGGCCGGGAATTGGACAAGGATATCTCTCTCCATCCAACAAACTGCCGTATCAGTAACGTGGAACAACCGAATGGATTAACACTGTTAATGGCTCCGTCCTGCAGTTCATGTTATGACACTAACATCATGGACATGGCAGCCAAATCTGGTCCTGCGTGTTTATGCCCTGTACCTGTAACTGGTGTCACAGCCAGCAGTGCGCTAGTCAATAGAAATTACTATCATAACACTGCCGGATATCATAGTCAGACAAATGTAACGTATTATGGATCTTTTCTGGACTTGGTCGATTTACGGCTGCTTCGGATACAGTTGAGTTGGCGGTTGAAAGGGCTTGGTGAGATCTTGGTCCCGGCTACTGCACACACCGCCAGGCATTTCAGACACACCTTACAGGTAACTAATATTTTGCTTAGCCATTATGATGCTGCAGTGGTCCCCGTCTAATGGGGAGACCCCTTCTGCCATACAATTCTGTCCTAATTAGAGAGTTGTCCTATGTTGAGTGGGAGCATCACATGCATTCATGGTACTTGGTGCCAAGACTGTGTGGCCTTTCTAGAAGGATGTCCTTTCTAGAGAGTGTCCTTTAAGAGAGGGATCACTTATTACATTAACACATAATTTTACTATGGCTGAGACTGGATTTTACCTCTTCCTGAGCTTTGATAGGCCACCATCACTATCATGACACTGGCCGCATTCAAGAATCAAGTGTGGGCATGGTCACCACCACTGAAGAAGACTGGTGACGGCCTCTAAATAAAGCTCAGCAAGAACTAACAGTCTTAATATCGGCCATGGTAAAACTGGCTGAGACCAAAAGCAACAGCTACGTACTAGTATGCTTTTACTTTTCATGTTTATGGTAATACTTTAACAATATTCTATGCAGCATATATGTGCTTTAAGTGAAGTGTATCATACGTCCTGTAGTAATGCGTTATAAACATGATAACCCCTGGCCCATGATTTGAGCTCGGAGGGCTTAGCATCATTTGAACCTGGCTGTACAGCCGGCATGTACAGTGTAGTGTCTAATTTTAGGAATACACATCTGGCTCAAATTCACTGGTACCGGTATGTACTTTTGAGTTATTACAGGCTTGAAAAGCAAGCATCAGATTTAAGACTGTTGTATGTAGATACTTGTATGTATCTACCGCTGTAAAAAAGTCCATTCTATACCACATACTTGGCATGCTACCAAAGGTGGGAGACAGGAGTTATTATGTCTCATTCTAATTAACATGCGGCTGATGGCCCTTTTGGCCTTAGGGCGTGTACATCCCCGGTGTTGGAGGCCCAATTTAAACTCCCTACGGCATCAATGGGATTAAACAAAAGACATTAAAATGGGACAGTTTCTAATCATGCTGATGGCTCTATGGTAATTCCAGGTTGAAAGCTGAAGATATACAATGATATATAGCTGATAAGTTACTACCCCCGGTAGTATGTATATCATATCTATACTTTTGCTGCTTAGGATTATGATCTTCTGGTAAATATACATGTACTGTTGTTCATAGGATACAGGCAGGTATTAAGTTTACAATGTAAATAAGCAGGGATGGAATAGCAAGGAAAGCATAAAAACAATAACAGAATATCATTCAGGTGACTAAGTATATTATATATTTTGGAACCCAGAATTTAAACCACCCCTTCCTGAGCCCCACAGTGAGCCCACACGATAGGCTTTAATTATCTTGATTATGAAGTGGCACATGGTACATGTGCAGTGGTCCCTCTATATTCATGACATTTACAACCCTTTACTGTAAGACCACATTGAATGTGTGACCACTCGTTACAGGTTACAGATTACAGATTACCATGATTACGATTACGATTGCCGTTTTCTGTGATACGGGCCAAGAAAACACCTGTGGTCTTATATGACAGGTGGTCTTAAAATAAAAACGTCAGTGACACAGAAAATAGAAACAAATGAGAAAAGGTGGTATAAGCATTGGTCTATAGTGGTTAAGAGTTTATGGTGTCCTTTGGGGTTGTGGAAATAAGCCCTAACCATCTGACCATGTCAAATCAAAGACAGCACTGCAGACGACAGTTAGAATGAGAGGCTTCATGCTCATAATACTGGCTGTATCTTGTACCGGGGTATATGACCAGCAAATGTCGAATGCTTTTATATTCACTCAATTTAAGATAGTATTCTGTTTGAAATGGTGCCATGATAGGTTCTTAATTGTGTCAGGTTGCATTTGCGTAACCAAAAGGCAGTTTTCCAGGAAACTTTGCCAAAAAAACCTTCCATGAGATAACAGGGCAACTTCCCGATCTTATCATCACGATCAACATGATCAATACTCTTGAGTTCTCAGCAGTGAGTAAGGTAGCTATGGCATCCTTGATTTTATGCTGATGAACCACGTGATCTAGCCATTCA
>JAAUYG010103508.1_pt1 | contig 12719 bp, 8 predicted proteins | sample 7278091 | NCBI WGS metagenome assembly JAAUYG01 (sample SAMN14350201, study PRJNA611818) | marine sediment metagenome | isolation source: surface marine sediment (0.6m) | place: French Polynesia: Moorea | collected 2018-08
ATCGGCACATATCGAAACCTGATGCTTTTCTTCGTAACATTTTGCATAAACCGATTCAGTACTTTAACACTGTGCTGAGCAATCGATGAAATAGCTTAGAATTTTACACGTTTTCTCCCCTAATTCCCGACGAGGACAACCGAGAAATTTCAAACATTGAGAGTTTGCCGATGCATCGCATGTAACAGGCTTTGAACAAAAAAGAACGATATCAATTCCATCGTAGTGTCGATGAGACGTCTGTGTTCTTCACAGAGGCCTCTCCGTTTTAGGACATGTACCAATGTCGGATTACCGCCATCTGGACTACTAAAAATGCACAAAAGTTAAACTTTCACGCTATAAGACATGAAGAATAAGCCATATTTATAATCAATGGTGGCCTGAAATGTTTGAGGTAGTCTGATAAAACAGACCAATGTCTATCTACTAGATAGAGCAAGGCTCTAGAGTAGGTGTCGTCAAGTCCCGAATTCCCTGGTGGTTATAAAGACAGAATCCAATGCAAAGAGCCCACTCTCGTCTCTAATGCTCAGAGCAAGTAACTTGAGAAAAGGTTCATCCTAAGTCAACTTCCAAACATGCTTAAGGACCGGTTTAGCCTGAGAACAAACGCAAGACAAGCAGGCACCGCAGGGCTCGTTTGCATGAGATACTCGGGGTCAGATAACCAAAGCCGAGACTCTAATCTAGCATTGTCGTCGCCACAGCTGTACCTTCCCTGCCCCGGCCGTTGCTTCTTGAAACATCTTAAGTTCAGAAAGGAACTTCAGCTCAATAATGAACTTGTAACCATTGGCTTTCCCATGCTTAATATTGAAGCTGGACTTTAGATTTTTAGGGGTGGTCCCCATGCTGTTCTCCTGGGTACTGGCCGGATCTGATTACGGTTAGCGACAAGGCAGGTCTGGGGGAGGGGGTAATCTCATCAGTATGGCAGGGGGCTGTCGTGTCAAGACACGCCCGAGCCAGGACGGCTGGGCAAGTTTGACGGTACAGAATGTCCCCTTGGTTAAAATGTCCTTTTTGATTTTCATATGAGAGAGAGAGAGAGAGAGAGAGAGAGAGAGAGAGAGAGAGAGAGAGAGAGAGAGAGAAAGACTACATTAAGTACTACTACATTAAGTACGATCGGACATTTTTAACTTTGAAATATTTAAGTTCTACTACTACTACTACTACTACTACTACTACTACTACTACTACTACTACTACTACTACTACTACCTAGTAGTACTACTACTAAGTAGTACGTAGTACTACTACTACTACTACTACTACTACTACTACTACTACTACCTAGTAGTACTACTACTAAGTAGTACGTAGTAGTAGTAGTAGTAGTAGTAGTAGTAGTAGTAGTAGTAGTAGTAGTAGTAGTAGTAGTAGTAGTAGCAGCTGTTCAGGCACCATAACTTCCTTGTCCTCTTGTTCCATTTCTGTTTACGCTTGGCCACCATTATTTCGTGCTTTCATTTTCCATTGCGATGCGGTCTAGCAGACTGGGATTTAACTAGAAGACCCCAAAACTTTTCAGCGTGGTGTGGTATAAATATGGAAGCGCTGGCTTAATTAGCATCCTCTTTCTCGCGTCTCTTTGTTCATCATTTCTTTCTCTCGGCTATTAGTGCCGTAATTCATCTCTGTTTCGTTCCCTTTTGGCAGTGATTTGGGTATAACTGTGTCAAAGATTAATGCATTCACTAGGTGACCAAAATATCAAATTTTAAGGCAATGCCATATCAACAGGAAACTCAAGGCGTATTTCCCGAGGACATCCATCATAGACAAACCCATGATTTATTTCATGAGAAAAGACATATATTTCACGGGAAAGCCCATCATATATTTCATATGATGGTCAATTCCTGGTTCCTTGGTGATAAATACATTTGCTCCATCTATCACGGTCAAGGGATCCCCCGTGCACCAGACTGACAACATTCATTCTTCAAGCGGGGATTCCTTTCCAATTAACCCCCATGATCTTTATTAGGGGGTGGCCGAGCGGAGAGTTTCCGGAAAACACCGTTTTACCTGTTTCGAACAAGCTATTCTAGTAGATATGTGCACATCGTTCGTACATAATCCTGTTTATGGTGACTTTTTGACGATTTTTCCCTGTTTTCAATTCTTCATCAACCGCTCTTTCAAAACGCCAAGGTCTATATGTATGTGGCATTATAATAACAACTTGATTTATTTTACGAATTTGCCATAGCCAAGATGCCGGACATCCTACCGAAGGTTAAGCATCCTCTTTACAATTGATCTTCAACCTATGGACTGTCACTGTGTTACATTATAATGCCATTTACTGCATTGTCTTGTGAATTTGTCGCAAGTCAACATCCGGCATCCAATCGAATGTCTGCTGGACCTCATCTTCCTGTTCAGGAGGATATTTCGCAGCTGTTTGATACAGCGGTCAACGAAGCCGACCCATCGGCCTTGTGGTCCATACCTCGGCGCATCTCTCATCATCGGGTCCCTTTGAGCTCCTAATGAAGGTCGGGATCTTGTCTTACCCAGCTTCCCTCTCACTCCTGCCGTCTCCCATACAACGACTCTGTGTCAGATGTTCATCTATCAAGGTTCCTTCCCCACTCACCGGGCGGCTTCCATGGTCATCTGTATGTCGGCATGTCATGTGCCGGGATGTTTGGGATGCCATGGGCAGTAAATGAATTGCCCAGGGAGAAAAGCCAAGGAAGGGGGAAGAAGGTTGCCACATGTGACGATATGGTGCATTGTGTGTCAGAAGTGCCTTCCCGTGTAACAACTGTGTGGATATTGCAAACGAAGCAGTTTTTTTCTCATCAGCTGGCTGAATTATGACACAGACGGAGATATCGTCCTAAAGGGAACCTTTTCGTCACCTCGAAGAAGGTCCCTCCAATTTCCGTCTTAGATAAAATCACTCCAGGATCCTTTGATTTTTGGAAGAAACATATCTTGGAAACAACACTTAGCGGTTTTATCTTTGCTAACAGTAACCGTTGATTTAATTGCTGACAGTAAGACTACAGTAGGTGCCTGTACTTCAGTTTAATGAAATTCTATAGATCTGTTTTTTTTTTTGGTTATCTGATTTTCCCTTGCTTGTTCCTTATCCTTGTTGTTTGAGAAGTGTGCCACCCACTGCTCTGAGGCCAGAAGCATTAAGCGTCGCTGGTATTGGGTGGCATAGTAATAAGGATAGAGATGATGCTAGTATCGAGGTGTGATACTAGTCAATCTTCATATAGATGATGTTACCACAGCAGCCGTTAATCTTCGTACATTGTAAGTACTGGTGCCTGTGCAATGGCGTTTGCCTTCCACTACCTGGCGCCGCCTGCTGTTTCATTTCCAATTCTCTCGGCTCTTTATTCAGAGGAATACATGTAGGTTAACACGTCGACTCGAGGGGCCTCTTAAAGGCACGGCTAGGCAGTATGAGATTCTACTGAATTCGATACCCCCGATATTGTGCGCTGGGGTATCGTGTCCATGGATACAAGAGATTATATTCATATGGCTATCTCAGGTAGCTAGATCATATTATCTCAGCGCGTCGTTCTCCCCAGAGAAGGGTACCATTTCCGTTGGCTGGTATCATATATCTCAGGCAGCAGATGAGAGCATTCTCGAAGCACGCACATTAATAGTCCGCCCTCCGCTTGATATCGCCCTTCTGACGCCTTTTCCGCTTGATTACATTGGCTGTTAGCGGGCCTTCGTGCTCTTCCATTACCCTCCCTCCGGCTTCTTTCTCCCCTGGAAGAAATCGACTGTGAAGATGGCATCTCGAGGCTGGAAGATTAAACGTTACTCTTTTGGCTCCGGAATTTGTTCATAAAGGCCTGGGTCTAAATGTCAAGCATACAGTGGCTTCGTGATAATAGTATCGAGAGATAACCTTTGTCACTGGCTGAGCATGTGCGTCGCCAAACACAAAACTTCAGATGTGTTAGACTTGAGGTTTTGCTTTGAATGCCTAACGGCTATGTGTGTCATTTCTGGAGTTGACCTCATTGAATCTGATCAGAACTGAACCTCTCGCATTACGGTTTGGATCCAGAAGCATTGGGCTTATTTAACGCCTGGTAGAATGCAACATTTTCCCCATTTCCGTTGGCTTTTCTATGACTTTTCCACATCTCATTCTGCCCGGCTGGCTCCAGTCAGCCTGCACAAAGCCGACTCGCCCTGATCGATGATGGACACCTTGCCCTCCCGCCGCTTTCAATAAAGCATCCGGGACAGGCTGGCGAGTTTAACTGCCCCGTTCAATAGCTGGACAACACAGGCTCGATTAGGGTGTTTGCCTTTTTGAAGAAATGGCCTTTGCTTTGATAGGAAGTGGAACAAGGGTAAACAGGCAGACATCGATTGCGCAGCATCTGTAATGCTTGGCGAAACCCTCGCAAGGGCACGTTGGAGAGGACATTTGTTATGTAGCACACTAGAGTTGATTAGTTTGTACTTTGGCTTATTGGACATTCCGATTTATGGGATAATTGTTGAAAAACAAAAGGATGGGCAAACAAAGGCAAGGCTAATGAGCAAAATGAGTTGGCTTAGCACGCGAACTATATTTAGGGCTACACTCAGAGGAGGATGCGAATGTAGCTTTGTGCTCGGCAGTCAACTTCTCTTTATTAATGCCCTACTTCATCTCCTGAGCATGGGAACTACCATGTCTATTTGCGTTACACTAGGCAAAAGAGCTTTACGTTTCTTTCTCTTTTGGCTATCAGCTAAACCATTCGACCGCTGGCGTGCGTTGGCTCGTTGCAGGAGAATGTCGCATGTGTCTCAGTGATTTAGTGGATTTCCTTTGACGTGGGAGGAAAAGCAGTGTAGACATTGTGAATGTCACAGTGAAAGGGCTTGTGTCATCCTGGGCCGGCTCCACTGCATGTCATGCCATACCGTGATATATCAAGCCCTTTCACTATCAGAATGGGTATTGGAAACAATTTTGACCTCTTTCATTTAATCCATTTTTCTCTTTCACTTTTTTGTCCATTGATGAAACAATGGACGCCTTTCGATATGCCACCGTACATTTATATAATACATGTACGTTGAAATTGAGATTTTGTTGGAGTGTCATGTGAGAGTACATGTATGACCGTAGGACCTGTTTCAATTTATGCTGCAGTGGGTGTCTATTTGTGTGGGTTTCGAAAAAAGAAAAACAAATAGTGGAAACAGGCTTCAGGGTGAAAATTAAACAACTGAACAAGTAACAAATGCAAAAAGCTGATGTTGAGTAGAAGGACAGCTTAGTCACCCACCCTCACTGCAATCCAAACCCGAACACTGGCTCTATTTCTATCGCGACCAATCCATTGAGGGACCCAAGATGGCTTTGGAAGATATAGGCACGACCATTAACGCACATTAGCCATAGATGTGCCCGGCATGTGGGAGTTTCTGTAATAAACGTCTTCTATGAGACGAGGGCGCCATGTCTTATGGTCTAGCTTCGGGACGAGGCATTATTTCCCCCGATTACGGAGAACACAGGACCCGGTTGGGTCGGCTGGATTAGTTGTCCCGCAGCACGCGACCCTCCGCTGCGTCTGCGAGTCACTGTTGCTTCGCCCTAGCAGCAATTCATTAGCGGCTCTAGCGGCGACAAGGACGGGCGTGGCAAAAAGGCCGATCCGTCACCGGGATACTACGCACAGCAGAAGTCTCGGGGACGACAGGGCTACAGCTTGGACATGAAACCCTAACATCCATCTCCAATGCGGTTTACGCCGTGAATGCAGAATTTGTGTTTTACTCACACTGAAAATGCACATGTGGGCAAAGCTTAGTTTCCAGAATGTCGATACTATGTATGACCATGTCATTTAGCTGTTAAGTGGTATAAGGGCTGTAGAAATGTTGTACAAAATTGTATGTTTTGATACGGAGAGACTGTATCTACCCAGATGTAAAATGTATAAATTATTTTATTGCAGAGTTTAGATACAGAGACTGCACATATTTCTGACGGCTGCCACGAACCAACACCTGGGAAAGTGTCTTAAAAATGACACACATCTTCACAGGGCAAGATCAATACAGTTGACTACTACGTTTTCATGGATTTTACATTGCCCGCATGTACGGATATTCTACGTCCAAATAATAAAACATATAAACGGTTCTATCCTGAAATACACGCAGAATTGAAAGGCTGGGGCAAGGCGATATGGTGTGTCCCCTGATGCACTTTCGTCCATCAAGCGACCTTGGATAGCAGGTCCTGCGTGTAGGGTCGAGGATGGGTCTGCAGTAATCAGTGATGGCGTCTGTCCCCGCATTCGCAGAGTCTGAAACTTCCTGCAAGCAAACAGGAACTCGGCCATATACACGCGGGATTTATAACCGCCGTGCCGAGTAATGGGTATTGCGCCATTACCTTGATATAAAGGTGCCTCAAGACGGAGAAACACGGCACCATAAAGACTGGAGCTTTTTGCCCCACGTACAGACAAGACAGAGTCTTCTTGTGCACAAGAAGGCCGTGCTTTGCAGTAATAAGGCATGATTTAGTTCTTTTAATCCCTGCAAGGCACACAGATTTGTTTTGTTTTTTCTTTTTCTTTTACACTCCAAAAGGACACCAGTCGATGGTGGTGCGCATTACGTCTAATCTTTATTTACAGCGCTAGTTCACGATTTTTCATTTATTTTTTATTAATTTTTTTTCACCAGCCGCACTGCGATGGCATCGGCAGTTCCGTGCAAAATGTCAGTCTCTCGCTAAACGCTGTTCCTCCCTCTGGGGCTTCCGGCATCGGTCATCCGTTTTTCCCTGGCAGGTTCCATTTGTCCGCGATGATTGCAGAGCTGGATATAAAGTATTGATGCCCTCCTATTTTATCACCAAACAAGCATTCTATCGATACACCGTGTGACAAATGTAGCACTAGCTGTTAGTCACCCAGCGACATGTGGGAAGAGGAACATTAACGCCCGAGTCAGACACACTCCGCAAAAAATATATACCACCAGTGTGTGACGAATAGAAGGCCCACTCTCCACTGCGCCAACTAGAGATGAGAACCTAACTACAATGTATAGGTAGCCTACTCCCGTGAGGCACACTGCTACTCTCATCTACTGCATGAAAATTATATTTGGAACAATTAACAGACTTAATAAATATATTTGTAAACACATTCCCAAAGCTCTCTTGTAGTGTACCTAATAATTAACATCTGCAGCAAGACAAAAATGCCCTGTTCCTTCGCCATTAAGTACGGCCTTTCATGAAAGATTTATCGAAGGTTAACGTGTTTAATTCCCACACAAAAAATTAATTCATTGGAACGGATGCTTGGCTGTCTATTAGCAGCAAATAACAAAACGATTAGGCAGTAGATCCAAGCATCGCATAACTGATAATTAAGCTGTCCATCCATCCATGGACCTCAATGATCCGATGATCCGAACCTCACATTTGATTGATACCAGCTAAACCCTGTCGTTATGACAGCTTTCAAATCGATTTTAGCACATTAGCGAAGCACACCTGGCGTTTTAATTGTAGTTAGTTTTTCAAAAGTCGTTAATCCCCCTAAACGATTTTCTCCCATTTGCATTCGCCGTGGAGTGAAATTCCGATAACCATGTCGGTTTTCAAGATGGAATCAATAAAACAAGTATCCCAGTGGAAATTCAATGTTTTGCCATTAGCTTTCTCTAATGCGCGCAACTGGTCGAATTTTGCGTGTGAGTAATTTAGATGGCGAATGAATAAAAGTGATGATGAGCAAACAAAGATGAAAAGACTAGGAAAAGTCAAGAAGCAATGGATCCCGAGAAGGAAAGTATAGGTGTATGAACTGCAGTAGACGAAGAGGTCTAGCATGAAATTTAAATACAGAATAAGTTGCTGGAATAAAATGCAATTTAACAGCAAGAGAAATAACAAAGATGGCTTTCCGTGACGCCGTTTGGTGCTACTTTCTATGTAAAGAAATGTTCAACCAACTGAACAATAATGTTACAAGTCATGAGGCTTATAAAACATCTTTTCTGCCAAGGGTCTACCTTGGGCCACACTTTTTTAAATAATAAATAAAGACATCTTCCCTGTCCCCCCCCCCTCCACACACTTTTCGCAGTGTTCATCTCCAACATACATGTATACACTGTCGAACAGTTATCAATGCACCCAGTCAATCGAAACCTTTTTCAACGTCGTCATTCGTCTAGCTCCATCACGAACACATTCATTTTCTTTGAAAGTGCCACTCGAAACACATACCGAAACCAGTTCAGCCTTACCTCACCCGGAGACCAAAATGCAATAACTTAGAAAGATGGAATAGATTTCTACCTTTATCTGGCTCGTCTGTCATTTCTAAAGCACACCACTGCAGCCATAATCAATCAATTCTTTCCGGAAAAGAAGGAAGCCACTAGCCTTCTGGGGAGCTTCCATCTTTCTTGACATCCAGGTAACAGGCAGAGGAGTGATGATAGTCCACCACTTGACTCCGTGTCGAGCCGCAGGTAAACATGTCCCATTATCGCCCAGGCCGTACACTTCAGAGCACTCCAGACAGCTGGGAGCGGGAACCGAGCAGACGAGAGCAGGTGCCGGTCAGACGATATCCTCTTTGGTTGCTTAGCGACCGTTGTGTGTCGGGTCACGGGAAATGCACCTATTACCTGGTCAAAGTTGCCATTAGTGTTCCGTGTTACTATGGACCGACGGCTTTCTTATTCATTTTGTTTTTGTTTTTTTTTTTGGTCTCAGTTTTCAAAAATGACTAAACCCTTTAAAATAATTATTTTTAAAGGTTATTTGTCAGAGGTTTACTCTGAAAAAAAAAATAGATCGTCTATTTTCCACGTCAGATCTCGGCAGTAACAACGCTATAGGTATAAAGGCCCCATACATGTATTAACAAAACGAAATCGACATGGAAACCTTTAAAATTATGGCTCAGCAGGTGGCACGAAACGATTAAGTCGGAAAAGGGTCACCAACTTGAGTAACAGAAAAAAATAATACAGTACGGGAAACGGACACTTCTGCAAGGTTGTTATCAGAAATATAAGTGATATAACTGATTTTAGTAACTATTATTGGCCATAGGGCCTTCTATTGACCTGTGTATCGATTTATTTGAAGGGCATATTGGTTTATTATAACATATTGCTATTTTAAATGTCTAATAACAAGGGACTTAATATCGCCAGGCGAAATATCGATTCCTGATTGAAATGACCCTTGAGCTTTCCGCACGCAAAAAAAAAATGAAGTTCAATTTAATTCGATCTCCAAGGGAATCAAGCACAATTTCGTTACGACGTTTGAAAGCCACCACAAGTAGAGTATTGATGTTCACTTATGGGCTTTTACGCGGAGGTTCGTTATATCGCTATTCATTTTCAACGTCGATATCTCTATTATGAGCCTGGATAGGTAGGCAGACCCTCTCCGCAGCGATAGCTCACTAAACGCAGGGTTAAATGACCCATTCTCGAGCCGAGTGCTCTTCACGTCAGCTCGCAGCCAACTTCAAGCTAACTTCAAACTGAGCCGATCTTTGCACTGGAAAACTTGGAGAAGTAATCAGTCTTGCAGACATCCCGTAATAACGGCTAATGCCTCCCGCTCCTTGGCAACGGTTTGGATGGACGTCCGGTTACTTTATATTCGTCCTGGTGACGGGATATGGACCATAATAGCCGACTCTGGCAGACTAAACACCGGAGACTACAGCTGAAGACGAAGCCCATTGTGCTCCGGGGAAGATCGTTATATCGACGAGAGTCGCCCGAGGGGAGTGGGAAATGGCGAACCTGACCTGACTGGGGCATACGACAAGGACTATATAACGTACTTTAAATAGTCGAGGATTTCCACCAGGCAGATGGTCGGATGTCCTTGACCATAAAACTAAGTCTTGCATTCAGGGGGCCATTCAAAGACATCTAAATCACGGATAGCTTCGAAGGGAATAGGACCTGAGGAGTGTCATTTGTTTCGTTCTGTCATTAATGTCCCATCTTCAGCCGCCATTCGCTTCGGATAGCGCAGGGTTAAGTGATCAGTGGCGGGTTATAAACATATTTAAGACGTCGGGGGAAGATTATCTAGGTGTCAGACGCATTACTTATCGAGACAACATACAATTGGTGTCGTCTTTTAATACACACTCATGTTGCGAACAGTTTGTCTGCTGAATGTATTGTAAGTGGACGATGTACCTTGCTTTGAGAACAAATGTCGAACTTATTACATACATCCTCACTTGACTTATATATGAGCTGTGCTGAACCATAAATTCCAATCATTGGAGAATATCGATATATTAATGCTGTTGATTTCCTGAGGCAAAGTTATATTTAACTTCTCCAACTGTTTGACCAAATTTGCTACTACATCTATATATGGGAATCGCCCGTGAAAGCAATCTTTAGAGAAACTGGAGCAATACAATAATACATTCAACAAGGACATTGAGACTTGAGAGAGAGAGAGAGAGAGAGAGAGAGAGAGAGAGGGAGAGAACTCAGCCTTCACACTACCTGCTACCAGCAGTTGACGCTACATGGGCTAGAGCGGTAGAAGTTGGATATTTACCCCGCTATGGGGTTGGGCGTTTAGTTCAAAGCTTCCGTGTGTATTATATCACAAGATTTGTCATCTTTCATCTCAAACTAGTCTATTGATTATCAGCGGCAGAGGGAGACCCTGAGGGCAATCCTATTACCCAGGCATTGGGGAGATCTAAAGTGGAACGGAAAACCGGAAGCGGAAATCTCCTGTCGTCTGCCCAGGCAGTCGCCAGGGGGCGCTGTGGCGTCCCCAGCTTAGTCAGGACGCTACTTAAGTTTCCGTGGGTGTGCCATTGCTGGCATTAAGGGTGCTTTTGTCGGAAGGAAGACTGAGAAAAGATGGCAGATTTATGAGACAGATGTTCCGAATATCCCGTTTTTTCGTTTTGGTTAAAGAGTACATCGTTCTTTGCGTGCCTGTCGTTACTTTGAGAGTACTTCCCGTTGCCAACAAGGCTAGAGAGCATAATATACAGATTTCTGATATATTTAGCCGTCTATCTGCCAAACTGAACAACGAACCACAACGTTTACAATTCATAAAGTCTTACATTATTGCTTAGTTACTTTATACTCAATAATGTCCCCACGAATACTGTTCTTACATTTTCACCCAAATGTGTCATTGATATACTTCGTTAGTTTTAACTTGTATTTCCTGATCATAACTCGTGTACTAATTTTGGCTGTTTTGTTTCCAGATGCTGCCTAGTATAGCCTTTCTGGCAGTGACACTGGGTCTGCCCACAGTCTGTGAGTATAATTCCCTAATATATTTGGGTCAAAGTTGCTGAAATAGGAAGCAATTTTAGTTGAAAATACATGTGATAGATATTTAATGTAACTTGGCAAATACTTTTGCTTTTCGCGATTTTTTGGTCATTCATTTTGTAATTACCACATCAACACATACAATCTGTGATAGAATTCTTGTCAGCCGAAAATATTGTGCATATAATTCTCATTCGTCCACAGTGTCCCCAGTTTATCATTGTTTCCCACTGTTGTATCATTGCATTGTAACAGTGTATTATTGCTCACCTAAGATGAGTGACAATGTAATGACACAAAATGTACTGAGGTTGTGAAGCATCAATTTAATGGGTTTGCTCTGATCATGCTGATATTCATGCAATAGAATATACGACATAGTACATGTACCTTTAAAACTGCGGGATGACCTTCACATAAGTAACACACAACAATAAAAAGGTTGCGAATGCACTAATGAACTATCTCTGTCACCCCACCTTAGATATATAACTGTAAGCAATTCTGTCAAGGAAACTATTAAAGAGTCCAGTACTTGCACTAGACGCTACCTTTGTGTTGTGATTATCGTCGGACATTCATCGTTCGCGGGGAAATAGAACACCGTGCCAATGATTTGTAACCTACCAACGCTAAGTAAAGTTACAATGGACTGTTATATACTGGATCAGATATTATTCTATTCCATTATGATCATTGTAAGCCGATGTGTGTTTGCTTTTTTTTTGTTACAACACACTTTCTATTAATGGCTTCGTGTGAAATACACAAAGTATTAAAATATTTATTTCTGTTTGAATTCAGGCCGAGCCTTGTTTGGTCCCAAGTATCGTACATCCACCATCTCCTGCTATTCCAACCAGGCGTGTACGGCGGCTGGGGAGGTGTGTTGGGGGCTGTACAATGGCTGTGCCAAGGGGGTGTGTATGTGTGATCCCGCCAGCCAGATCGAAGACCAGTCTGGGCGCTGTAGACCATGTACGTTTACACGAAAGTATATATATCTCGAAGACTGTAAATGTGGCATGTGTATTGCACGCGTGCTCCAAATGTGGATTTTATGACGAATATCTGATATTTCATTGACATATCATGTTGGTATTGCAATATATTATCACAAGAACGAGTACCAAACACAACAAACTCGATCTTGTTATAATGTATTGCAGTGCCAACATATGTCAATGAAATATCAGATATTCGTCATAAAATTAACACATGCGATGTGTTGCTGCACGAAAAATGTAATTTGAAAGTATTGCACCGCAGATGTGGGTGGGTAGGTGAATCAGGCTTATAGTCGGCTTTCAACCACTCATGGTCATATCACCGACTGCAAGTTGGATTCGGTGGTGTTGCACCGCAGATGTGTTAAGTAAGCTTAC
>JAAUYG010213707.1_pt1 | contig 12719 bp, 3 predicted proteins | sample 7278091 | NCBI WGS metagenome assembly JAAUYG01 (sample SAMN14350201, study PRJNA611818) | marine sediment metagenome | isolation source: surface marine sediment (0.6m) | place: French Polynesia: Moorea | collected 2018-08
ACCTGTGGCTTGCATTTTGTTCCGTGATATCATTTTGAAAGGCAGTGTATTTAGAATATACCTAAAAAGTATTATTGATTTTTCGGGGTGACAAAACTTAATATAGTTCTATATCCGTGGTCATATATTTTGGTACCTATCAGTAGAGAAAACAAAAACCAAAAGTGCCACAAAAATCACCAAATCTGGTGGCTTTAAAAGCAAGGTTATCTACCGGTCTAAGAGTGAAGGGTTGTGAAAATACAATTATCATTTTGTATCTCCAAAACATTGTAACATTAACCATTCAACAAGAAAAGCCAGTTAATATTGTCTATAAAGCATAAACACATCTTTTTTCATAAATATTCCATTGACTAATCAGAAGTCAGAAGAGGCCCATAAGCTGCGACAGCAAGTGGACGTCCTGCAGACACGTCTGCATAAGTTGGAGCAGGAACGTCGCCAGTGGCAGGCGGCCATGTACACTCCTCCCGCCTACTACATGCAGCAACATCCCGCAATGGTCAGAGGTTGGTGTCCATTTGCCGGTATGGTGCTCCCATCCAATTAGAAGGGGGAGTGTAGGGCCAAATCACCAGATTTCTCTGACCCAAATCACCAATCACAAAAAAAGGAATAGTCATATCAGTAAAATATTAATGTATTATGAGAGTGTGGAGAGCTGTTTTCACGCTGCACTCTGGTCATGTAGAGACCACTTCACGTGCTAGATAGATAGTCAATCACCAATCACGCAACTTCTACAGGGTCCCATAACGATGCACAGAAAATTTGTGTACTACCCCTATTAGATACACCCATGGGACCATGTAGCTGTGCTATATCGCAGGTGGTCTTAAAATAAAGGTCAATAGTACATAAACTCTCTCTTTGGGATTAAATTACGTGGTGTGAATATCAAGGTCGGTCATAGTTCTCGAAAATACTTGAGTAAGTTTTGACTAAATTTACTAACCTTAGCCATTGGTGACGTAAGCCAAAAGTTACACTTAAGCACAGTGGTCCCTCTCTTAGTGGTCCCACACTCAACAGAGGCCACCCTCTCTTCTAATGTGGCCAGAAGGTTTTGGCGCTGCTACTTTGAATGCATATACCTGTCCCTCTTGCCAAAGGCCACTTCTCTAATGTGGCCACAATTTCTAGGCAAATAGGGTGGCCTAATTAGAGGGGGACTACTGTATTTCCAAGAACTCCAGCTGTGGTCTTGAAGTAAAGGGTTATCAAACAGGGACAACTGTATTTCCCAGTAATTTATATAAATAAAGTTAATGTGTCCTTTTATTATTATGATCCAGGTATGTATCCTGCAAGGGGGGCAAAGGACCTCCTGACCAAGATTTAAAATTACCTGTAACTGAATTGCTGGTAGCTCTGATCAATAGCTGTCCAGATAAAACTCATAACAAGATCATGAAGATCACTGCCATGTTCGAAAGTACATACATATATTCTGTGATCAAAAGATTTCTATGGTTGTTGCCCACTATTTGGTGTCAGCTGGAAAACAACTATGGAAAAGTTACCTTCTCTTTTGTTTGAATATCAGCAGAGCGGAATTAGACACAGTAGCTGTAAAATGAATGCCATGTAGAAAGATGATGGGGAAAACACAGCTGCTGGATATTATTTCAAGTGTTTGTTCAATGTTGGTTTATAATCCCCTTTCTGTTGATGCAGAGCTGAAATCATGGTCGTGCAAGGAGTGTACCTACAAGAACCCGGCCACGGCAACCAGATGCGAAATGTGCAAAGTGCCAGGTAGGAGCCTCTAGGAAGATATGCATGTACAGTGGAACCTGGGAATTAGAGACACCCAAGGGACTATCAAAAACTGTCCTGAATTCTGAGATGGTCTTATTTCTCAGGTCCATTTCTATGTAATGAATAGACCTAGGGACTGAAGTAGATGGCCTTAATTCCCAGGTTGTCCCTATTTCTCCGGTGGTCTTAAAGACAGGTTTCACTGTATATAAATTATGTAATTTAACCCCTCCAGGGGTTTATTGCAATGCTCTTGGATGTGTGTCACTCAGATTTTGTAGCCTTATATCTTGTAAAGGAGCCAAGCTAACTCATCTGTTACTATTAAACACTAATAGGAAACCGTATATGGCGAGTACAATTTGGCACCAGCACATTTAACCTTGAGTGGCCTTGAAGGGTCAAAAACAAGGTCGCTTAATTTTCGAAGCCTTACATATCATAAAGGAGCCAAATTAGGCTATATGTTACTATTAAACATAACTAGGAAACCACATATGGGGAGTACAATAGCACCATCACATTTGACCTTGAGCGGCCAAAGTCAAAGTCACTCAGATTTTAAACCTTAAATCTCATAATAGAGCTAAGTTAGTCTATAGGTTACTGGTTAAAACAAATAGGAAAGCATTATGGGGAGTCCTGCGGCACCATCAGATTGGACCTTGGGTCAACCTTGACAGGTCAAAATCAAGATCACTCAAATTTTGAAGTCTTTTTTATCACGAAGGAGCCAAATTAGGTCACATGTAACTAGCAAACACTAATAGGAAATCGTATATGGGGAGACCAACTGCACCATCAGATTTGACCTTGAGTGACCTTACTGTAGTTGAGTAAACTTACGGGTAATATATCTACATCTTTGTCTAATATCTATGTATACATGTCTAATGATAGAAAGGTCTTAGTATGTCCGCCAGTGGTTCATGTACTTATTCCACTACAGAGAACAGTGAAGGGGAAGATTTTCCCTGGTGGTAATATATTGTACTTTGAATGGGGATGTGGGTTGTTGTGGGTATATGATATCTTATTACTACAGGGTAGCTACATCATTTGCATTGTATGTGGGGAGCCCCCCATGTTTTTTTGTAGACCAACTTTTCAATCCAAATTTTTGCTACTGGTGGTACAAGCTGTTACTGTAGGACTGTAGGGCTCGCTATAAAGTTTCATACGTTTTCCAGCTTCTGCACCACACAAGAACACATTCCCCGAGTGGATGGACCATCTACAGTGCGATATGGTATGTGGGCCAGAGGACTGTATTCGTTGACAGGCTGATCCAGTACAAGGAAATTTCATAAAAATTATTCTTCATATGTATTAGATGTGCTACCAAGCTTTGTTGTTTTTCTGTTTAATTAAGAACTCCAACTGTATTATCATGATTATGGTAGGCACAGTTTGAATAAAAATACTTTATGGTAAAGAACCACAGCATCTTGCTTCCAATATCTTTGCTTGGCGATATATATATGTAGATATAGATAGCTGTTATATACATCTTGAGTATTTTTTGCTTTGCATACTATTTTAAAATTTTTAAAATAAATATTTTAAAATAAAAATAATGTAAAAGACATTGAAAAGATACATGTATCTTTATCCAGATTTATATTTTGTATAATTAAACACTTCTATCATCAAGTGCAATGAAATCATATATTACATGTATTCAGCCACCGTTTTAAGGGCCTTAAATAGTTAACCAAATAAAAACTTTCAGCATATGTTGTATTTTGTGACTCAAGCACTCTACAAAGAGAGTGTTGGTTCCATGCCTACATATTATTTATATTGTTAAATTATGATTACAGCCTGGCTCTGGACCCTCCCACTCAGCGCCTCTCGTGTCCAACAACCTGTCCGGGGGCCCCCCTGTGGTACAGACAGACACACAAGATTTTGTGGTGAAAGGGCCTCCGAACTACAAATAACATTTACCCTGTTTGGCTCAGCCTACAAATTTTGTGTACGTATTAAATGTAGTCGAACTTTACACATTAATTAAATGTGCACTGTTGTTACATATAGCGGTATAAGGGGAGTGGCAAACAGACACACAGAATATTTTTATTATGGCGACTTGCCTCACAAATGAAGTGATGGAATATGAAGAAAAGCCTTTTCTTTTGACATTGCCCAGCATTATTCATTTCCTTCAATGATGTAATTAAAAAGATTTATTATTACTAATTCTCTCATGTCAAGAGTTATGGCAAGTTGTCAAGATTTTCAAAGTTGACATACCTCTGAGATATGTTTAGTAACAGTACATTAATATAGTGTCTCTCTCTTTGCAGTTGAACACTCTTTTTTTCCATTGCCTCAGTGGATGAATTTGATCTTCACACTGCTCACACATGGATTCCACAGACTCTAAACCAACCACTTGGAAAAAAACAAAACAAAAAACAGCAACTATATGTGTATAAAATATTTATTTGAATGCAGTCAATTTTTGTTCCGCTGAGCGGTTATTGCTTAGTTTGATTTAATGATGGCTGTGTAATAATTGTCATGTTGCAATACTTCAGTTAAGTGGGGAGTGCAGATGACCACAATATTTGCATTAGGTAGGTTTCCAGTCGACATTCGCAGAACATTACCCAGAAGCACATGGCGACATTATTGTATTAGATTACAGCAAATTTTATATATAAGTAATATATAAAATTTGCTGACGTTTATGAAAGATGTTGCTTATGGTTCCAAGAATCCATATGGATAGTAAGGAATTTGCTTACTTTGGAACAAAAATTGAAACTACTGCAATGTTTTGACCTGTCTTCTACAGGCCTTTGCGTAACCAAGGCCTGTGGAAGACAGGTTGAAACGTCACAGTTGTTTCAATTTTTGTTCCAAAGTAAGCTAATCCCTTACCATCCATTTGCTGAAGTTTACTTTTTTTGTGTGTAAATATGTTGTGAGATATAAGGCTATGAGGTTTATGTTATCGCTACTGCAGCTTAATTTGGGGATTGTTTAGGAATTTCAGGCCAAATTTCAAGCATGTAAGATGACATTTTGCAGGCATTTCTGAACCTGTTGCCTTTATACATACAGTAGCCATGTTCTAGTATTTAACTTTTGTAGTGGATATGTGTATACATATTTATACAGTACTTGAAATGTGGATTTTGTGATCAAGTAATTATGATAAACACTCGGACAATGTATGATATTTCAAAATATCATACCCGATACATGTAGTTGTCAAAAATTTATATATATGAATGCATAAAGATTCTCTATTTTGCCTGAAATATTCTTTTTATTCATTAATTTGTTGTTACATAATATGTCAATGTTGGTATACTGCGGTAAATTCTTCACAGAAACCACATTTCACATGCCTGCATAATCTGATAGTGGTTGTTATTCTTGATATTTATGCTGGAGCTGTTCCTCAGTGTATACCTTCACATTGAAGAGATTGATAAACTCTTTTTTTCTTTTACATGGTATTTTTTTTTTGCTTTTGGGGGAATTTGACCTTAACAATCTGTGCAGAGTGCCACATCTTCAGTGCTGAATAAATTTGCTTGCAAACCACTTCCAAAGTTTTATTACAGTTGTGAGAAAATTACAGTTAAACCGCTTAGCGTTTTTTTCCCCAAAAATTGTCATCAAATTTCTGTGTGTCTCATAACTGCCTTGTATGTTGCAGACGTTTACCTTTTTGTGGAATAGATTACATGTGACCATTTGGTGTGAAATTCCTAAACAAGCCTATCAACATGTCTATGATGTATATCTGAGTGTAGACAAATTTGCAGCCACCAATTGTACCGGTACATTGGTGGCTGCAAATGTATAATGTATTTATCAAGTATTGTACCTCACTGAGCTTGTAATCCTTTCACACTGTAGTCGTATTTACTATCTACAAATTTATTTTGCATGTGTCCTATGAGAAACTATTCACTTCTCCTTCTTGATCCAATGCAGGAATATTTTAGAGCGGTTTTGTTTTTAGGTTTCAGTTGAATGAAAACAAAACAAAAACACTGTAGAATATATTTACACCTGCGTAGTGCTATGAGCTGTTTTCTGTATCCGCCTTCCTTATTTTGTTTTATCCTGCTTGAGGACTAAATTTTGAACCAAATAAAATGAAAATCGAGAATGACTCTCTGCGGTTGGTAAAGTAATTATCTCGTTCTATTGTCTTGGTGTGTTTTAACAGACTCTTTTAGGGTGTTTTAGGAACATACATGTATGTTTTCACCAACCAACATAATTGTAGTGACCCCGTTACATAATCTCTGCTTACTTTAATATGTTGGGACATATAATGTATATTTTGTGACTGATAACACGGACCAGGAATTCATGCTGTAGTTATAATGTGGACTATCTGGTAGACGGTCTCTGAAGCTGGTTTGAAATGAGGGACTGCCTTCACCTCAATGTGCATACTATTTACTATGCAGCTTATGCCCAGTCTGTGGAAGCACGAGTTGCTAGTAAACGTGTTTTGTATGTGCAGATGGTTAAATAACCTGTCAGAATACATGCAGTTATGAAAATATGGAGAAAGCATGCCTTGAAAACAATGGAGGGAAATGGCAAGAGGCATGGATTATCCTAGTGACAAAGTGCGAGACGCAGATCCGGTTTTGTCTACAATGGCACCTCTCAGCAGCGACCAGGCACGCAGGGACTCCAGAGTGGCTTTCTGCATGGAAAGATCCGAATCAGCTCGGATGTGCAGAAATGGAAATAGGTATTTAAAAAAACTTCCGTTGAATTCATGGGGATTGTGTATATTTAACATGTGATACACTTGTGGCACATCATCGTGCATCAACTATTTTCTTTGATCACATATAAATGGAGCATTTTAGGTAGTGGGTGGTATGGGTGAACTATGACCCCATGATTTCTTTCCCAAAAAACTTTTGTGTTTACATGTAATATATGGTTGCATATTAATCTAATATTATTAATATGCAAAGGATTGCAACTGTCATTGAGATTTCAGGACTAAGAACCAATCTTACATTTAAAATAAAAGACTTTGTATATGTTTAAATATCTTGCAAATAGCTGGAAATTACCTTGGGTTAAGCTTTGAACTGAATCATGTTCTGTACTGATTTAGCTATTTTTCAGTGGTCTTAAATAATTTGATACTCCGATGGATTGGACCAAAAAGAACATTTTCCTTGTCGTTATATTTTTGCTTAAAAAGCCACATCTGGTAAGAAATAAACACCATATTGGGAAATGTCGCAAAACTTGAGTACATGTGTATTTCCCAAAGTAATCAGGCAGTATTTAATGGGCGTCGAAAATAGGTAACATCAAATGTAGGTACTGGTACTGTATTTCCAGAGTTTTAATGTACTGTATTTTGTTGGTTTTCAGGGTTGGTGGTTGGTGGGAGCCCTTGTGCATGCTTGTGTGTGAGAACTTGATGGAAAAAATCAACTACATGTATTGTTACGAGAGCCGAAAAGTTTGTGTATGTACACTGGACTGGTTATACATGTAGCTATAAATATGTACAAGTAACTTGAAAATGCTTCTACTGTAGACAAGCACGAAGCAAATCCCATTTGATAAATTCTCTGGAAATTACTGCAGTATCATATTTAATACTAATTAGACTTAACGATTGAACATTAATTGCAAACATAAATAATGCTGAATGGAGCTGGGTAAGGGGTTTATTTTTCGGCTTGATATAATGTCCTGTGATACTTAGTGTATGGTGTGCACTGCTTTGTGACATGATTCCTTGTACAGCAAAACTTTCATATACTAATTTAATATGCAAATTTATTCAAATAACTAATATGACAGAAAGAAAATATAAAAAATGTATAGCAGGAGAGCCAAACTTATAAGTTTGATGTATTTTCAGATGCTCCAAACAGTACCCATGTAGGTTAAGGATGTCAGTACAGTCAAACCTACTCTAAAGACCACCTGTATACAAAGGCCACCTGCTTTTAAAGGCCACATTTTACAGGTCCCTAGGGGTATATTTTCCATGTTACTGAACCTGCATATAAAACAGGCCACCTGCGTATAAGGACCACATTTTGTTGGTCGATATGGTGGTGTTAAAATATACAAGTTACACGGTACAGTGAAACTTGTATGTAAAGACCACCCTGGGAACCTACATAATATGGTCTTATACATAGGTGGTCTTTGTCAGCTATATGCAGGTTATATAACATGGAAAGTATACCCCTGGGGATAAATGTGGTCTTATAAGCAGGTGGTCTTTATATAAACATGTGGTCTTGAGAAGAGGTTGAACTGTAGAATCAAATATTTAAATAAAGTAATTTCACTCAAACCATGAAGTGGGTTATTAAACCGATCCATTTAAGATTGTATACAACTGCAGTGTCACCCACATTAGATTTGATATTGTAGATTTAAAAATTCATGCCTCAGGAACTGCTTATTCAAGAACTCTGTTACATTTATGTAATATACCGGTATATATTTCTTGTATATATGCTTCGATCTGTATATTAAAACTTTGATGGGGTTGGTTAGAAATGTATATCATATGAAGGTGGCACTTTTTCAAGGCACAGGCTGTGTTTGAAATATGGGACATTTCCATTGATCTTATTTGCTACAATTTCGGTTGATCCTGTCTACTTTAAATTATTGGGCCAACCCTTTGCAAACTTTAAAGATCGCAGTATTTTGGAGCGTTGACACCAGTGGTAATTATATTATGGCTGAAACCTTATCTGCAGAAATGAGCATATGGATCTTTGTATTGTATAAAAGTGGGGTTAATCACACATGTATCTGGTCTCATTGTGTATAGGGTACTTTTAAACATCTGCTTCAGTTTATATGTACATCATGTAAATTGTGCGGGGAAAAATATATAATGTATATTGTATCAAACTCCAGAGAAGAATATGCTTTATTCGTAGCTGCCACTACCTGTACTATAGCTGTCTCATAAATTTTGTAAAATGTAAACTGTTGTGGTACATTCGTATATCTGTACATAGGAGACAAATAAGGAATATGTAAACTTGCTTTCCCAAATATCACACATTTACCAAATTTTTTTTTTTGTATTATTTAGAAGAAATTGTTGACATCTTACTTTACGAGAAAGTTATATTTTTGTGCCCTGTTATGTTGAAGTTTTAATACATTGATAATTTAACAATCTGTATTGTTCATCATATTTTCTGTTACATATGACATAAGTATTGGAAATGTGCGTTGAATTACTAAGTGCACTCATTTTATAATATCATAAACTTATTTTGTGATATGAGAATAGATGTTACCGGATTTGGGATTTGCAAAAGAAAAATGTCATTCTCCACACTGACTCACTCAGAAATCTTTAATCTTTCCTTAACCAGTATTTGCCGATTTCATATGTTCTATTCCTTATTGGAAAGTGGGATGAGAATTAATAAGCACCTTGGTTTTGCTGTTGATAGTTTGTTCAGTGATTTCATTTACATTCGAAACATATTTGACTTCATCGTATTCATATACAGCATATCCTAGAAGTGTTACATGTGGAATCAATTGCCAGTCATTTTCATTAAAATTCAGTTGTATTCTTCAAATTTATATTAACAGGTGCTTAAATTATACTGTGTGCTGTATAAATTAATGGGAGGGCAAATTGGAATTGGTGTATGTGCATAATAAAGTAAGATTTATTGGAAACAGACTTCATGGCTAAATGAAATGTGTACCACAGGTTTAGGTGAAAGCAAAAACTTAAGAAGGTTTGCTAAAGTTTGAAGTATCACCTGCAATGATGATACATGTTGACACAAAACTGTCATATTCTAGATGATTTTCTGTGCATGTTCTATCATATTTATACATGAACCAGTACATATTAATGTTATGTGTTTGTGTACAGTGGTCCCTGCCATTTAAGACACATCCATTTTAAGACTTAATTCCTGTTATATAAAGACCATTCATTGGTAACAGTACCCTTATATTTTCGATATAAATAGCCTTTTCCAGACCACCACCTCCAATTTAAGACCACACTGTTCTGGCTGAATTAGTGGTCTTAAAATGCATGGACCACTGTAACACTTTAATTCCCTTTGTAAACTGTGGCATAAAAATGCATACATGTACATGGAATTATTTTTGGACTTCGAAGTTTTGAACATTGAGGTTGTCCCAAAAATGGAACTGTTGTGCTTATTCTGATGGGAGATTGATAAAATACGTTCGAGGCTAATTACTGTGTAACTACAGTAGTACCGGGTAATTACTATGACAAATTAAAATTATTATGGAGATGGTCAGACACATTCAGATGTTGCAGGTAGCTTGAAATTGTACCTCGAAAACAGCTTTTGATATTTCAGGATTTACGCGGAAGACCGGGTCAGTCTAGAAATGGCAATATAGCTAGGTGAGACAGATTTTCTGGCTAATGTTACAGACAGTCTGGTAATGTTATAGGTATACCCATTTACAGGTTATTACAGGTTGTTATAGGTTACAGATTGTCTCTTCAAACAGGCAACGTGGATAGAAGCTTTCGGCAATCTCATTCGAATTATTAGTCAAGGGATCTTCACAAATGTGGGTAATATTTTGGGTTTTGTATATGTAATTAAATGTGGCATGGCAAATTAAGTTAACCAAACATGCTAAAAGCCCATGGGAGATTCATATTACACCCAGTAACCATGCTGCCCAAAGAACATGCAACTCTTCATGAGCACAGGGTAATGTACCATTGTCTAAAGGGTCGTTTATTCTTTAAGCATTCCGGTTTACTGCCACAAAAACGTGCAAATTGAACTTAGCAGTATATATAGTTTAATCTCAGTTTAGTGTTCACTGTTGCTTTGCCTGTTTGGGCCTGTGCTCTATTGCACAAAATAACGGTATAACGGTTTATTAACCAGTTTATAAACTACAGGGCGGCCATATGGCAAATTAATTTGCATCATTTAGCTGCAACTGGTGTAGCTAGTGAACTTGCCACACTATCTTTTAAGTCTTCTGAATCCTCTGTGTTTGGTAAAGCTTTATATGTACTTGTTCTTGTGGTGTGATTCTTATTTATAATAAACAATTGCCTATCTGTAGGATTGTTTTGCCTTATCAATTCCTTATTGAACTCGGACCAGTCAAGCATGATGACCAGTAGTTACATTTACAATGGTGTAGAGAATTGAAATATATAATGTATAAAATGTAAGTGGATACAAGAAAGCTAAGTTTTCAAATTTTAAAACAGGGTAAGGCATCTTCTGAAGTGATGTGCCACAGTCAAATAAGTTTGTCATGTTATGACATATATAATGTGCTTAAATGTGTTGAATGTTCTTGCTCTTAGAGTTTACTCTATTTACCGGTATAAACTTGCCACATTCCAGTCTGACTTGTAATATTTCTCACTTGAAAAGTATAAGATTACCTTTATGCAGTAATTTTGCACATACACACAACAAAGGCCAGAAGGGGTCACCACTGTTGATCACTGCCACACGTTGGTAGCTTATTTAATAATACCCAATTTCCAAGGCCCTGCAGAAGCTAAGATAACAAATGGGAAGCAGTGATAACAATCCATTGAGGATGGAATGAATGGACAAGGAGATATCCGGCTACCTGAGAAAATTGATCCCATGCCTGACAAAATTCTCTCTCTTCCCCTCCCCCCCCCCCTCCCGGCTGAGGGAAGGGTCTTTAAAAACAGGTGGTTATTTTAGCATGTGACCACAAATTGACCATTCTGGTCACCAGGAAGGTAGCAATTAACATCAGGTTTGGGGGGCCTCTGGAAGGATGATTGCTCAATCTGTCGTTTAACGAGTATAATCTATAATTTACCCTGACAGTTATTGAAATAAAAAGACCTGGCAAGCACCCAGGATTACTTGTAATGTTTTGTTACTGATGGTATCCCACATCCTGGTATACTTGGTATGTGCAGTCAGATACAAATTTGTTACTGTCAGCCAGTAAGACTATCACAGTAGGCCCCCCTGTCAAAAAGACACCCCTCCTGCCAAACAGTTATCCTTATTAGAGAGGGGTTGTTTGGTGAGAATGGGCATCACATGCATTCATAGTACAGTGGTCCCTCTATTTTAAGACCACCCATGGGACCAAGAAAATGTGGTCTTATATTGCAGGTGGTCTTAAAATAAAGTAACTAAAGCCAGAAAATTGCCCTTTGGGACCAAATCAAGCAGTCCTATAATCAAGGGTGGTCTTAAAATAGAGGTTGTAGAATAGAGGGACTATTCTACAACCTCTACAACTTGCTGATGTGTGCTTTTTAGGGGGTGTCCTTTCTAGAGAGCGTCTTTTAAGAGATGGAGCACTCTATATATTAAGTTCACTCAAGGACTGGATCTGCATGTAGGTGCAATGTACTCAATCACTAATTTAAAAGTGCTTGGATTAGGTTTCATTTGTCAGGCACAAGAGGATTTGACAACCAGTCAGCCAACATGTTTCCCCTAGTTATTTTGATTATTTCCATAGGAAACAAACTGTTTTCTCAGAAATGTTATTGTAAACTTGTCTGGTGTCTTAGAAATGTGAAACTCCACTTGTTTGTTTCACCGTTACAGATACATGTAGGACATGTTTTCAGCAAAAAAAAAAAAAAAAGTTCAGACAAATATTTTTGTTTTATTCAGAATCAACAGAGTAAAACAAATCAACATGAAATGAACATCAAAAAGTTGGACATGGGTCTTGTCATTTTGAAGAAGATACAGTACCCCCTGCTCTAAAAGACCACCTGTATATAAAAGACTACCTGCTTACAAAGAACACATTTTACATGTCACAAGGGATATACTTTCCAGGTTATTGAACCTGCATATAAAGACCAGCTGTTCAAAAAGACCACATTTTGTTGGTCCCTAGGGTGGTCTTTATATGCAAGTTTCACTGTATTTGCAGCCGACTTGCACACCCAACGAGTCCTAACAGAAACA
>JAAUYG010166550.1_pt1 | contig 12717 bp, 9 predicted proteins | sample 7278091 | NCBI WGS metagenome assembly JAAUYG01 (sample SAMN14350201, study PRJNA611818) | marine sediment metagenome | isolation source: surface marine sediment (0.6m) | place: French Polynesia: Moorea | collected 2018-08
CGTAGACATAAGGACGAGATCATCTGCCCAGGACATAGAATTTAGTTGTAAGTCACTTAGCTCTACTGGTTTACAGTCTTTGTCAAATATTGTGTGCAAGTCGTTCTGAAATATGTTTGCGAGGGTCGTGCTCAGGTTGCAGCCTTGTTTTACGCCCTTGTTGGAGGGGAAGTTATTGGATATTGTTCCGTTTGCTTTGACGCAGTATTCACATTGATCCCTTTTGTGTTTGATGTAGTGTCAAACTGCCGGCATAATTGGCTTTTTCAGTCAGCCATGGTGGTCGAGACAGGGAAGCATTGTTTATGTAAGTGAGGAGAAAGGAAATTGTTTTCAGAACTGGAAGTCTAGCATACCCCGGTACTATACAATGCGTGCTTGCCAAAAGTGGAAAATTATTTATATATGGCTAATGGTTTAGTCCTACATTTGGTTTCTCTCTCTGTGGCATATATTTATTATAAATATTATGCGAATGTGTTTCCTAAATTCTTGACTGAGAATACCCGTATATATGACTGATTGGATAATCCAGCCAACTGGTTAATCCGGCCGCTTTGACTGGAAACCAAAGTGGCTGGATTAAAAAGACACCACTGTATTTTGATGCTGGATACAGCCGAAAGCCTATAAGTGCATCTATTAAGTCCATATTTTATTCTCCTAGTCAGGACGGAAGTGGAAAAAAATAGAAATAAAGCGTGAATAATTATTGTTCTGTCAATGCAAATGTACAACAATGACATCAAATGCACAGTGGTGACAATTGAACAATATAATAGTGGTTTGATTAGCTGATAGACACCACTGTATGGCCAGCAGGCTTTATAATTATACATCTAAATTGAACTTTACTGGGTGGTTATAGAAAAAGGCATTTAGACAAGACCTGAGCATATTCACTGAAGAAGAATTAATTACCCACTCGGATAAATCGTTCCATCTGTCAACTACTCTATGGAAAAAAGCGGTGCACCTGTAGCACCCTTCTACACCTTTTTTTTTCAGTTTTAGAGGGTAACCTTTCGTCCGATTATCATCAGCCATACCCTCACGACTGACTCTCAGCGAGCTTAATGTGATCATGGTGCTGTAGTAATCTACACAGTTGAATCAAATTGAACCTAATATGCCAGTAGAATAATATGGGAAGTCCTAACTCCTGCAATCTCTCAGGATATGACAGATTGCCGAAACCAGGCAATTATAGCTGAGTTGCTCGTCTCTGTACATTCTCCAAAATCTCTCCGTCCTACTTATAGTAAGGTGTCCAAATACAACTACCATATTCCATGTGTGGACGAACCAATCTATTATACAGATTAAGAAAAATAAAATTCATTGTCCATACATGAAAAGGTTCGTTTACTTAATCCAAGCATGAAATTGGCTTTGGAAGCAGATTTCGCACAATGTATGCTAGATTTAAGTGAGTAGTAAAATATATCCCCAGGCCCTATGCCTCTATCACTGACGCTAAAGTAGCATTATCCAGGGTGTAAGAGTATTTTCTTTTTTAGTCCCAAAGGCACACTTTTACCTTTTTCTTGTATTAAAAAACAATTGCCACTATGCAGACCAATGCAGGAGGCTATCCAAATCCTTTTGTAGTTTAACTTGTTCATGATGCTTAAAACATGTAAAAGTTTGGTAACGTCTGCAAAGAGTTTCACAATAGATTCTGCTATATTTTGGAGATCATTAATAAATATTAGAAACAAGGCAGGCCGCAAGACGGTGCCTTGAGGCACACCACTAGTAACAATGGTCCAAGCAGATGCACTATCACCCATTACCACTTTTTGCTGTCTTGCTTCCAAAAATTGGCAAATCCAATCTATAATTGAGTTGTTACGTTTTCAGTTATTGAGCTTACATAATAATCGTTTATGAGGGACACTATCGAATGCCTTCTAAAAATCGAGATACATTACGTCTATGCAATCACTATTGCCTATGGCTTCTGTCCAAGAATCTATTACTTCTAATAACAGCGTTATACAAGAACGACCTTTCCGAAAACCATATTGATTACAATTAAATGCTTACAATTAAATAAATGGTCTGTTTCTGTATATTCTATTATATGGTATCTCATAAATAATGATTCTAACACTTTACATACAACTGACGTTAGACTACTTGGCCGATAGGGTCCTTCATATCTTCATATCTGGCTGTAATGTTTGCTTTCCTCCACTGTTATGGAACTTCAGCTGCCTGGAGTGACGTATTGAATATAATCTGCAATGGTAAAGACAATTGAGTAGAGAACCGCTTAAGCAAGCAAGGCTCAATATTGTCTGGGCTTGAGAACTGATGTTCCTTCAATGGATAGTTTATTCTTGACTCGCTCCCTAGTAACAGTCAGGTCTCCCATTGCGGCATCTGGTACTACAGTAACATCCTTTTAAATGGCAAAGACCATACCAAGAAAGTTGTTTAATTCAGTAACTTTTTCAGTATCGTTTTGTGTTAATTTCGCAGATGGTGTCCTCAATTGACTACTGCCTTCCCTCACCTTCGGATCCTTTCTCATACTTTGGACATACCTCCAAAAAAGCCTTAGGATTATCTTTACATTCGGCAGCTAGTCTTCTCTCATATAGCACTTTTGCACAATTAATTTTACGATTTCAATCGTTTCTTGCTGCCGCATATCGTGTATGGGAATCTACTAATTCTCTTAGTAGAGAATTAAACATTAGAGGCGTTTTAGACATTAGATTTGTTCTCCCTGCCGGTGCCTTCCTGCTAACTCTTCTCTCCATTTGGGAGTTTGGTCCAAGGCGATTCCAACTTTCTTCTAGTTACAATTGCGTAAGTTTCCTTGTATTCCGAAGGATGAAAAAATTGGTTCCCTTATCCTAAAGCGTGACCTAAGGTCTAGGCGCTCCTCATTAGATTTCCATACTCTGAGACACTTTTTAATATCTGTTTGCATGATCCGGACATCCTTGCATACTTGTTCTATTTGTTCTTGCTCTTTCCTCTGTTTGTTCTTCCCTTCAGCATCCTGCTCAGGAATATTGAGAAACATACATTTTGGTCTCTTTTTGCTCTTTCATCTTTTTCTGTCAGAGCGTCTTCCAATGGGTCTTCAATGACTTATTTGACTTTGTGGTTAACCAGTTCCTTCATTTATGGCCCCCTTTCTAGTTCAATTTTTACTTCTTCTTTCACTATGGCCTTTACGTCGAATTCCTTGAATTTTGTATTATCGCACAGTAAGTAACACAGTAAGTTACACCTTTCTGTGGCTAGTCCGTGTGCGCTTATTCATAATCTTGTTAGTGCCTTTCTCGCTGTGTCATCTTTAAATATTAAGTAACACTATTCTTCTGGATAAAAGTTTGATTTAAACTTGATATAGGTTCTCATTTTCTTTTCTTGGTGTATTTTATTTGTCCTGTATTCAGTACACAGAGATTTAAGGGAGGCTATACTATATTTCCTTTGACTTATTCCGTGGGAGTGATGATATATTATTTGTTGGTTCCAATATAGTTTGGATAGAATTGCAATGGTTAGTCCAAAGTTTTAGGTTCGCCTTTTAGATCAGCAATTCTTCAATTTTTTCTGTTCGTTACAAATGCCCTATGGAAAACAACGGTTTTTCATTAACATGTTCAATGTATTCTTTGTAAACTCGCATATTAGCGGCTACATCTATACCAATTGGATAAGGTCCTAGTTCGCCTCTTACTGTCATTGATTACTTTTGTTTGTTTTTTTTTTTTGGACTTTTTGTGTGGGCCTGCAATGCATTTAAAGATAAGTTGCCCACTCTAACAGAGATACAAAGTTCTATGGAAGGTAACACTAAAATAACGTTACATGTAACTGGCCACCAACTCCAGTGAACCAAAGAACATGTGCCCTTTTGCTCGAATAATCCAGTTGAAGAAGAAATACATTTTCTTACCACATGTCAAAAATACACTTGACAGAGTAAACCTTGGTCAAGAAAAATGAAGGTTTATGTGATAATTGTAAACATTTAAGGGATGAAGAACAGTGTGTATATACCTTCTAACAGCAGGAAATTGAATAACAAGCCTAGTAGGAAAATGTACTCGAACACGTCTTCCATGAACTGAATTTGCGTGTGTATATATGCCTGTGGGTAGCCTTACACGTACATTCTGTATCCAATCTGGCAGTAGTACTCTGCGGTATGAGGCACATAGATCTGTTGTGGCAATAATGTTAGTAATACTATGCTTTATATGGTTTATAACTATTATTCTTGTTCAAATAATACCGACAAATAAAGCAGTCTTGTATCTTGAATCTGGGGCATATGTGATAACGCATACGCACCTCAACCCGGTGAGTATGCGTTACATGCGTTTCTGTTGGCAACTAAACACCTCCAGCATGTCAAATCTCCACAAATGCACCTCCTCGACTTGCTTTTGTGTGGGAAAATCCACACCACCAGCACACCACCAACATAAACGCATGCTGTTGATATTTTAAATATTTTACATCCGAGTACTGAAATATCAGTGATGATAGAGATACGGTTCAGTTAATGAATAGTTTCGAATTGGAAGACATTAATATATGGCGTATCCGGAATCCTTCAGCACTGGGATTCACCCATAGGCAAAATTCCAAAAGTGGCATAACAATCCAAGGTAGACTTTTCCTTACGTCGAGGGAGCTAGCATATAATATTTCTGAAACTGAAATAATAACAGGAAAGCACTGGGATCATGCAACGATTATGATTAAGGTAAAAACCACTGAAAATGCCATAAAGGAAAGGACTACTGGAAATTTTTAACAATTCACTATCCAGACAGAGGGCTACGTAGCTAAAATTAATATGTTAATAGCGGAAACTCCCACCGAAAAGGTGACATGGAAGCCAAGGGAATTTTGTCGTATTTTATTAAGTGTAAAATTAGAGGCATGATTATTAGTTATTCCGCTAATAACGCAGTAAATAAAGAAGTATGAACTTGATTTAAAAGAATAAAATATCTGATTATGAAAAAGGGATCTTTAATAAACAACAATTTGATGAATTCCAAAACATTAAAAAAGAATATGATACAATAGAGCTTGAAAAAACACAAGGCGCTATTATACGATCTCAGAGCAACTTACGCCGAACTGGGAGAGAGAAACTCTCCCTACTTCTTATCATTGGAGAAGCGAAACTGTGAAATTAAAAATGTGACCACCATAATTACAGATGACGGGAAAACCTTTTTCTAATACGAAGGATATACTAGAGAAAGAAATATCACGAATCACTGTATACAGAATCTGGAGAAAATTATTCAGCAATAATGCATATGTATCGAATTCAAACATAAAACGACCAAGTGGCGCCTCTAGGGGTTACTGTGAAGAAGAAATTTCCATCGATGATTTTTTAAAAGCTTTAAAATATTTAGCTAAAAACAAATCACCCGGTATCGATGGGTTCACAGCTGAGTTTTATAAAATCTTTTGGATTAATATAAAAAAATGTTAATGTTTTTTAGGACTATTACATATGTGTTGAGCACGGGAACACTGTCTGTTGATCAAAGGACTGAATTATTATCTATTATACCAAAGAAAGCTGTTGATCTAAGATATTTAAAGTCATGGCGCCCCCTTACTTTGCTCAACACAGATTGCATGATATTAGCTAAGGTTTTGTCAGCAAGCCTTCAAAACGTCATTAACGAACTTGTAAACAATAATCCAAATGGTTATATTAAAGGCAGGTGCGTAAGGGGAAAAATACGCACAATTTCGGACGTTTTTGAATTTTCGAATATGTTTAAAATAGCTGGTATTATTATAATAGCGCTAATTGACTTCTAGAACGATTATGATACAGTTCACTGGCAATGTTTGTATGAAACGTTAAATGTAATGCATTTTGGTCCAAAATTTGTATTTTATATCCAGTTGCTATATAAAGATATACAAAGTGCTTGCTATAACTATGGTCATCTCTCCGAAATGTTCCGGTCAAGTAGAGGTATAGGTCAGGGCTGTCCTGTTCTGTTTTTTTTTTTTTTTTTTTTTGGTCGATGAAATAATGTTCGTAAAAATATACTGAAACAAGGCCATAAACGGAATTAAGATTGATGACACAGAATTTCTTATTTCACAGCTAACCGATGATACAACCCTATTCTTGGATAACATTGAATGTCTAAAAGCAGTTTTTGAACTCCTTGATGAGTTTTATAAACACTCTCTGGGCTTAAACTGAGTAAAAGTAAGACAGATATATTTGCCCAGGCAATACCAATCATCGTCCTAATGATCTTATACTTTGCCGTGAGGCTAAAGTTTCATTTAACTGCCTTGGAATAATATTTTATGAAATATCTAATGATAATGGCTATAAAAACATCGAAGAGAGATATAAAAACTTTAAATAGTTTTAAACATATGGTCACAAAGAGATCTAACATTAAAAGGGAAAGTAACTATGATCAAATCTCTTGCGTTTTCACAGTTACTGTATGCCTCATCGATGCTGTACGTTCCAGATACGTTTATAGATAAAGTAGAGCAAGGTATTTTAAATTTCATTTGGAACGGAAAACCTCCAAACATTAAGACATCTCCAATGATTTCAGATATTCCCGATGGGGTATTAGAATGCCCCACTTTAGAACCATGGTAAAAGCGCAGAAAGTAATGTGGATCCAACGCCTGGCTAATCAGTGTAGTAACTGGAAAACGATTGTCTTTAAGGGCAGTAACACGAATTTATTCCAAATAACATTCAACAATTCTTACTCATATATTAACAAAATACAATCTCCCCTTTATTCACAGGTTATACAGGTCTGGTTTGAATTTTACTCTGTGAAAGCAGAATTAAGTATTGATTGTGTTGTGACCAGGAAACACTGTGGAGTAACTTAGAAGTTTAATAAACAATGAACCCATCGACTGCAACAGTGTATATAGGAAGTGGGTTGAACGTGGGATATCTAGGCTATGCCAGATACGTAATGCAGAAGGAATGATGCTGTCTAAGGGGGCATTGGACCAAATGGAAACGGCTTTCAAATTGATCAAATGGCTTATAACAGCCCCGTAGACACAATTCCTACGGTCTGGAGAAATAATACATGCAGTAAAACAGATAATTTACAAAATAAGACGGAGACTTTGTCTTTGACATTCGAAAGTTAACAAAAAAACGGTACATGACATTCTTCTAAATAGGATTTGAAAACCACCCACAGCTATTGGAAGTGGGTAGGCTTGTATACATTCCTTGGTAATATTTTCTGGAAATAAATCTTCACAATACCAAACAGAACACTAAAAGATACTAAAATCTATACATTTCAGTACAAAATCATAAATCGGATTATTAATTGAAATGAAAACCTTACAAAGTGGTAGATAAAATATAGCAGTGAATGTTGAAGATGTAACCGTATAGAACTATCGAACATATGTTTTACTACTGTGATGTAACTGTGTTCTTTGTGAAACAATTGGAGAATTGGTTAAGTATATCTTAGATCTTTGTGTAGAGCTTAGCCCAGTTGACTTTCTGTTCGGTATCACCATAGACGTATCCTATACGTCTATGGTATTAAATACAAGAGATAGTTTAGTCGGCTTCACCTGTTCGATTATATAATCCTGCAGGCAAAATATTTCATATACAGAAGTCACGAAAAGCATGATATATTCTTTCTAGATGTTCTAAAAGACTTGAAATCTGCGGCATGCAATTATTGAAAATGTAATAGAAGTAACAAATACCATAGGCGAGACTTCTAGGAGGTGGAGTGCTTTGCTTCAGGTATTATAGCCCCACAATAGTATACGATTTACCCCCAACATCATCACAAGCAAACAGTAGACAGTTAAAGGTGAATGCATTCATTCATCTGTAATAAGGTATCTCTAAAACAAGTTTGCATCAAAGCGGCACCCATTTACCTCAGAGGCTGACACACAGAATAGCGTTGACCATAATGGGCACTTGACAACCACCAACGCCCACGTACGCTTCCCATCATACCGTACCCAAATGGAAGGTTCTAATAAATGTGGTGGACAATCTAACTCGCTGCAAAAAAATATAAACATCGCTCTGACAAACAGAAAAAGAGCATTTTCATACCAGATAGCAACGTTATACCTTCATAAAAAGACAACTGTAACGGACAGAAAGAAAGCGATGAGCGTAAATGCCAGTAAATTTCGACTTTGAATAACATTGATTTCATATTAGGTATTATTTATTTTTTTTTATTTATTTGACTATTATATTTTTATTATTTATTTATTTGTTTACTTAATATTTATTTATTTATTTATTTATTTATTTATTTATTTATTTATTTATTTATTAATTTATTAATATGTTTAATTATTTATAAGTATTTGATTGTTTCTTTATATTTATTTATTTAGTTAGTTAATTATTTGTTTATTTATTTATTTGTTATGGATTGTTATTTTTCATTTCTTTTGTGTATTTGTTTATTGAATATTTATCTATGATGTATATTTATTTATATTCAGTTGCTTAGCTGCTTAAACTTGGTTGAAATTTATGTACTTATGCAGTTTATTTACTTGCCTGCTTATTTATGTTTACATATAACAACCCCCCCACCCCACCCCCACCCCCACCCGTCCACCGAAAAAAACCCTGTAAATCTAGGTCGATAATGCCTCACTAGGCGAAGGGTCAGAGCTTAGTGAATACTGTCCTTCACTGACTGAATCCAAGCATCAGAGCTATCGCTCTATGAAGAGTTTTAAGCTTGGCCATGTAGACGAAAGGATTGGTGGCAGAGTTTGCCATTGCCATGGCTAGCAGAAAGTAGTAGAATCCGGAGAAATTCATGTTATACCCCAGGTTGAAGAGAAGGTAATATATGTTCACGGGCGACACGCAAACGGCAAAAACTACCGAGACAAGAATCAGGCTTTTCAAAACTTCCCGCTCCTCTTTCGAGAATTTCTTGGTCGCAATTGACTCGCTGTGGCCCGAGACGGATGCAATGCTATGGACGCCGGTCGTGTTCGATGTCACCGCCATCTTGCTTTTCCGGACCACAATGTATATTCGGACATAAACAAAGGTGAACACCAGTAATGATACGGGAACTAAAGCAAACACCAGATAGCCCCAAGCCAGAGCGGACTCGTAGGATGGCCATTTAAAATTCGCGTAGCAAACTTTATCGATGACATCAGTTGTGAGAATAAGAACAGGCATGCCAATCCCAAATGCTACTAGCCAAGCCATAACGATACAAATCAACTTGATTTTCTTACTTCCCCAGAAGTAGCGCTTCTTGGGATGGACTATAGTGAGGTATCTGTCAACGTTTACCATGACAAGGCTAAAGTTAGATAGGCTATACAGACACCACAGGCTTGACTCGTTGAATACAACTTTACACAAAACAAGCCCCCAGTAGCCTTCGAATGTGGCCACGGCTAAGTACGTTACGTATGTAACCACTACAGAGAAGGAGCAGAGTAAGTCAACGACACATTGGTTGATCAGGTAAAGGTTGCCTAGACTGGTGCGCACGGCTGCCACGCGGTATATAACCCAGAGAACAACCCCGTTGTCTAGCATCCCTATCAGCCCAACGATAATGACTGCAATGCGCATGTCCAGCAGAGAGATGTCTCTTTCTGGATCAGTGACATCCACGACGTCATCCGTGATCCCGCTGACGTCATCAGTGCTGAGATTAGTCGCGTGTGTGCTTGGAGCAGCCATCTGAATTGTAGTGGATATATCCTGCCGAGTCCACTAGGTGGTTACTGACAAGTAAAAAGATAGGGATACTATTGTAGTAGTAGTAGTAGTTGTAGTGGTAGTAGTAGTAGTAGTAGTAGTAGTAGTAGTAGTAGTAGTAGTAGTAGTAGTAGTAGTAGTAGTAGCAGCAAACGAATACAAGCTGCATGCATTACTGGTCAACTACTGCCTTCCAGGCAGCTGACAAATATAAAAATACCGGTCACTTTGAAGAAGTGGGTATTGATGAATAAAAGAATGTCTAAATGCGAAACTATAAAATGCAAAACTATAAATATGAAATATGTAGTCTACATATTTTTTTAAGAATGGGACTGCGATAAAGCAAACACTTTACTTTATTATCCGTTACATGGGCTGCTGGAACTGAAATCAAAGTGTTGTTCTTGGAAAAAAGGGGAATGAAATGTGGTACTGAAGGACACTTATTGAGAGTACAAAGGGTACCCCTGACCTTTTAGTGTTCTAAGTCATTTTGGGGTAATTGGGTGTAAATGTGTCAAACTTGGTTTGTGACTGAAATGTAGTTTGAATTTACGACTCGGACAGTAATGCCACATAGACATGTAGGGGGCAGCGTTACCCTTGTAGTGGCTATTGGGGTGCCTCGTTGCATTATGTTCGAACTGGCTATAATGACGGGTGTTTGTGTAATGTCTCAATCGTCACAGCTGCCGGTGTTCTCAACCAGACACCAAGGTCCAAGGGCCTCTTGTTAGGTTGCCTAAATTTTGAGCGCTTTAAATTAATACAGGCACCATGATGTGAACATGCTATATACATGTAATTCCTACTCATCTAGAAACATCGAAGACTTTCTTTGTCACACATGACGGGCAACAATACGAGTTTTAATACTTTGATAGACACAACCACCCCCAGAAACAAGGCGAGAACCAATGAACAGTTAACTTCAATGTTTTAAAATATGTTTGTTACCTTTATGCATCATCACCGTACCTAGGAGCAGAGTTGTAGCAGTTTCCTCCTCGAGGGCTGTCGTTCTGTTGTGACGGGCTTACAGCTTCCCAGACCAACTCTTCGAACCGAATGCAACTTAGACCTTCCAATGCTAACTTCGAAACAGGCATGCCAAGATTGAGCAAGAAGAAATAGAGCAGCTTCCTTTACCCCTTCCCTGTATCGAAGACGGACCAATAAGAACCACTTCTTTCCCTATAATATACCCACTGTAATCCCTCTGTAATCCCACGTTAATCCCTTATACATGTAGAATGTAGCCTGGGGCGAGTAGGTGTCATGTAGGTAATGTAATGCATGTATGGAGAGTATGTGTGTGTACTTTTTTTTTTTTTTTTTTTTGGGGGGGCGACATTTCCTCTTCCTAAAGATAGGATGAAATGGCCTGTTTAATGCCGTTTTTTCTGCACAAGTAATCAGGTAATTGGTGACTAAGCCGAGTAAAGCAGTCTTTTGGGGGTTGACACTGAAAGCACCATAGACTCGCGCTACCCACCGACAGACAGTCACCTTTAGCCGGAGGTCTGACCTCATGTATCTGTGCTCATCCTCTCCTACACTTTAAGGCATATCCGGAATCAGAGGTCTTAAATATGGCGGATAAGAACCTTCGCAGAACACATTTCTTCCCATTCATGTAAGTGTTTCAGAAAAAAACGTACCTTTAGCCTTTAACACACAAGGTCATTTTAGGATAATTCTCAATTCTCATCAAGTTATTTACTTTGCAACCAAACTTTTTATAGAGGATCCTGATGACAGTATACGCAAAATATTTTAGAATTTACACTTTTATAATAAACTTAGCATCGTGACCATAACTGCAAATAAAAAATTGCAGCTATCTCGGGAACGAGGGATCTTACAGCAAAAACAGACGAAACCTTTTGTCCTCCAGTGTATGTGTCTAACGTATGTGTGGGGAATTTTCACCTTTTAGTCTTCAATGTCATATTGGGGTCATTCTGTTCACTTGAGTTTTCTATAAAATTCGATTTTCGAAACGGTCGCAATCCTAACGCTCATACCGTCAATTCGCAGATGAAACAGTTCACACAGTTAGCTTTGCACATAATTTTGCATATAAAGAAACCAAATAAAAAAAGTTGATAGTTAATGTCATGGCCAATTGAAAAATGACAACGTTAATTTTACGTAACGAATCTGTAGATGAATCTGTAACTACTATTGATTGATTACTGATGATTTCTCAACCAGAACGTCAAGTACTATTTAGACGCATTGCTATTATATTTTTCAACGTAAAACAACTGGCATATATACACTGCTCAAAATTTTTAATGGAGCAGATTTTCAAAGCCATATATTTAGAAATATATTGGGAAAAATCAGTCCAGGTTGTAGTCCTGTGTCAGTCCAGATTGTAGTCCTGAATCATTTTGCTTGAGAATGCAGTTGTGGACGAAAAAAAAAGAAGCAAAACTGTGCTTTTTAAATAACCCAGAGGAGAATCACCCCCAACACACAAGTGTACCAGAGCCATTGCGATCCTGACCTTTATCCTGTCAAACACGTTCAAACACTATAACACTGTTTATTGTCAAATCAGTATCCGGTGTGGCCACTGATTTGACACTAAACTACGCTAACTTTGCTCCTGTAAATGTCTGTATCATGCTACGCTAACTTTTGCTCCCTTAATTTTTTTGTCCAGTGTAGTTATAGATGTTTAACTTGGTTGCTTTAGTTGTGTGAATATCCTTTCCAGGCGTTTAGCCTTTTTTTTTTTTTTTTTTTTTTTTTTTTTTTTTTTTTTTTTTTTTTTTTTTTTGTGTTTTTGGTTAAAAAATAAAATAAGTAGGAGGATTTTTTTTTAACAAAACTTTTTTATTTTTTTTTTTTTTATAAAAAAAAAAAAAAAAACAAAAAAAAAAAAAAAAAAAAAAAAAAAAAAAAAAAAAAAAAAAAAAAAGGCTAAACGCCTGGAAAGGATATTCACA
>JAAUYG010050710.1_pt1 | contig 12716 bp, 8 predicted proteins | sample 7278091 | NCBI WGS metagenome assembly JAAUYG01 (sample SAMN14350201, study PRJNA611818) | marine sediment metagenome | isolation source: surface marine sediment (0.6m) | place: French Polynesia: Moorea | collected 2018-08
CGCGAGTGCACAAACGCCACCAAAAATTGGCCCCCAATCAGTATATGATAAACTCTGGTTGTTCACACAACCAAAGTTAAAAATCCAAAATTTTTAAAAATGGAAAAAATGGTCTGGAGATATGGCGGATAGCTACCTTTTCACAAAATTTGGCATTAATTTGCTTGACGGTTTCTGAGAAAACGCGTTTTACGGACGACGGACGGACGGACGCCCGCGCCACGGCATTAGCTCTGCTGACACAGTCAAGCAGAGCTAAAAATTTAAAATTTTGAGAAACAAAAACCATTATCTGGAGATATGGTGGATAGATACCTTTCCTCAAAATTTGGCATTAATTGATTTGGTGGTATCCGAGAAAATGCGGTCTACGAACAGGCGACGGATGGATGACGGACGCGTCATGACGGTAGCTCTGCGGTGCAGCAGCACAAAGGAGTGCTAAAAATTGGAAATGCACCGACTGACCCCAAACTGAATTTGAACACTAACAGTCAAAAGTACCCTGCATACACTAAAGTCTTACCCAAGAAGCCAAACTTACTGCAATATATCTTAAAAGCAAAAATTTCAAAATGCTCCTCCTCCTCCAGTTTTTTATCCGATCTGAACCAAACTTTATGATAAATAATAAAGACGGAATATAAATTTATAAATGTTTTGGTGATCTGCTAAAAATTAAAAATTTTCTGGCACATTGAAATTTTTGTTAACACAGGACCATATGGAGCTGGAGATTTCAAAATGCTACTCCTATAATTTTTATCCAATGTGAGCCAAACTTCATAATGCCCACTTGTGTTGCACTGTCCACTTACCAATCACAAACAAGGTTATGCTTCATATTACATTTATTTATTAGCAGGTACTTGTCACGGCAAAACAGAGCTTTCTACAGGCAAGGTGGAAAGTTTTGCAAATAAATGTTGATGTGTTTAACTGTGACTTATATCACATTTTGCAAATAAATGTTGATGTGTTTAACTGTGACTTATGTCACATGTTACCGACACAGTTTACACCAAATAAATTATCAGTAAATTTTAATCTATTTCAGGGCATGCTAAGCTTGCTAGAAATGTTCCGTCTCCTTGGACCATCAGAAACTAAATTGCGGTACTTCAAGAACTTACAGCAAGTTTACAGTATATTGTAAAGCTGTTAATTCCACTTGTTTATAACATGTATAAGTAACAGTACAATATTAAGAGCAGGAATCTTACCATGAAGAACCAAACAAACTACATGGATGGGAACAAAATTTCATTAAAACTTTAGACCGTCGTATCACTCTGGTACCCAATTAAAGTAAAGTGTTAACAATGGTACTAGATGAAATTATTCCATAGCATGTGCACATTCCCATAACACCAAATTAGGAAATTTATACATGAAAGTATTTATTCATAAGGCAGAATTTCACATATCGGTGAACCAGTTAGCAGTTACTCAGGCTACCGGGGTAGTTGCGGTACAGATCCAAATAAGGCTTTTCTTTGTCTTACATTTACCCCTGGTACATATACCAGTAGCTGGATGTACACTGTAGTGTGCAAAAAGAGTGTACCAAAGGAAAACATTGTATGTACAAGCATTATATTGATGTGCAAAGGGGAATATGATATTCTGGAATGTTGTAACTGACCATGCAAGGTTAGAGACAAAACCACATGCGTGCCATACAGCTCTTAAGTATAAATACTGGAAATTAAGTATCACAGAATAGAATCAGATTGAATTAAGTGAATAAACAGTATTCAAGAGATCTACAATATCTAATTTTAGTACTCTTGGTGAATATCTGTGAGGCAATGATATTTTAAAAATTTGGAGAATTTTTGATGGAGTAATTAGTAAGTCGAAAGTCGTACAACCTTCGTAAGTCGTACAACCTTACGGATTAAAGTATCCAAAGTCACTCAATTTTTGCTACAAATGCTAATTGTGATGAAATTTCTTTAGCTTTAGATCTAAATAAACATAATGTATGGCATATATATGATTATTAAGACTAGACTTCAAGCCTCAAATATACACAATAAAATAAAGTTCTGCACAACAGCAAGAGTTAACGTTACAGATTGCTTTACATCTGGGCATGATACAATTAACAATTTTCACAATCTGTAAATCCATGAAATCTATTGTGAAAAAAAAGTTATGACCCCTTCTCTGGCAGAAATAATTATTTACACAGATTAAGACTAGAGTTCACACATATTGGACTTTACAGTGGCATGCCCAGCTCAAGACCACCCCAGAACTAAAACCCCTCATTGGTGACCAAAAGTTAACATGCTGGTGCTAGTATGTTAAGGCCACCCATAATAAAGACTAGATTAGACTGCACAATGGCTGGTCTTATATAATTCCCCGCTTTCCCTGCACATCTTCAATATCTTAGCAGAGTGAGAATCTCTTTTTAAAGGTTTCCACAGGGGAAGCGATCACAGAAAAGCTACATAAAAAAAAACAAGTACAAAGATAGACTCAAGATCACAGTTCACAAGAGATCTGTGTCTGCACTCGGAGTTGCTCCTCTAGGGTCCAGAATTTGTTCTTCCTCCTTGTTCACGGTCGATGCAGTGGATGGCCTTGATCTTTCACCTGACCCAGTTGAGGGTCGCGACCCTGGCTGGGATGCAGCACTGGCTGGGCGAGACTCGTTTGGTCTGGTGTCAATTTCTTCCGCTTCCTTTCCACTTATCCTGGAGACAGGTCGAGACGCTGATCCAGAAGCTGCAGATCCAGGACGTGCTCCTGCCTGTGATGTCGTGATTCTGGAGTGGCTGCTTGCAGTTTCCACATTTTCTGGATGGGCATTATCCTTGTTTCTTTCATCGGGCTCATTAGGATTCTCGGTGAAAACATCATCCGCCTGCTCAATGTCATTGTTTTCAGGCAGCTCAATTCCCTCTTCATCAGGGTTTGCCTTGGCCAGAGAAACCTCATCTAGGGCAGTTTCTTTGTCTCTGGAGGTACACAAACAAGCAGAGATGTTAACTTATGATGGGATTGATACCTTAATTAGCTAATTAGCTTTTATACCTTAATTAGCTAATTAGCTTTTATACCCTAATTAGCTAATTAGCTTTTATACCTTAATTAGCTAATTCATATTTTATGACCATTCAGCTGCCTTTCTGGCAACAACCCCAGATTGGGACCTCCAGAGATTTAAACCTCACATCTATAGGCTAAAACATGAAGTCCAGGGACTGTACCCTCATCTCCAGGGACTGACAGTATATCTCTAGAGACTGAACCAACATCACCTCAAGGATTGAAACCTATCATCTACACTATATATATGTGTATAGTTGCTGTAATCCTGAACCACATCCTGTAACCACATCTCCAGGATTTGAAAACAAAAAACATCTCCAGAGTTCCTATACAATACCCAGTGTTCCAGTATAGGTCAGGCTAATTATAAAGGTCACACAGATTTTGAAGTCTTCTATCTCGCAAAGGAGCTGAGCTAGGCCAAATGTTACTGTTAATTAAACACTGATAGGAAATCACATATGGGGAATTCAATATGTAATTCAATTTCAAATTCTTATAACACAGAATGCAGTAGTTAGGGCATATGTTACTACTGAGCATGACAAATGCTAGGAAGTCATACATGGGAATCAAACCGCATTGTTATATCTTACTGTGAGCTACACTGAAAGGTCACCCAGAAATATTGCCCTCATTTTTATTTTCACAGCATGGTAAAGTTTAATGAAATCTCAAAATGCAGCATTACAATTTGGTGGGTGGGAGTTTCCACTGTGTCCCAGCGGTCTTTCTTGTTTATCTATTTTGTTCTAAATTTATACACCAACACAATTTTAATATTGGTAGACTGCAGGAATGTACGGATACAAGAAACAATGAGTTCATAACCAGCACATCTACATTACAAATGGATTAATAATACTTTGGATAATATCAACTCATTGTACCAAGAAGTAACTGGATGACAGAAACTGTAAGAACACATACTCCATTGGACTTTCTGCACCCAAAGATCCAAAGGCTGCCGGACTTTCTGGCTTGTTCAGCGCCTCCATCAGGTGAACTTTACTGGCAGATATTTGCTTCGGCCTGTAAATTGATAGAAAATAACATTTCTCTTTGGCAGTTTAAATATTTAAATGCATAACAGTTCTAGAAGTAGAAGATTTCTTGTCAAAGTTCTTTTTTAAAGCATAAAAAGGCTGAATAACAGCCAAGGATCAAATATTGGAACTAATCAGGCCATATTCTGTAGAGATTATCATTAAGAGATCATCCTTAGAAGATTGTCATATGTTTATATACAATAAGACATGTACCATACCTCACACACCTGTCATTTTAAGGCCATATATGGACATGAAACAAAGGAAAATCCCATGAGCCTTAGGCTACTGCAATGCCCATCAACAGAACTACCACCATTACCATACCTTTTATCATGATCATTCGTGCCCCCAAAACTTCTTTTGTCTCACCTCCTTAGCAAGAAGAACATGAAAACGAAGAGCATTGCAGCCCCTAGCAGTGAGAACAACACAGCTAATGTGATGATGATAGCTGGTTTGTAGTCAAATGGTTGCACTGTAGGTGGCTGTATTTCTGCAGCATCCTCGTTCCAGGCTTTCAAGACAATGTAGTCTTCTAATTTGGATCGGTAAGAGGCCAGTTCATCTTCTTGGAGTGCCTGAAGTGGCGAATTATTAAAAGACATGGTAGTCTGTTACGACCTTGGTCTCTCAAGACACTTTTTAATATGCAGCATATAAAGGAGACTGACCCTCCCCCTCCCAAAAAAAAAAATGATCACAGATATACAGACCACACCAGAAATAAGACCACCTATGGTCAATTACGGTCAAGTCCAAATTGGTCTTGTCATTCACAAGTGGTCTTAATTCTGAAATATTATAGCAAATGCATGTAGCTTTAGATCAACATTTGGGTCTCATTAATGAAGTCATGTTAAGCCTATACTGCATTTTTTTTTCTCATCGATATCCTTTACCTTATTAACTTGCAGCCTAGTCAATCTATGATCCACAGCCTGCTGCAGTAGATCTTGGGGAACGGTGTATTCCTCCTCTGGGGTGCGATCACTGGTCTGAGCTTCTCGGCGCTTTCTCCTCAGTGCTGGAGAGCTATCGTTACCCTGGATAGTGGAAGCTTGGAGTGTGGTTGTCGGGGGCGATGTCGGGACGGTGGCTTCCAGCAAGCCACACAGTGGGTTGTTCTTGGCAACTGCCATAAACAGCATGACTCTGGAAATGTTAGAGATGTCACAGCTATGACACGGTAGGTGTCAGTGAGGTATAAAATCGGACCCAGCAAATATAGAACATAATTATTTGTGGGGCAAAATCATCTAAAGCAACACAGTGCAAACATAACCATTATTTTATCAAAAAAAAAAATTGTCCTTAAATCCAGGTATAAACTCAATGAAACTATTGATTTGTGTGTAGATCCCACCTAACTTTTACAAAGTCTTTATTTTACTGGCATAAATACACTTATGGCCAACTTAGTAAAGTTACGAAATATATCCTTCAGAATGTCTCATCTTTCAGAATTGTCAAGGATTTTATTAGTGTACATATATTTCCTCAATTCTTCCAAGTGCCGAACAGTTTCTATTAAATTTGTCTTTAGTTCGATCTGGCTGGAGATTAAACCCCAGCCTCCGACATCCCAAACAGACACATTAAGTACAATGTACTAGCTAACAGCCCCAGTCACCAATCTAACCACACTGTATGCCTTAATATCTTACCTGGTACCCGTATTATTTGCTCTGGGGTAACCACGAGCAACACGGGTATCCCCTAATACACAGAAGGGTCTGCGGAATAGGGCTTCAAGGTTCTCGCTAGAGAATAAAAAAAAAATTTGAACAAACTGAACAGAACTATCGTCAAGGCAGGCATAAACTATTGATAGACTAAGTGTATGAATTCCACCTTTACTACAAAATCCTTGTTTTACTGGAACTTACACTTATCCCAAACTTAGTAAACGAGTTTTGCTCAAGGCCACAAACAACATCAAATGCATGCAGTATGGTTCTATCAATACGCAAAAGCTTTGTAGGACTTGGCATTACCACAATATCATCAGATGTTGTTAATCTGGGCTAGCCCTATGAAATTTCTCTGATTAGCCAGTGACTAAAAGATATCCTTTCTTTTAGCCACAAATGAATTTATTGAGCCACAAAACATGTAGCAGACGTTGACAATATTAAATTCAGATCCAAAAATCCTAAATCAAGATGTATGCATGTATTTGATCAAATGCATGTTAACTAGCTTAAATCAGCTCTCATATATACTGTTGATTCATGCAAGCTACATGCAGCATATGAGGTGAAAGTGAAGTCTTTAGCCACTGTGGCTAAAAGCAAACCAAATGTTCTTTTAGCCATATGCAGATATGGGAATTCTTTTAGCATTTGGCTATGTGGCTAATAACACTAGCCCAGCTTAATAATGCATCCTGAAGCAGATGATTTAAGTATACTGTAGAATAATCTGGATTGTACACATTGGCTTCATATTTTTTATATCTCTTATGTTATTGATATTTATACATTTATGTGTATCTTAACTCTGAGGATATGGAATTTTAGGATTAAGAAATAGGTCCTTCTGCCCAGTATCAGGTACTAGGGATCCCTTTACTTACATCTACCATTAACTCATGGGCATACAGTTTGGGATGCCATCCATATTTACGGCCATGGACATAATTTTAGAGCACCAGAATTTTGTATCATTGACATATTAACATGCTGATAGCATTAAGTGATATATAAAATAAACATAACAGACAAAACTGAAGCTTCTCAGAATCAAATGGATGTTTTCTCTACTTTTCTTGCCTTCATAATTATTATCATCAAAATTTATTCAATGGTTTTGGTTTTTGGGAAGACTCCGGTCCTTCCTGAACCCCCTTTTACAAAAAAATTATTACACCTGGTATCAGTAGATCCCTAGTACAGTGAAACGTGTCTTGAGAGACCACTGCCATGAGACCACCTGTCTTGAAGGACCACATACTCCTGGCACAAAGTCCCACATTTCAATGTAACTGTACCTGTCAAAGACCACCTGTCTTGAGAGACCATATTTTTCTGGCCATTAGGGCGGTCTTTCAAGGCAGGTTCTACTGTAATATATATTTTTTCCTAACTCTTTTTCTGCCTACCTGTCTGGATCTTTCAAACAACATGCTCTGTAGAAACCGGTGTCCTGGGTGCAGTACACATTCATCCCTTCACAGACACCACGGAGGAATGTGTCATCTATGGTCTCCCACTGAACAAAGAACATAAAACATTTTGTGAAATGTTCACAAACTTTGTAGCAGAAAAAAAAAATTTGCTTTGCAGATATACCCTATGCATACGTAATTTATTTGGATCAAACACACAGAATTCAATATACATAATCATACATATATATAGATGCAAGTTTAGTACATTTTGCTGACCCAGGCCCGTTTCCGTGAATCAAAAGATTGTAACTGGACAGAAATATACGTGAAATTAAGTAATAATTATAATAAGCAATACCTATCCAGCCAAAAAGGACCACATCTGTCAGCATGTCACTGTATGTGGTAAATGCAGAGAGCAGCCCAATGACCGATTGCTGAGTTGTACAATGCTTGAAAGGAAGTTGAGCAAATGTCTGGGGAACTGCATGTACATATATACCCAAGACATAAAATTTAAAACCTCCGTACTAAACTCATTTACTAGGATAAATATGTGTGCATGCAGATTTACTTACACTGAACATTAGGCAACACAAAATTGATTTTTTGATCAACACAAACCTCTTCTATCTGTAGTCTTTCGAAGTCAGCAAAGATGCTTTTGCTTGCTTCATTATCAGTAGCTGAAATAAAGGGAAGCAACTAAAACATACAGATAAGGCTAAAATCTTATAATTTGTTTTGCCCCTCAATCCAAATACACTTTAGCTTACTTCAAACTGTACATATGCAGATATAAAGCAATTTGAAAAACCATACATAAAAGTATATATACCGGTTACATAATTTTGTATGATTTTCAGTCTTTTTTCTAGTCAAGATATAAAGCACCTGGCAATACTACCTAGAATGAAAACAGAAAAATAATTTAACTGTTGAAACTTTGCAGTGGTAATCATATGATATGATCTAAAGTAAGTAATTTTTCTAGACAATTTGTTGCTCTAAAATGCTTGGAATATATACTGGGTTACCTAATATATACTGTTAAGATAACAAGAAGTTAACATGTCATTTGCTAGCATATACAAAATATTATGCCTATGCATGTACCTTTGCATTGCTCCATCCCATAATTGCACAGAACATGTTTCCAGTCTGGTCCTTGGCAGAACCGGTTTGTGGTTGGTTCAGGCTGGTCACATGATCTTGTCGCTGAGCGACGACCATGGCAGGACTGCGAACAGCTTGTCCATTCACTCCAAATGCTCCAGTGACCATTACTTTCTGTGAATTTATAAACATGCTGTAGAATATATAAGTATGCTATGGGCTAACTAAAATCATTTAGGACTAAAAATATAGATTTGTTCTTTTAGATGATGGTTCTGATCTGTTCTCATTCACCCATAAATGTATATGACTGGTTAATGGTAATCTAAGCTCATAAACACAATATGTTTTCCTTGTGCAAGGCCATCATGGGTACATGTGCCAAATAAGTACGAAAATCAAAATCACCTCACCTTCTTTCATTATTGTACGGAGTTCTATTTCTTACAATAGGTACTTTTAGCCACTTCGGTGGGTACCTAGTACTTACCTGAACATGCCAGGCCATCGGAGTCCGGCAGATAGTGATTGGCACATTCACAGTCGTAGCCTCCCTCATTGTTCACACAAAACGAGTTGACACCACAGCCGTCACTGCCCAGTAGACACTCGTCAATGTCTGTGACAAATCAGTGGACAGCTTCAAATCGTCATGTATGATGACTCATGTGCGATGACTCAGTGTTCTTACACATTGCTACAAACAACTCCCATTAGAATGTAAGAAATGTTACATTTGCTCAAAGATCTTTGACCGATTCTTCTCTAATATCTGCCAAAGTAAGATGACAATTTGAATGGGATTGTATGTACTGAGCTAAAACCAGAAAACAATTTACCGGTAATATCCTTGTGTCAGTATCAATAATTTCTTCCCAAGGAAAAGGGTTCACATCACAATATAAGGCATCCAACATGTGCTCTACCTTTTGCAACTACATGATATCAATCATCATAACAATATGTCCTTAACACAGCATTGGCGTGCACTCACCAACGCATTCCTGACCACGTATCCTGTAACCACGGCGACATGTGCAGTAGTCCTCACCTTCGACCCTCACACAATCTTGGCTACAAAGAGGAGCTAGCTGGCTGTTTATACATGGCAAAGATACTGCAAAAATAAAGTACATAACTCAAGGCAATCTGTTCACAAAAATCACTATGAAACTGCAGGGTAGAAGCTGGAAAAAACTAAATTTTCTCAATTTGCACACCCCCAGGAGTCAATTCATTGGTTGCATTTTTAAGGACTTTTTAATGCATAACGGAAGATGTAGATACATGTACTACTTCAACTGTGATAACATCAAAAATGGTCTTTGAATGCATACTTACAGATAGCAAAATTATGATCAATTGAGTTTTTTTTTACCATTCAATGATTGACATCAGCATAGGTGGCTATAAATTTCCGGATATCAAATATCTATAAGCAATTACACTAAAGTAAAATGCAGACACATTTTACAAATATATCTTTTAGAGTCGGGCTTCGCATTCAGGAGAAATTAAAATTAACTTCTCATTTTTTTATTAAATATCTCTTCCTACATCTTCAAGTAAACTTCTAAACCTGCAAAACACAAATACGAAAAGATGGAATTCTATTGGTATAATCCAGCAAGTGGTTTCTATATATATACATATGTACAGTACATACTGAGACAATTCTTTCCTTCCATGGGATCCAGAACATAGCCTTCTGGACAGAAGCATCGGAAAGTGCCCCAGAGATTCTCACAGTTGTATTCACAGGTGTTCAGGAGACCACTTTGACATTCATTAATATCTGGGGAAAAAAAATATTAACAGTGTATAAAAATGATTCACAAGCCTATTTCAGGGATATCATCAAAGCCCCTCTTAAAGACTAATTAAATTATTTAACTTACATGTAACTGCCGAAGTAGGCCTCATCGTAAGTACCCAACAACAAAATCAGCACTATAATAACTTACAATTTAGGGTGTTTTTAGGATAATTTAACAGTTTGAAACACTGTAGTTATTGGAATTGTGCAAACAGCTAAAACTAAGTAAGTGTTTTTTTAATAGTCATTTAAAGGAATATATTTTTACATAACATTTTGGTGTTTGCATAAATGCGTATTTCTGAAATGTCGACCCTGCCAATCTGGTCCAGGAACATTAATACATGTAAACAATTGCAACCCATATGCTGTGTTTTCATCACCTGTCTCTCCAATCCAAATTATTAGATTCACTCCTGCAATCACCTACCAGTATATACTTTCACTTGAAAGTAAAGTATTCCATCACACATGTCAATAATGGTTGATTTTGCTGCAGCCTACTGGTAAACAACTTTAATGTGCGGATATTCAGTTCTTTTAAGAAATTATAATTTTGAAAGATTCATGGTGTTAAAATTATTAAAGGGTTTGAACTGCAATAGCTACAACAATCTGCTATATTGCCTGCAGCATTAAGAGCCACAATTTTTTTATACAAGTATTTCATAAATGCAGAAGACCATTTCTATACATATACTGCAAATTGTTACTTGATATTCCCCTGATAGTTTTTCATCTACAACAACGTCAAAAATTCCTCTCCACTTTATTTTTGCACCTACCTATACAGCTGTCATCAGATGGGTCAAGTTTGAATCCATCCCTACATTCGCAACGGAAGGTACCATCCATGTTGATGCATTCCTGGGTGATTCCACAGTTGTGTAGAAGGGAATCCTGACACTCGTTCACATCTGGAGTAGAAAGTAAATAATGTTTTAGCTCTCAAATTAGTCAAGGCCCTGACACATCTCAAATGAGTAAAGACTTTGACACAACTAACAAAGGCCCAATGGGCCCTACCCTAAAACAGTAATTATTGCAATTGAAAGCTAATTCCGCAAACAGAATCTCTGCATATATTCTATGCCAATGACAGAAACTGTTCAGCATTATTCATTGTCTTAATTGGGTTAAATAGGGAGACTGAGGTTCAAATTCTGGGAATGTCCAAGTGTACCAAAAGACTGCGGTACACTACATGTATACCACTTTCAATCAATTCCTAAGCGCCTACCTGTACAGGTGATACCATTCCCTTCATAGCCAGTATGGCATCTGCAGCTGAATGAGCCCGGTGTGTTGGTGCAATCAGCGTGGTGCCTATCACAGGCCACACTCCCATGCTCCTCGGGGTCACATTCATTGATATCTGTAAAAGTTCAAACCACTTTATGCTAAATTGTAATCAAACTAAAAATCAACCTGTCCCATAAAGGCTAATGTATTAAAAACACCATATCATGTTAAATTACTTTACTAATTTTATTTGGTGATATTTCTGTCTGACCACTTACGTTGGTCTTTATGTGCAGACTGCTTAGGACTATCCCATTAAAAAGGAGGGGGGGCGGGAGGACCTGAATTTTTTCAGCCTCCCCCTGCAACAGTATTTCAATTAGTTTTAATCCCCCCTACAACATATTTCAGTTGTTCTCGCAATACACGTATGTACTGTGATGCATTGTCCTGCACACCCTATGAGGTATTATAGTTCTTTTTATACCCCCCTACAACATATTTGCCCCCCCCCCCATACTTTTTAATGGGATAGCCCTAGCAGGGTCTCTATCAAAAATGACATTTCTCTGTAACTACACAATATATCTAACCCAATTTTTATATCCAATGTATTTTTCTTATATTTTTATCTTCACTGATCAGTGTACCACACCCCAGTTTTTATCTACCCAGCCCGCCACTGGTCTCCCAAAGTGTACTTTTAAATTATCCATTATATAATTGGAGATAATATACACACGACAGGAAAGGGTACCAACTTTTAATCTCATGCAATATACACTGTGAGAGGTATAAAGTAGTGATAAAAATCGCTTAAATCCAAGAAATACATCATTAGTACCTTCACATCTTAGCTCCTCTCCAAATATCGGTCGGAAGCCCATTGCTTTACATGGACAGGTGTAACTCCCCCCAGTGTTCTCACAGGTAGTGGTTGTTGGGTCACACTGATGCTGCCTATTTGCATACTGGTTGTTACACTCATCCATATCTAAAAATTTTTATTTTAAAATATATTTTTTATAGAATACTATTATTGAATGCATATATGCAGGTGCTATATTTTCTAAAAGAACATATCAATCTTAGGTTCAATTACATAATGTACAGGCTAGATGCAGATACATGTAATAGGTTTCTGGGTGCTGATATATCATTCAAGGTGTATAGCTGTTATTCTGATCTTCTTCAGGTGCCACTTTGGGGTGGAGAGAGCAGCCTCCCCGTGGCCCACCCTGGGTATCAGGTCTTGTTGGACATTTTGTTCAGACTTGGCCTGATAGCGAATGCTCTCACACAGTGCAGTGCTTAG
>JAAUYG010134406.1_pt1 | contig 12716 bp, 8 predicted proteins | sample 7278091 | NCBI WGS metagenome assembly JAAUYG01 (sample SAMN14350201, study PRJNA611818) | marine sediment metagenome | isolation source: surface marine sediment (0.6m) | place: French Polynesia: Moorea | collected 2018-08
ATTGGCGGCCATTGTCAGACATGAACTTGTTTGGAATTCCATGCGTACTGAAATGCCGTTTCAGCTTCTGGATTACTGCTTTGGATGTCATGTCGGGAAGTGTGTTGAATTTATATCAACCGGAGTAAGAGTCGACAACCACTAGGTAGTGCTGACTTTTCCAGTCGAATATATCCGCGGCGACAAAACTCCACGGTAGCTCTGGAACTGGGTGTGGCTTTAGTGGGTCCTTTTGTTGGTGTTTTCTTGTTGTATTGCAGACTGAACAACACTCAATTTCAGCCACAATATCCTGATGCATCGCAGTCTGGTTTTCCAGGCGTGGGTTCATATCCCACTTCTGACACCATGTATGATTCCTGAGGAATTGTTCTAGAGAGTCCAGACATGAAGAAACTAGAATCTATTGAACACGAACGTGACCTTTTATTAACGTAGCGGAAGTCAAGCTGAGGTATCACACCAGTATCTACAATCATCTACACCCGACATATGTGTACAGCATGTCTAGATGCTATTCTCAATATCATCTATATATTCGATGTACTTAACAGTAGTATATTGAACGTATGATGAGACATTGTTGCTGAAGAATCTCGAAATAAGTATAACACGAGATACAATATGCACATCGAACACTGACTCAGCTGTTATGGCTGACTGGCACACTGACTATAGCTCACGCCAAAGCATATATGCATATGTATCACAATGATCACGTGACAACAAACAACGCCGATACAAATATGGGCGTCTCACGTGACTACAGGAAAGCGATAAACCAATACACTATCTGTTTACATTTTCCCAATGGCGTGAGAGGGTGAACGTTATAATGGTCTTGCGCATTTTCTGCAAGGACTGTGGTGGTCAGTAACCTCTTCACTCGATATGCAGATAGCAGTCCCTGGGGCCGTCAAGCAGGGTCCTTTTCCTGTACATGAAACCTGAATTTTCCAATCCGGTGTAGGTGTGCACAGTTTCAACATTTTCAAAAATTGCACTTTCAAAGTGGCGAAGGATACTTGTAGTGCAAGCCAAACGTTTGCATCAGGATATTGATGTATTTCGGGCATTCCACATATCGTTGCATTGGGGTAATTATATTCTGATGTAGCCGCCAATTCCTGTGTTGCACTATGTAGATCATTTTTCCTTTACAATATGCCACACACTGTAGGTTAAACGAAAAATGTTTTGTCACAGCCATCCTTAGACAATGGTTCGTTGGCTTGGTATGCCAGAGATCTCTCCAAACTGAACTGATCGTCCATTGAACCAACTTGATGTGTTCTTTTGTCTGTGGTGGTCAGTTTCTTGTCATCGTCAGCCCTAATATCATCTACAGGGACGATGCCAGTCTGATCAACCATCATCGTGTTTTAAACGTTAAATGTCTCCATTTTCACGAGTAATTCCTCCAAAGTAATTTTGGCAGGCTCTTGGAATTGTCCTTTGATACAAAGACCACAACATTTGGTTCTCATGGCTCGTCATTGCAAATAGGGAGTATTTGGCGCCACAAATTCGCAGTATGAATAATCGGTTTTATTCGGAAGCCAAACTGCCTTGGTCATATGATAACCCTTTAGCCAATCATATTGCGACAAATAAAAGCTCTACCAATCGTGAGATGCCCCTGTTTTCGCGCCTTTACCCTTCTTTCGAGTATCTTCGGAAAATTTTCCCGCCAAGGGGTTTAAAATACTCCCTATTAATGCATATGAGACCGCACTTCACAGAGTCAGCTGCTGGCCTCTGAATATCTGCCGTCACACATGATTTATCTTAATTCCATAGCTGCAGGGGAGGGGGGGGGGCATACTCACCTTGTTGGTTTCAACTTTTCGAATTGGCACAGGAAGCAGACTTTGGATGCGAAATGAAAGTTCGTCAGGGATGGCTCTGACAGCAGTAGATGTGGTCTCGTATACTGACTGTAGACAGTCGCTTGCTATGCAGTGTGAGAGGAAATCCCAGTTGCCAAAAAAAAAAAAAAAATACCCATGTCAATAAAGTGCGGGAAATGTATTATTATTTCTTTCGAGATATGGTGTACGGAGTGGATATTATTAATTTACATTATACATTTACATGTATACATGTCATACAATTGTTATCCACGCACTGTATCGACTGTTCGTAGGTCTATGGAGCATAGGAATGATTCATAACAGATGTATGGGTGTGGGAAACTATTCAGCTCACCCCTGTCATTGCTGACCTTTAACTAAGCCGAGCAAGTGTAATGCTCCACATTTTCTAGGACGGGTAACATCTTCCCTGTTGTGAAAATCTCCAAACACACACAATAGCCAAATGGGGAGAACAAGCAAACACAAAAATAATAATTGAAAAAAAAAAAAAAAAGAAAAAAAACTTTAGCCAAATGTTTGTTATGATACAACAGTTGCCACAGAATATCTTAGTGTGGCGTCAGGACATCTGCTGGTGATACTAGTATATCATGTCTATAGGTCCATAATTTTCCTGGGCTTAATCGCACGACCAAAGCTAGACCTAGGTTGATGGACACCTTTGTCATACTGGACCTTGACACACTGACGACACTGAGCGATCTCCTCCCGAAACTGAGCTGGGTTAGCCAACTGTGGTTCTAGCAGTTGGGGCTTGGTATGGAGGGTGGTTCTTGTGCGCTGAGATGCTGTTGAGCCGGAGAATAGCTCTATCAGTGTTGTGGTGTATTCCTATACAGGAGGAAGCTCTGATGAATATCTTCAGTTTTCTTCAGGATCTGGGGGTGCAGAGAGCAGCCTCCCCGGGGCGCACCCTGGGTATCAAGTCTTGTTGGACATTTTGTTCAGACTTGGCCTGATAGCGAATGCTCTCACACAGTGCAGTTCTTAGACAGTGTAGTTCTTAAACTGTAGAACCATAACACTTTTTTTCTAGTCTACTCTGTGATATCATCATCATCTAGTGGACTCACCTGTTTTGGCACTGTATGACCCTTTTGGTGTTGATGTGCTGTAAAACTTTGATATAATCAATCATTCAGCATCTGCTTAAATATCTTGACAGCTGATTCTGCCTTCTCATCTCCTTTTGAATGGTAAGGTGAAGACATAAAGTCTTGGAAAGGGTAGTCACGAGAGAACTGCTCGTATTCTCTTGAAATAATTGAGGCTCGTATGTGTGTGCATACTCAGGAATCCCGAATCTGGCAAAATGTGCTTTGGTCTTTTGAACAATCGTATCTGCATGCATGTTCTCCAGTTTTTCCACTTCAATCCAGTCAGAATAGTGGCACACGGACACCAGGTAATTTGAGCAGCCTATGGTACATATGTCCGGGCTCACGAATTTGCATGCTGTTGATGGAACAGGAAGTGACTGCATTGGATCTTTTGGCTCAAGGGATCCATATTGGGTGCAGACAGTGCACGCATTGCAAATGTCCACAATAGCTGAGCGCATGCCGGGCCAAAATGATATATCCTTGGCTATCCGCAGGTTTGACTCAGTCCCCATGTGATTCCTGTGTATGCTACTCAAGATACCTTTCTGGAGGGATGGCGGTATTAGCACTTGTGCTCCCCTGTATACAATTCCATTGATGACTGACAGTTCATCCCCGAAGAACCAATAGGGATGCAGCTGGATAGGTATGGATGTCTTGGTCTGAGGCCATCCCTTGGAGATAAGAGATAGTAGTGACACCTTGCCTGGCTCATTTTGATATGCATCCTGTAATCTTGCTTCAGTTCTGGGAAGCAATCCTGGGTTTCTGTCTATCGGCGTTGCTTCAATCTCCAAGCGAAATACTTCAAACCCCTGCACTTTTGCTGACACTGAGTCATCTAGTGTAGCCCACGAGAGAGTATCTGCAATGTGTAGTGAGCTGCCCTGCCGGTGTTTGACCTGAAAATGATAGCGCTGCAGCATCATCATGATATGCTCTTGACGTGTTGGAGCTTTGTTGAGAGGTTTCTTGAATAAGGTCTCCAAAGGCTGATGGTCCGTGTGAACAACAAGATCTGGCTTACCATATACCCATTGGTCGAATTTGCTGAAGCAGTTGTAGATAGCCAGGCACTCTTTCTGTATCTGGGAATATTTTTGCTCAGTTTGGGTCAGGCTGCATGATGTGAATGCAGTAGGCTGTGGCTTCCCATCATTGTTTGGTTGGAGTATCGAACCCCCAAGGCCACGTTCGCTGGCATCCAACTGCAGTATAACTGGTTTCTGGACATCAGTATTATAAAGTTGCTGCCTTTGAGATTAGTGCCTTTACATTGTTAAATGCACTTTTGTGTTCTGCGGACCAGAGAAATTGCACACCCTCCTGTGTTAACATGGACAGCGGTTTTGTTACAGTACTGAAATTTTTGCAGAAAGAGGATAGGAAGTTGGCCATGCCATTGAAGCGCTGGGCACCCTGTTTGTCCTGAGGCACTGGCATATCCATCACTGCTGACACCTTAGACAGATCAGGACGCAGACCGGCATCACTGCAGAGGGTACCCATAAGCATGACTTCACAAAGTCTGAATACAGTTAGTTTGGGTTTAGCTTCAGTTGCCTCTGGAAGCATCTTTCCATGAGAGCAATAAATCGGCGGTCATGCTCAACTGCTGTTTCCTCCTTCCTGGTGTTCCCCTCACCGTACACAAGGATGTCATCTGCCACATTTAATGCTCCGGCTAAGCCTTTCAACAAGGCACATTTGGTATTCCTCTGGGGGCACTGGATACCCCAGAGGGAGGCGGTGCCACCGATATCTCCCATAAGATATATGTAATTTTGTGAGATACGATGACTGCATGAGATGGAGAAACCTCTATTTATAGAGACCAATCCGAAACGGACACTGAGGCTCCCAATAAGGCTGGTTTCCCTTCCATATCATTTTCTGAGAGCACCTGGAATACAACAGTGCAATACTTGTCTCCCTGTTCACATACCAATTCCACTTGTCCAACTGGGTGGATCGGCTTGGTGTTACCATATGGGTGCTGCACAGACGGTGATTTTTAGCTCTGCTTGACCGTGTCAGCAGACCTAATGCCATGGTGCAGGCGTCCATCGTCCGTCATCCGTCCATCCGTATTCCGTCCATAAAACATGTTTTCTCAGAAGCCGTCAAGCGAATTAATGCCAAATTTTGTGGATAGGTGGCTATCCACCATATCTTTAGAACATTTTTTTTTCCGGTTTCTCAAAATTTTGGATTTTTGAATTTTAAGGAACTTTTTTCATTTTCATTAACACGGATGGGAGTGAAAATTTCAAAATGCTACTCGTACTGTTACAATTCTTTTTCAACCAAACTTTTTCCACATATTCCCTGTGACAGTCCTCACAAACGTGCTTATAGCGATTTTGAAATTTTAGCAAATTTGAATTTTTTTAAAAAAGATTTTCCTTAACATGGGACCCTATGGGAGTGAAAATTTCAAAATGCTACTGCTACAGTTTTGATTCTTTTTCGGCCAAACTTTTTCTGACTGTTCCCTGTACCAATCCACACAAAACTTTTGAAATTTCAAACTTTCAAAAATTTCAAACAAGATTAAAAGTTAACATTGTGCCCAATGGGAAAATGCAAAATTACCAATATCTCGGAAATGGCCAGCCATAGAGCAAAACAGGGAAATTTGGGACTTGGGGGGGGGGGGGGGATTTAGGTAGTAAATTTTCAACATAAAGAACTTTAGCCAATATCCAAGTTTCATGCCCAAATATATTAATTTTGGAAGTCCGCCCGTATATTGGGAACCGCTGCCCATAGAGCGAATATAAGCTGGGATAGAAAGAGAGTGTATGTGTTGGGTCTGAAGCAGCACGTCAAGGCCCATGGGCCTCTTGTTTGAGATGAGACCTTGATCCTGTTAGGAGCTGCTCATAGTGTTGCACAGGACTGCAGTGTCTGTTTGGAACTTCAAGGATATGAACTTTGCACCTCCAGCGGAAAGGTTTAACTTCGTGAAGTATCTCTTACTTGCACTGACCTGGGGTGTCGAGTGTGCATCCATTTGAATACCTCATAGTCTGTGACTTTGGTGGAGACTTTGGAGGGTAGTGGCGCACAGACGAGGGTGTTTGCAATGTGTAGAAAATTCGTCTCTTGTATGCCACATGACAACAGTATCTCTGGAGTCTCACCATCAATCATTGTAGTCTGGTTGGTGCTATGTTGTGGGATTTTCTTATTATAGATTCCAGATGTTGATGGACAGCGTGGGCTTCTATCATTTTCCAAACAGCTACTGATCAAGCTGGCTGAAGGCTTGGTAGACTATGAGATATTCCTTCTCGATCCACGAGTAGCCTCTCTCTGCAGGGCTGAGACTACAATGATGTGCAAGCCACTGGTTGCAACTTTCCTTCCATGTTGGGTTGTCATGGTGCTCTGCTCAGACCCATCTCACTAGCATCTACTTGGAGTACTGCAGGTTTTTCTAGGTCATAGTACATGAATGAATAAGTCTTGAACATCGGTTCCTTTGCGACTCAGAATGGTTTCTCTTGTGCCTCAGAACAGCAGAATTCCACTCTGCCCTGTGTGAGCATGGTCAGTGGGTGAATGGTTTTGTTTAAGTTGGGGCAGAATGGGGATAGGTAGTTTAGCATTCCCGTGAAAATCAGCAGGCCAGTCATTTGGTCTTAACATGTTAGTGATTGTTGAGATCTTCTCTGGGTCAGCTGCTGTGCCTATATATCTGTTTGATTGATTTCCCTTTGAACTTCATTTTGTTCCTGTGGCGCACCCTGAGTATCAGGTCTTGTCGGACATTTTGTTCAGACTTGGCCTGATAGCGAATGCTCTCACACAGTGCAGATCTTGGACTGTAGCGACTTGAATTGACGATGCAATCATTATCACCTGTTTTTGCACTGTATGACCCTTTTGGTGTTGATGTGCCGTTAAACTGTGATACCATCATCATTGTTGGCTTATGTTCTTCTGGTTCAGGCACACAATGAGTGATACTAAGCGGTGGTCATGATCAAGCTCGGCTGTGCCGTATGTGTCAGCTTTGCCAAACAGTAGAACATCGTCTGCTATGTTGATAACTCTTCCAGTCCTTCAAGGGCCTTGACAGTCTCACCTGAAACTCTTCGGGCGTGTTCTAATGAAAACCTGAGCAACCTGTAACGACTGAAGAATGCGTGCATAGTTGTCATCAGGGTGGATTCCTCAACCAATGGGACATGCAAGAAAGCTTCATTGATGTTGATGATTGACAAGCATTTGGCATTGCACAGTTTGTGCAGTTAATTTGACATAGGCATCTGGCGTATGGAACATAGTATGGCTTTATTTATGTTTTCTTAGCTGGGTCATTGCATATTCGAAACTTCTTAGGTTTCTCCCTGATGAGGATGTGTGAACACTAAGGTGTTGGCTTGCACACCCACTTCAGAATAACGGCTTTTATGTATCTGTCCAAGGTACACCTCACACCTTTGATACACTGCAGATACAGCTCATCAGTAACCTGGGTGCATTTTCTTTTCGCATTCTGAAGCAGGTCATCATTCAGTATTCTGCACTTCTTTCGTGAGGCTACTGTTGAGCCATAAATATTAATACTTCTGCCCTTTCTCTTCCCTTGCACCATCTTGATGCTTGATACGGACATATGGCTTTGAGTCTTTTAATACTGCCTCAAGCTCCTGTCACAGTAGCATCTTGTCATTGGACCTGCTCTTGGTCAGGTGCCATTGACATATCATGTTCAATCTGCTGCCCAGTGGCACGCCATAGATATGCAGTCATACCTTTGACTTCTTTTGGACAACCATGGCAAGCGTACTCTGCCAGGTTATCCCTGAAACTGCTTCATATATGTGCAGATGTGTCCATAGGCAGCCTTGATGGAGTCACTTAGGGGGGAAGAGTTGATGCCTTTGATGTCTGGCATGTAGTCCTTTCTGATCAATTTTGGAAACTTAGCTAGTGTGCAGGCAGTGGACATCTTGATAAGCACCAGTCCACTGGCCAGCTTATTTCATTTAACTGTCTTTGATACCTTAAACAAGATCAGCATGTGTGACAGTTGGTCCCGCTGGTTGCATTACTTCCACTGTGCTGCTGTTTTATTCCTTCTTCTTTTTGTTTTTTTTTGTTTGTTTGTTTGTTTTTCTTGGCCCCTTTATGCCATCTGACTCATGGTCATGGGATCCCTTCTGGCTGGCATCTGGAATAAATAATGTGATTTTATCTATGCATTTTCTTAATTGGTATTATTGGACATTTATAGGACAGTTCAATAATAGATCCAATTATTGGAATTTAGAATACGGCAACATCTCACATATGACACACTGGACAGGTGTTTGATTTACATCCTGTAATCCAAGACAATCTAGACTGATTAGAAGGGAATGGTGCCACTAAAAGAAATACAAACTCTCCATTTCTGTCCATGTGTCTGTGCTTGGGACCCTTGTGCTATTATATGGTGTGACTGTGATGCTAAGCTACTATACAGCTGGCCCGACAGAAGGCCCAAACCCTAGTAACTGACAGCTACTTACTACACTGGTACATGGGAGGGGGAGGGGATCTGTCAGGTCAGTCGCATGTGTTCAGCACTACACTCAAGACTGTCCCTGAAGCTCGTCTAGCTCAGGTACTCCACAGTCCGAGTCAGCACAGCCACAGCACTTCATGTAGCCGTTCTCACTGAACTTAGTTGTCCTGCACATGTTAACCATTTTTAGCGTGCTTCAATGCCTTAGGTGCTGGTGACATTCTCCCCTCTTCTACTATCGGAGGGTCCTTGGCTGATCTATCCTCTGCTGGGATGGTTATGGGAAACTCATCCTCCGGTTCCTCTGCATGGACTGCAATTTCATTGGTCTTGGGTAGATAAATACTATTCCTGTGGTACCGCTGCCCTCTGCTCTTTATGATGTATGAACTGTGGTATTCTTGTATTTGGATTGGAGAGAGGGAGGCACGAACATGTCAGACAAGCCTCTTATTAACAAGACAGCTGGTTATATAAAATGCGACAGATCACACAGCTAGGTGGCAGCACTATAGATGTATAACCAGCTGTATAATTAACTCTATTATAAGTTCCTTCAGTGTTTGTTTATCTCTCATTGCCTTCATTACTTCCCTCATCTTCTGTTCCCCCACGTTATACCAGACATTGTCAATGCCTTCCAACCGGGGTCTCCCACGTGAAACACGTGGTAATCGTCTGTCTTTCTGAATGGTCCTCTCACTGGTAAAGCTGATGTCAACAGATGGTCATTGAGGAACATCTGTTTTCCCAGTTTGTACTACACTTTCAATTTGTACTTCTGTAGATGGAGCCTCAGGCGGTGCAGCCTCTTTGGCGCTTGATTTACACTTTTCTCGAATATTATCTCCAGTGGCTTGTGGTCTGTTAAAGCTGTTACCAACTCACCTCCATGCAAACATTGATCAACTTTGTTTCACACATACTTGAGTGCAAATGCTTCTTTCTGATTTGGTTATAACGATGTACCATGCCTGTAGTAAATGTGTCTGGTTTTCCCCTCTGGAGTGGCACTGCTCCCAGTCTGGCTAGTGAGGCATCCGCTTGCACTGTTACCTCTTCATTTACATCAGAATAGCGCAATGCAGGTGCTTGACTGAACATGAGTTTCAATCATCGTGAGTGGCTTTGATGTGGCACTGATCCTTTGGAGTTTCATGCCATTGGCTGTTTCTACAACATATTACCTTGGCTGTAGATCAGTTGTATGATGGTAACAGCTGGTGCCCGCTTTGCTTGTCTCCTGCACAACGGCATCCTGATTGCCCAGATTTCAGTATTGAGCTATGGTTTGAAAGTAATGCATGATACTGTCGGCCAATCAGGAATTGTGTGGGTATGGTAATTCCTTACTGATTGGTGTTGCTCTGTAGACTGGTAACCCAATGTATGGATCTTGGGCTCCTGCTGGACACTTCTTGATCATGCACTGTTTCAGTTTGCACCATCCTCTTAATCATGGCATTACTGTGCTGTTAATATGGACTGGATGTCACATGATTTGAATCAATACTGGTTAGCGGATTCTCTGAATTTGTTTGAAGCAAACTGTGGACCATCGTCCGATACTAATGTCTTTGGGATGTCATATTCACTGAAGACTTGCTTCAAGATGTCAATCGTTGCATTGGCTGTTGTAACTTTTGGCCTTCGTACCAAGTAGCGTTTGGATTGAAACTCAAAGAAGTCAACCCAAACTTTCTCCTGTGGTCCGTGGGGAATAGCATGAGGCATTACACTTTCCCTCTGTTATCTAATCGAATATGTCTGGCACGATGTCAGTCTTCCCATGTGCTAATACATCATATACAGTCCCTGTAGTGTTGTGTACTGATCTGAGCACCTTGTCTAGTCTCTCCTGGAAGATGTCCCCTGACATCCTCAGACCAAAAGGAAGTCTCAACCATCTATGCTTGCTTGCCCCAGTGAATATTAAAAATGGTCGCTATGATGCTTTCTTTGTTCAAGGACACGTCTCAATATCCAGAGTTAGCATCCAGAAGGGAGTCGAATTTTGATCCTAAAAGTTCTGGTAGTATGTCGGGAATTGTTCTGGTGCGGTGCTGGTTTCAGCAGATATTCCTGTTGAGGTCCTTTGAGTCCAGAAACAGCCATAGGGAACCATCAGCCTAACTGCGAATTAACTGCGAATATGGAGTTAACCAATTCAGTGTACTCAGTAACTGGAGTGATAATACCGAGTTGGGTCAGCCTCTCTAGCTCTGATTTAATCAATGGTAAGCCATGGGAATATCTGCAGGTGATATATAAACCTAGCTGACAGTAAGATCAATGTAGAGTATTGTATGTGAAGCATAAGTGAGGTTTGATTATCTCTGCATGTGGAACATAATCTTAGCTTCATCATAGTGATATGTGCAGTGCATTCTTTTCGTGTCTTTTGCAAACCACATAGGACATCCTCTTTGCCTTGGTGTCAAACTCAAGCTAACTGTACATTTTCAGCCAATTCAGCTGAAACTTTCGGGCTACTGGTGGTTTTACGTCATTTTCTTTTTCAATAATTGTGCCCGTGGAAAGATGGTCACTACAAGTCGATTCTAACGTTGCAGTTGTGTCAGCAGTATTTGTAGCCTCAGCTGGAACGATCCCAGGAAATAAAGACATTAATTGTCCGCTCTTCCTCGACTCTATAACAATCAATTTAGGGCTTTTATCCTGAGATGATAAATTACCTGCCGGCTTTGATGTTGTCTCGCAAAAGACAATGAAATCAGTCCAAACTGTCAGCTCTATAGTTTGTCGAGTATCCAAGTAGATGTATGCCTCAATTTTAAGAACAAAGATAAAAAAGGATTTCCTGTGGACATACCATGATATACCATGAGTATTGATCAGTTGAAATTACGGCACTATATGTCAATTGCCAATACCAAAACTGTTGCTACTTCTACCACTTTTAAAAACACTGCCTGACAAGTGAAATACCAGCTGAAACTTAATATAAATGTCACTACTAGGTTCGTAGGTTTACTGAAACCAGACTCGTTTTATATTTTATTTAATATTGGACCATAGAGACTGTCACTCAGTACCAGTACCACCCAGGCCTTATTTTATATATGTTATGCCTAAGAATGTTTAGAGAAAGAAGAAATATAAACCAGCAAAAATTTAGCATCCCATGCAGTGCAACCAGTGAAAAACGCATGTTTGATTATCACTCTTACAAGCTCTCATGTGTCGGTATACTTCGGGATGACACATTGTGCACACGGTTATTTATGAACAAATCCCATGCAGTCGGTACCTTCAGTTTCTTCTGGCCTGCTCTTCCTTACTGTAATGTTCAAGGAAAGACTTTCACTTCTGATAGAACTTCTGGTACACTTTTATTTTTCCCGAACCTAATTAACATAAAACGCTAAGGTTTCACACCACAATATCCAAACTACAAATGTCAAGTCTACTACACCACATCCCTTCCACCCTCAGTATTTAACATAGTCCTTCAACTTTAGCGGGGGGCGCCTGATCCTCTGTGGACGGAGAGCTTGAGCTGCCAGCGGCTGTGGCTCGGCAGCTGGATCAGTCCTGGGTGCACTGTGAGCCTGCGGGTGAGCAGCAACATCGAGTGTGCTGTCAGACTGCTGTCGAGTCTGCTCGTCTTCCTCCTCCTCGGAATCGCTAGGCACATCACAGTGGTCTGGGCTGTGGCTAGACTTACTGAAGAAGGACACATTCCTGGTTACAGTCTTACATGTGTCTCCTGCTGTGACCATTGACCCTTTGCGCTGAACGACTTGCAGAGGTGTTTTGCAGAATGGTGTTGTCCTGCTTAAGGAGGGGTCTCTGACCAGGACATTGTCACCAGGTTTGATGGCGGAAGGCTTGATGTTCGCCTTCTGATTGTGACAGTACTTCATTCGCAGCTTGCCGAGGGCATCCTGGGATCGTACATTATCATTCTGTGAAGTAATAATCTCCGGAATCTTGTTCCGTATCGAAGACCCAAACAGCACAGTGGCTGGGGCAACACGCGTTGTCGAGTGTGGGGTGGCCCTGTAACTCAACAGAAAGTTTTGCATCTCCTGTTGCCAGTCCTGACTTTGAGCAGTTGCAGCTCTGATCACCTTTTTTATCATACCCATGAAACGTTCCACTTCTGCGTTTGCACGCGGCCACAGTGGAGTGATCTTCCTGTGTCGAAATCCTGTGGAAATGGCATACTGATGGAAGGCGTGGCTGCTGAAA
>JAAUYG010050739.1_pt1 | contig 12712 bp, 19 predicted proteins | sample 7278091 | NCBI WGS metagenome assembly JAAUYG01 (sample SAMN14350201, study PRJNA611818) | marine sediment metagenome | isolation source: surface marine sediment (0.6m) | place: French Polynesia: Moorea | collected 2018-08
AATACAGTTCCCTTTATGCTCAACTATGCCACCGACTATGTGAAGACGCTCCAAACTTTGAAAGCCCCTCGTCTAACATCACTGTAAGTTGCGAATATGTGTACAGGAAGCAAAACTAATTTTTAGAAAAAAAGTTAATAAAATTAAAAGCAATGATCAGACTTGTGTAATATGTTGACTGTGCTTTCAAGTTTGTTATGCAAATTTTTCATGTCAAGGTGTTTTCTTCTTGTTGATATGGGTCAGTCCGTGGACAAACCATATATTAGTGCAGTAAAAATGATTGAAAATAGTAATTGTTTATTGGCTGTCTGTTTTTTGCAGTAGGTGTTGTTGCTTACAGTGGAGCTAATTTCGAACTATGCCATGTAGAAGTATGCTTCACAGCCACAAATCTCATATTACATTTTCTGTATCCTTCCAGTCCTTCAAGCGTTTGTTATTGAACAAGTGCCAAGATGAGTTTGAGAACCGATCTCGTGCATTTGAAGGTATGTTGGGAACAACACTTTTCATAGTAGTAATCTCATAAACTAGTTTTTGGTCAGGGAAGCAGCACTTCTACGTAGTTAGTGGTAATCTCATAAATTTGGTAGGGCATTAGCATGATAATGATTAGTTCAGTACATGCAGAGAATCTTATAAGTGGCTGGTAATGTCAATCATCAGTGCAATTATGGTAATGCTTGTGGCACAATTTGCCAAACCTTGCCAGTTATATTGCTGGCTTTGATATGGTCAATATACTGCCTCATAATGATCAGATGATAGGTGAATATAGGTTTGTTCACCTTCTGTTTGTTGTAGACTATGACAAAGATGGACCGTACACTCCAGAGGAGGAAGAGCAGCGCCACATTGCCAAGCATAAAATGCTTGGCAATATCAAGTTCATTGGTGAGATATAGTTCTGGTCATACCTTGCTCCAGTTCTTAAAATACACTATATTCTGATACATTTACATGTTACAAAAATTACATGCATTACATTCCAGTGGTAGAATCATGTTTGAAAGAGTAGATCATAAGTTAGCTTTCCCTGATTAAATTAATAGAAATCTGCTTTGGGCTGTGGATGTTTAACAGGCAGTGCCTAAGGCACATCGAATAAACGAATGTAACATCGCCACAGTCCATGCTCAGTTAATTTACCAAGTTCTATCCCCATCATCCTTGTTCACCTTGTCTGGGTTTCCCCTGTACAGGAGAACTTGGCAAGCTGGACATGCTCCACGAAGGCATTCTCCACAAGTGTATCCAGCAGCTGCTGGAAAAGAAGAGGAAGGTTCCCCTGGCAGAGATGGAGGAGGACTTCGAGTGTCTCTGCCAGATAATGCGCACAGTTGGCAAGCGCCTGGATACCGAACGGGCCAGGGTAAGGCTTTCGTAGATATTTAAGAACAATTAGATAAAGTTCTTTGAGAGAAGCAAAGGCTATTGTGCTGTTAAAGCCCGCTGCATTGACAATGCACCATAATGTTAATTGATACTTGTACCGTATGTGACATTTTAACCACCAGTGATACATAAAATATCTTGCAAACTGCAAACATCTCAGGAATTTTGAAAGTTTGATGACGACATCTTATGCAAATAAGGCTGGTCCCGGCACATGTCATATGCATTGAATCACTATTTTGATAAATCTTGGTGCGCTTTCAGCTGTGGATGGACCAGTACTTTGAAAGGATGGAGGTGTATAAGGACAATCCGGAGCTGGCTTCGAGAATTCGCTTCATGCTGCAAGACGTCACAGATTTGAGGGCTAATGGATGGGTGCCACGGAAGATACATAGCTCCACAGGGCCCAAAACTATACAACAGGTAAACTTCCTACGTAATCGATAATAAATGCCAAGAAAGAACGGGAGATGTAATGCATCCACCATGTCCACAGGGATACAACGTAAATGCAGGCCTTTCTGAAAAAAATAATTTTACTTCCTGGAATGACATTGAACATGAATGCAGAGCACACTTTTTGTCACAAATTTGCACCAGACTTTATTCTGCTTTAAAGTTACCAGAATCCCCCACTTTGAAAATGTTGAAACTGACCCAACAGTTTGAATTGCTTCGTAGGGCACATCAGATGATTTTAAATCATGACTACTTGTAGCATAATTTCAAGTTGACTCATGCACTGCCGTCACCTTAATCGTCAATTCCAGGTGAGGGAGGAGGCAGCGAGGGAGTACGGAATACCAGTTGGGGCACCAGGGGGCATGTCCGGACTTACAATGAACACAGACATGTTCGGGCGGAACATGAACGGGGTGATTGGGCCCAAGTCAGATTTCTTCGGTCCTCTGTCGCCCCCACCTCTTATGAGTACGTATGGGGCCAAGTACTTATAAAGAAAATGTTAAGCCCTGTCAGTTTGTCAAATTGTGTATATTCTTAACTCATAAAGAAATCCGTAATGTCTCCTTGATGTCTTTCTTACAATATGAAGTGGCTTGAGCAGGTGCTTTGAAATAATAATGATAAAGTGTGGTGATGTTAAAATATGAAACTGAAAATATATGAGCAGTCATAACAGGAGTTATACTTTCATTTTGTAATAGGTAGTGGTGGAATTGGCACAGGCCCAGGGGTTATTCCTATAGACAACTTCACCCCGAGCTTTGTGGGAAATATGGGGAGAGGAGGGAGAAATCAGCCGTTTACTCAAGGTAAGAGAGGGCGAGTTACTCCACATGCAACAAATTAGGCAGTTACTGCAAAAAAACCCCAAATGTTCATATAGAATTTATTAGGGTAATGTTGTGAGATAAGCAAAAACGCAAATAATAATTTCAGAAAGATTTCATAATTTTTCCATTAGATATATGGGCATTCCGCTGCAACCAAAGCTGAAGCCTTGGCTTTAGAAAGTAAGGTAAACTGGTGTCTTGAGTTTGTGGGCCCGTTTTACGTAAAGACAACCTTTTGAAACCATAGGTGAAGAATTAGCTTTAAAACTATAAATTTGCTTTTGGTTATAATGTGAAGCCCCTTTGTGAAGACAAACTTTGATGCCAGGGAAGTACCGGTGTTTTGTAGTTCATGGTTATGGTTAGTTGTTTGACCATGTATGATATGAACCAGAAACCAGATTGGTACCTTCATGTTTTCCTGGGCATCTGCACCTATGGATACCTTCCTATATGCATAAATCTTTTTCTGTTATATCCAGATGGCCAATTCCGTGGCCGTCAGCAGCAGAACCAAGACAACCGAGGAGGGGGTGGCTCATCTCCACGCTTCAATCAGTCAAGGGGAGGATACCGTGGAACGCCTTTCCTCCGTGAACGTGAGGCTGATCGAGATCGGGATGATGACAGCGATGATGATTACGGTACCGGCAAGCCACGGAATGGTGGCGGTCGAGGAAATGAGCATTACAGTCGCTATAGAGGTGGCCGTGCTGGAAATCGGCCCTATTATCAACGATCCAGCAACAGTCCTAACCAGCTGGATCAACCTGACAGCAACCGGGGTGGGCAGGGCCGGCGTGGTTCACCATATGGTGAACTGCACGAGCGTTACAGTGATAAGCCATCGGAGAGAGAATGGGAGAGGGATATTCCGCCAAAGGAAGAGAAGAGGGACTTCAGAGATTTCAGAGACCGGGATAAAGACCGGGACTTCAGGGATCACCACGATAGGGATTTCAGAGACCACCACGACAGGGATTTCCGTGGTGGTCCCGACAAACGAGACTTTCATGACAGAGATTCAAGAAGAGACTTCTTTCCTAGCAGACAAGGACAGCAGCAGCAGCAGGGTAAGTGTTTATACTTGCGTTCAAGGGGAGTAGCAGTGCTGTTCCGGAGATATTCCAGATCCACTCCAGATATTCCAGATTTGAAATACATTTAGTAGGTTTGCATAACTTATGTGCATAGCATTAACTTATCGCAAATGATATAGCCATCTTCCTGCTCATTTCAGGCTTATGTGAAGATGGTATAGTATGATGTAGTACATTGCCAAGTATGGAATTCATGTTGTAAGTGAAATGAACAGGAGTCTGGGCAAACACAAATAGAAACCACTTTACATATGTAACTCTCTATATAGGCAGTACATCCAAATTTCTTTTTTCCTCAGCACGAGAATTGCCGCCGAGGCTGCAAAAGAAACTGCAACAACAGCAGCAGCAAGTTACTCCACCAGCAGTGGATAACCCTCCACCGGGAGGACCAGGGGACTTTGTGCCTGTACCTCAGATGGGGATGTCTTCTGGCCCAGCTCCCACAAATTTCCGACCACAAATGCCCATGCATCCAGGGCAACAGCCTCCCCCACATTTCTACCCAAGCCGCTTTCCAAACCCCCAGCAAAGGCCTCCGATGAGACAACCAGGGCCTCCGGGACCTGGTGGGCCTCCAGCGTTTTCTGCAGCGCGACAATCTTCGCCGCGTAGTCTGTCGCCTAATCAGCGTCCACGGGAGCAGGAGGATAGTGGTGGGGAGCCAGCCATGCCATCGCCGCAGGACCTTCCGAAAGGTCCAGCCACCGTGGATGAAATCAGCTTGAGACCGAGGAATTTCGCTCCGGCATTCAGACCGAATATTCCCAGCATGTTGCCTCCATCTGCCCAGGGTCCAGGTGGAAATCTGGGTCACGTGCCTGGACCGCGACTCGGCAACGTAGTGGACGTCCACGCCCCCCAACCAGCCAAACAGACCACAAACCTCGTCATAAAACAGGTGCCAGCCCAAGAAAAGCCAAAGAAGGAGGAGCAGCAGCAGAAGAAGAAAGCAATGACGAAGGGCGAAGTGAAGGAAGCAGTGGTCAGTTATTCATTTGTCTCCAAAAAACAATTGGTTCTCTTGTGCATGGACCTGAAAATTTGTTGTGCTGCTTTAATTTGCAATTGGCATGTGCTTACTTGAATGATACTCTGCAGTGTAGATTTATTGAGTGGCTTTATAATCTGTAGTAAATTAAAATTTATAAATGCAGTGTTGATCACTTACTATCGTAGTTTGCTTACTGGGTAAATAGGGGCAAGAACTACTAAGAAAAGTTTTCAAGGGTGATACTGCCTATGATAGAGATGCTAAGAAAAATTTTCAAGTTTTGATGACACTGTATGTAAGCATACTGTTATTCATTTTCAGACGGACATGTTACAGAAGTATTTAGTGTCGGACAGTGTCGAAGAGGGTGTCAAGGCCATAAAAGACCTGAAAGTTCCACGCAGGTACCTCAGACATTATTTTGGCATTCAATTGTCTTAATTTAAGTGATATGTATGCTAAATGCTTACGGTAACAACGTAGTCTTAACCTGTGTTTCGAAATGTTTCTGTGCCACAAAACATTCACAAATCAGAGACAGAAATAATCTAGAAACATACTGGATTAAATCTCCAGCATTTTAAAATCATGTCAAACCCCTACATAGAGCACGTAGAGCGCCGCATGTATCGTGTATTTCTTTCTTCTTCAGGCTGTTTCCGAATGTTGTTTATCACATGATGGCTGCAGCCTTGGAAAAGACCGATGAAGACCGCGAAAAGACTAACATACTGATACTGGAGTTGAAGGATGAAGGGATGGTGTCGTCGGAGCTCTACCAGGACGGACTCCGATTACTGCTGGACAACATGGCAGAACTGGAGAAAGAGGTAGGGGTGGGCTTGCCTTCTGCAGCTGATTCCTCAAAAGCACTATTGTAAGACTGGCGAATTTACAGTTAATTTTCAGGCTGGGGTTCTTTCAAGAAACATGCCGCAGGATAGCATCGTAGATCTAGTAAATGAAGTTTGTGAGCGAATAAAACAGAACAATGTGCTCAAGATATGACTGAAAGTATAGAGAAACAATGAGGCTGTAAAAATAGGCCATATACAAGGTACAAGTAGCTAGCTTACGACGTTGCTTTCGATTAATTTCAGGCATTTATTTATTCCTGGAGTTTTCTGCTTCTCCAAAAATATAACAGTGTGCATGTATGAGTATTGGGGGAAAAATAGTGCGCCTTTATCAGAGTGGTTTTGCAAGCGTTGTTCCAAGATGGCTTTAGCTTTTTATACTGAATGGTGAACTAGTGTTCTGTTGCTGTCACCAGGTGCCGCTGGTCAAGTCTAACGTGGCCCGCTTTGCCGCCGAGGCCGTGTCGGGGGAGATTATCTCTCTGGCAGACCTGGCAGTGCCGATGCAGTACGGGGCGTATTATCCCCTCTTCCTGCTTTGCCTGCAACAACTGCACAAGGTCCGTAGTAAGGAGTGGTTGGCTCAGGCCTTCCATGACAGCAAGCTTGACCTTCTCAACATGCTGCCAGGTATAAACAAGTTCATGCGTCTTGATTGTGAATAATATTCTCGTTATGGTTGCGCAGAGTTTTATATATATAATAGCACCCATTTCAAAGAGATTCACTCCATTACAGAGGTACAGGGATGGACATTGTCCGACTGCCCGGGGCAACTGAAAGCAACTGTCGGACAACTGAACTTCCCACTCCAATTGTCCAACAGGACAAGTAAAATTTGAACCCTCTTTTATGCTAAAAGCAGTCGTAGGAACAGAAAATAATGCCAATAGTACTAGACAAAATGTGGGCAGGTGAATTTTCATTTCTGTCAAATGAAAGTTACTGTCACTTTGACAAGTCTCAAAATAAGTTAATGTCCAACCCTGAGATATGTAAAGTTACATTCTGGAAGTTGAAAATTCTATATCTGTGTAATGCGAACTGCAGTGTATGAACTTCAAGGTAGTTACCTGTTTGTAATCCTTAATTTGCTATAACGTTTAATCTGACTTTCAAAAACAGTACTTTATGAAGTGATTTATGAAGTTACGTCAGAAAATCAAGCCTGTTCTTTCGACATGTTCAAGAAGAGAGCAGTTGGTCAACCAAAGTTTCTTCTTTCAGAGTATGATCGCAGCAAAGACCGAATGGTGGAAATCCTGGAAGATCGGAACCTTAGTTTCATGTTCCCGCTGTTGCGAGTGCAGGCCGACTTGTGGCGACAGATCCGAGCCGATCCGAATGCTGTCAACTTCTACAAGTGGATCAAGGAGAACGTGATGACTCATCTACAAACTGATCCCGGCTTCATTAATACCCTTGTTACAACGTGAGTAACTGGGTGTACATTTTGTATGTTACTTTTATCAAAGAAAGCCTGCTAACTTGCTACTTCTAGGATATAGCTTCTTTAAAAAAAAAAAAAGCAAGTGCTACATCCATGCAATAGAACAGGCTAAGGATAGACGCATAGAATAGGGACAGCCACGGAATTTATTGTACGACCCGTTATTTCAGTCCCTCCCCACGTACACTACATTAAATAGGACTAGCGAATTAAAACTCCCTCGGAATTCAGGGCAGTTTTGCAGTTATGTTTCCTTTGGTTCTGCCTTGTGTATGAAGAACCTTCAAGTGTGCATGTATGATGGAATACACACATTGCTTTATGGATGAATTAAATCCTATTTAATGTAATGAACCATAGGTCTCTCATTTGAAATGTCTGTGGTAGTAACAGTGTTATGTTCTAACTTTCCAGCGTGCTGCGCTACGTCTGCGGTGAGACGACACTGCGAGAGGTCCATGGCAGTAACAGCAACCCAGACAAACTGGCGACGGATAAAGAGAAGGACATGCTGTCCAAATACAAGGCAAGATTCACTTATACTGTCAAAATTTATCTATTTACAATAAATGTGTACAGTTGTGGTATTGCAACAAGTAGATTTGGGTATAATCAGATCTTGGTACATGTTGGAGAGTATTATTTCACTCTTTGCGACCATGGTATGACATTGTATTTGGTGTATACCAACAGGCTATTAACTGGAACTATATTTCTTCTACGTTGTAGGGGGTTCTGGGAATGTTCCTGCATGAGAAACTGGACCTTCAAGTCACGGCCATATACGCTATACAGGTGTTTGGTCACAGCAATGGCTTCCCTAAAGGTATGAGCCGTAGAACAATGTGATAAAGATACTAATGTTTTGCTTAAATGTGTGATCATAAATATAGTACTGAATTCTTATATGCAATACGGGGGGTCGGCTGCAGCATTTGGCTTCCCTAAAGGTACGGGCCATAAAATGCATTGAGTGATACTCATGTTTCATTGTGTGTTAGTATGTAGTATGAAATTCTGTGAGTTCTTATGTTTGATCCCTTATCCAAGGAATAATAAAATTAATCTGATTGTGAAATGTTATCTGGTACTAGCAGCCATCTTTGGACTTGGCAAATGTCTTGGGGTCTGCACGCAGCTGGTGTTCTAAGAAAGCTAGAACCCTTGATGGCAAAATGGCCTTCTCCTTTGCTTGGCCTTGCTTTCAGTGAATTTTAAACTTGTTGAAAAAAAACTTTCAGTTTCCTCATTGTTCCATTCCGTTGTTTTCATCTCTTGGATACCAGGCATGATGCTGCGGATGTTCAGGTATATGTATGATCTGGAGATACTGGACGAAGAAGCATTTCTGCGATGGAAAGAAGAAGTGAACGACGAGTTCCCAGGAAAGGGAAAAACCCTGTTCCAGGTAATAATAGATTTCTGAAAACGAAATAGAAAGAGGTGGTTTGCTATTAGTAACAATTTTATTTGCCTTTTCCTGGTTATTAAGGTGTATGTGCTGTATATACTTCAAGTTTACTGTATGTTACCAAGAAATATATAATTAATATGCAGTTTTAATATAGTGCTTTATCCTCGAACTAGGTCAAAACTCGTTACATCTTATTACCCCTGGCACACCTGTACACATCAATGCAACCGCAACTGAGTATACAATATGGACACACATTACAAGGGGCCATGGCTGATCAGTGTACAATACATGTAGCTTTATTGTGTTTTGCCGGGTTCGCATTTACGGCTGTCAGAGTGAACCGGAGCAGATTTCGGGTGTATCTTATGGCTGAGAGTCCAATGCCTTACCATATATATATATATGATATCAGATATTATATCATTATGCGGAAATTTGATATTAATGTCTTCTATAAGCCAATCTGTATAAGCCAATCTGTGTTAACTGTAAATTCGCTGTCTTGATTTTAGGTGAACCAGTGGTTAACCTGGCTGGAGCAAGCTGAGGAAGAATCTGATGAGGAGGACTAAACCAGCTGTGCTGGAGTCCTACTATAGTGCAACAACTAGGTGTTCAGTTCGCGTGTTTGACTCTTCGTACTCTGATTGATATCTGTTGGAATAGTGGCCGTAATGCCTGTCCGTGGTTTCGAGAACTTCTAAAACAAGAAAAAAAGACCCAGATACTTACTTGAAGGTATTGGATGCTTTGCTATGCTCTTGACACACTAAGATACGATTTTATTCAGCATGAAAAAGAAATGGGGGGGAAAATCGTCACGGATTTTGCCGCAAGTAACTTAACTGCTGTAGCATATTGACGAAAGAACTTGTGAAAGATAGGACTGTGATGCAACTTTGCAAGGCGCAGGAATTACGCATTCAGGATAGCGAGCTAAAACATGAAACAAAAAAAAAATGCCATTGCCTGTGTGGATATTATTATGAGGAATGGAAAGGCCTCCGGTCTTGCATGCTATTGTATTACTACCATCTGCCCTCATCTATTCTTACTGGACAGTTGATTAGGCTCATCTTGTGCATAAGCATCAAAACGACATGTATACAAACAGCACAGTTCCTGTTTCAAATGTGAGTCGTGCCCCCTCACTCGACTCGGGAGTCCTATTTATACAAAAGATGACCATATCTGGATCATGAATATGCATGGAATATGCCAGCTGGCTCTGCATTATGTTGTATGGGAGTAAAAGGTTACAAAGCATTGTATAGCTCCTCATCACTGCCTGGGTATACACGTTTTTTTCCTGGAATGAAGGGACCTCTTTCTTGTGAATGCATGGCACATATTTGTGAATGGGTGTACCTGCCTGTATGATCCTGCCACAACCGAGGTTTACTGTATGGACCAAAGTGTTTATATAAAAATAAATCTCAAAATGTTATGGAAAATGCAAAGAAAATGAATTGTCTCGACGAAACTGGACTGGATCGCTTGAAAAATAACAAATTGAGGGCTTTAGTTAACTTGGTGGAGTCAACCTGGTAAAATCGGGAATTCTCTAGGCTTCAATAGAATACAATAATGTTAGGCGTCCAGGATTTCCATGAGACCTTGACGAAATATATTTGACGAGGATGGCTCCAATTGGCAAAATCTCTGATGGGGGGTGTGGTGTGTTCGAAATTGTATTGTCCGATTTGACAACTGTAACCTCGTGAATCCATTAAATGCATTAAATGTGCTGGCACCCACCCAAAAAGTACTTAACACCACTAGGCCCTGAATATGTAACCGGTTGTGGGTGGTGGTAACAGCTAGTTTGTAGGTGATTGTTCTCGGATAAGAAAAGCCTTCTGTTTTACCAGAACTATATATCATGTGATATTATTGAAATTACTGAATCTAGTGGCTGAACGAGACTGGGCAAGCTGTGAAATAGATTATAGAAAGCTACATAAAGACTACAAGATCATGTACATTTGAAAGAAAAAAAGAGTTGCAAACTCAAAAGAGTATATGTATTTATAGGATAGCTTTTTAAGTCCACTTCTTATGTAATATTAATGTATTCGATATTTTGTTATTTCTTTGTCCTTTTTGTGATAATATATGCATGTAGTAATGTTTTGTTTAGGCGTGTACTCTGTATTTTTGGCAGGCTTTTTCTAACAAAAAAAAATCACTTTATCGGTTGTCGTTTTGTCATGTTTATATGTGGAGTAGGAATGTTAATCATTTACCAAAATGTGATTCACTAACTTCGAAGTTTTCGGTTTAGAATGATGTGCAATTTATAGATTCCGTCGGTTACATGTAAGATGGAAAGACGGCCAACAGTGAAATTTAAAATTTGTTTGTCTCTGGCTTGGTCCTGTTTCGGCAATGAAGTAGCGTGCACATCTGTGATTAACTGTTATGGCAGATACAGATTACCTTTGTTGATGGAATATTGGGATGGGTTCAGATCAGGCCCAGCGTTGTTGACTGTGTAATTGTGGTATGAAATGATTTTGAATGTTGGAAAAAAATTTAAGGATAGAATGTGTACAGTGTGCCGTGGTTATAATAATATGACTGTTGCAGTAAACTTTTTTTTTTTGCCAACGTATCAAATTTTAGGTATTATTTCATTCTGTGCTGTGGTAATAATTAAACCGTACTAGATGTGATAGGTTATAAAATATTAGCTTTGGAGAAGAATATTGGATTGATGATGCTCATGATATATGTACATGCATGCCTAGAGTTTGGGGTCAAATTGGCAAGAGTCGTGCTGTATTACTTATGTCCTGTGTGTTTGCCTCCCTAGTAACTGTATCCGTGAATGTAGTCTGTGGAAGTCAATAAATTGCGCATATAACAACTACAGTTTTCTAAATCTCTGTGCTTTCTATGTTCTACTATCGTTAGTTTGCAAATGACTGCACATGAAGAAGCTGCCGTCAAAAGATCGACGATTACTGCTATGTTTAGGACTTATTTAGGGGCGTTCGATGGGATAGGGAGGGTGCAAGAGAATAGCTGAAAGTGATTTATCAAACACATCACAGTGGACATAGGAAGCTTTATTATTTTGCAAATCATAAATTCGTTTTTTGCGTGGTTTGATGCACAAGATAAACCAATAATCTAATATTCCGCACTACTTAGTAGTTAATACTTAGCAGTGTAAAAAAAAAAGGTATCACTAACAATTGGCAGCTAGCTGTACACAACGGATGTGGGGAGGGCCTTCAATACGAAATAGTACAAACTGATCCACAGCAGATGTACTAGATTGGGAGGGCCTTCAATAGGAAAGAGGATAAACTGATCCACAGTGTAGTGATAATACACCAGCCCTTACTGTGGTAAACATTACTGAAACCTGCATCACATGGGCCTTTGGGGAACATCACTGAGTGCATATGATAATTATACTGGTAGCAGATTATACACAGTGAGATTGCACTGGCAGTGGGGAGAGCAGACCAATAACAACAGACCACGTCTTTGGCTGAGACCAGAGAAGTTCATGTTCTCGAATTTACTCTTTTTTTTTTTCACTGCCGTGTAGACATACAACTTCGAATTGCTTCAGACCCCATTTGGCACCCAGCCATTCTTTCTTGTGCAGCCTTGGTCTGATCTCACACCTAACAGGAGCAAAAGAAGCAGTTATTTGTATAAGCACCAAAATATTAGCTCCAATTTGTGCATGGTATACATGTACATGTATATCACTCATTCAGGCTAGGACATTTTTGGACAGCGGAAAACCCCGCCTGCCAATTAACACACTACATAATGTAACATCCAGATTAATGTCAATCCTACTAGGAAATATATATTTACAGAATACCGCTCTTCTATCACTCGATACCTGAATGACCTTTGGCCTTTCAAGGTCACTCAAGGTCAAATCTATTGGTGCCATTAGACTACCGATATATGGTCTCCTGTTAATGTCTAATTGTAACATAGGGTCTAACTAGGCTCCTTTACAAGATATAAGTCTTCAAAATTTGGGTGACGTTGAATTTAATCTTTCAAGATACTCAAAGTCAAATGTTAAAGTTTCTTTCAGTGCCCCCATATATGGCTTCCTATTAATGTTTAATAGTAATCTAGAGCCTAATTAGGCTCTTGCGATTTATAAGGCTTTAAAATCATGGTTCCCTTGAGTTTGACCTTTCAAGGTCACCATACAAGG
>JAAUYG010277676.1_pt1 | contig 12712 bp, 13 predicted proteins | sample 7278091 | NCBI WGS metagenome assembly JAAUYG01 (sample SAMN14350201, study PRJNA611818) | marine sediment metagenome | isolation source: surface marine sediment (0.6m) | place: French Polynesia: Moorea | collected 2018-08
CTTGTAAATGTCCTTATTTGTCCATTCGTCACAACAGGACACACAAAAGATGAAGATCAGTGAATATATTCTTTTGAAGTTATTTTTGTTCAAAACACATTCAAAAAGAGCAAAAACGCAAAATGCTTTCATTTTGCGCTTGAGCGGTGGCAAGTGGAGACTTTTCTTGGGTCGATTCTGTGTGGACAGAAGTACTCGATGAAATTGAAAAAAAGAAAACAAACTTCCAGAGCCCCACGTCACCAAGCTTGGATCATGTGAACGACATGATAACATACCTTTGGAAACCAGACTGAGCAAGGAGGGTACACGATTCATTCATGTGCATCCACCGTTGCTGTCTCACTCTAAATACACCCATCATTTGCGTTGGAACGCTCTGGCATTGTTAGATGAACCACTGCAAAAAAAGAATGCCACAATAAGATGAATACAATGATCAGAGCCATCTATTTCTCTTTACGGAGTGACAAGTTTTTATATTTTTAATTTTTTTTTTTTTTTTTTTTTTTTTGGAAATGAGCAAGACAAAAGGGACACTTATCTTTGTCTGTGCGAAATTGAGTTTTCGCAATGCTTTGTTCAGGTCTCCACTTCTCCCGCAACAGCTATTTTCTTCTCTCGTTTCCAACACAATAAGATGCTTAGTCATGAGAACTCCCAAGAACCCAGCAGTCAATTTTTCCATGAGGCATGCGGTTCCCCAGACACGAATTGCCTTGCCTCCCCTTGGGGGGCCACAGCAACGAAGACGACAGACATGACCCCACAACAAGCCTCGGGACAGCCTAACAATGCCGCAAAATACTTCTTCCATTCCTGACAGAAGAGTAGCTCCCCAAATGGTTAAAAGGGATACGATGAAGCCAAATTCTCAACGCTTCACTTGAAATCTAAGGAAACCATGGACTACAAGTTGTGAGCTATTCCGCTGCAAACAAGTTCTTTCCGTCATGACGTGAGTGGAATCTAACGTACCATTGTTCAAGTCTTCTCACCCGTAACTTGGGTATTCGTGAGAAAACAAGGGCGCTTGTCCCCTGGAGTTGAGCGGTCCAGCATGGTTATTTCGAGAAAGGGGGGGCTGGTGCTATAGCAATGACGATGGCAGTATGACCCAAGATAGGTCGCTTTGTTGCACAGCGCGCGGCCTAAAATACTCGTCAGTTTTTGTTTTCATTCGCTGCTATCTGTGGCCGAATGTGTTTGAAGCACTTTCAATACCAAACCTTTCTTGTCACCAAACCTCATTGAGGAATCGTGTCAACCGTTACCCTCCCTGACTTGGATTTTCAGCTGAAGAAAGCTTGAAGAGAAACATCCAACAGAAGTGATCATAGTTTATTGCTAGCATCGTCGCAACAGAGAGGTCCAACACAGCATCGAGAAAAACTCGAGAAATACATCCGTGTTCCAGCAGAAAAGATCACACCAGAACACACACACACACACAGTTCCTGTTCAACAAAACTGATCTTTTGAAAAATAACTCTGTGGAACTGTAACAAAGACTGCAGCTCACTTTCAACAAAGGTCGTCAACAGAGCTGTGTTCGTCTGTTCGGCTGATGCGATCATTGGATCAGAAAGAGCTAGACTGTCAATGCCAACGGATAAATTACAGATACAACCTGCGCAAACACTACGCGTAGCCATGAACAAGGAGGTGACTGCAATACTGTAATTTTCAAGTGTAAACGTTCCGTTCAACACTTTTTCAATGGTTCACAGGGAGAAGACTCACAAAAGTTGAGAAAGATTGTAAAGTTCAACAAAATCCAGGGTTCAGTGTGAGCACAATAGCCAGAAAAATGACTGATGCATCATTGAAACGTAATCGGCAAAACTGACGCCACAAACGTCTTTTTCTTGCCTTCAAGCTGTCTTCGAACAACACATCATGAACTTGGAATGGAACCACACCTGACTAGAACACCAAGAAACAAGGCAAAACTTTTGCCTTGTTTTTGTCACCGCGCTGATTGGTCTTTTGAAATTGAAAGTTTTGGAACCAAAACGACCTATCAAATGACCAATCGTGTGCCTTTCGCGCGAACACTCACAGACCACCATAGTGGCAAGCTTTTGCCTATCAGCGGCAGGTTATTTCCTCCAAGACAAACAAAAATTCTTTCAAAGTGAACAATGAATATGAATAATGTTCTGGCAAAAACACACACATGTGCACAAAAAATCTTGAAGTGTGTTAAACGTGAACTCTAAGCTGAGAAAATGGTTGGCCTGTTCAGGAGAAAAAGAAATCCGAATCCTTTGCGCGTGTTCGCAGACTTCTTGTTTACCACAGGTGACCAAATCCCAGATGGCTTTTACGTTCACGATTTGCACAAATTGAAGGGCGGAGATAGTTTGACACTCTCGAGAAAGTGGAAGGGTTGAAACAAACATTTCAATCTGACCGGATGGAGCAGTTTTCACTTTCGCTTCGCGCGGGCTTTCTTCCTGGGATCGCTGGGTGGGGACCCGGTGGTAGCAGTGCGGCGGGGGGAAGCTCGGGAGGACGGGGGTGTCGCCGGGGCCGGGCCACCTCGTGCACGTTTCGCCGCCGGGGATGCATCCTGTGTTGCCTCGGCTGGTCTTACTCGCCCTCGTGAAGGTACATTGCGTCCCCTGCCTGCAAAGAAACATGCATAAGGCAAGATCAGTGGCTGTCCGCGGGATGGGTGACCGTCAACAATTAGACAAGTGTTTGCATTTGAGGAGGACTGCAGTGGATTTACAAGTCACCTCTGTTCAGGGAAACAAGTGAGACACCCAGCAAACAGCAATGGCAACAGGTTGATACAGAGGGTGGGCCAAAACAAGGGAATGGAGAAAAACAGTTTCAGAGGGTTATTTTGGATTTTGAAAAAAAAAGAAACTGACACATGATATCTGACAGTTAGTTTTATCCTGCAACGGTTTGATCCCCTCTCTTTGGCAAAAACTTCAAAAGTTCATTGGAAGAGCCAACTTTCTTCCCCGTGCGATTTCCTCGTATGTTTTTTTTCTCTCTCTCATTTTTGCCGTTGCTCAAAAACTCACCCAATCTTTCTTCTATTGCTTTCAGTTGTTCTTCCGCCTCTTTGCATTCATTAACTTTGGCCAGCATTTCCGGCGCGTTCTGCACAGACATGTGCTCCTGAAGCTCCTCTTCTATGTTGATGCGCCTGTCAACCGCAGCTTTGTACGTCTCAAGCATATCTGCAAGTGAATCATTCGAGAGACTGAGATGGATGCGGTTTTTGGAAGTCAGCGATGAGTTTCAACAAGAACATTGTTTCTTTTCGGAATGAGTGTTTTTTTCTTTTGTCAATGATAAGGTGAACTGGCCTCAATCGGAAAACGTCCGCCTTTGATAACAAAACACGTACAACTCCACAACAATAGCAATCACTCACCTATTTGTTCTGTGTACTGATAGAACCGAGAAGGCAACGGCGCAGAAAACACGACACCTCTGAGTCTCTCCATGGGCGGCGCACGGTTCATGAGGCCCCCAAACTTTCCATTCGAGCGAATTCTGTCTCCACCGCGCGTCAAGATCGTTGGGCAGTGTGTGTGTTTCACAAGCTGTGGTGATGAAAAACAATCGATTGCGTAACTTTCTCAACCGCAGTCTTCTGTCTTTCTCAGCAAGGACCGTTTTCGTAAGAGATTCATAACAGTCAGTTTTTCATTGCAGTCAAGTTTTAATTCTGTCCACAAAAGACGGTAGCAGCGTATTTTTTGGCCGGATTCATAAGTTCACAGAACATACCTCCTGTCGGTACGAAGTTGCGTCACTGAGATTGTCCAAGATTATTGTATCGCCAAGCAACATCCCAAACACTGAAATAAAATCATTCGGAGATGTGACAAGCTCAATTTTTCACAAACACACAAAGCTGCACAAAACACCAACATTCAGAGCAATGGCTGCAAAAATGTTTAAACCCCAGCCTCGGGAAAACAGACTTTTCATCAGTCAAACCATTTTCAGTATCTTTTTGTTTCAATATATTCTGAACTCAGCCAACCTAAATCTTGTTCACAGGGCGGATAAACTTACCAATTTTGCAATTGTCTGCATTGCTTGGGAAAACAAGAAGGTTTCTGGCGTACACAGGATTTCCCGGTGGTTTCCACGATGCATGAACACGTTGGTGTGGCAGTGGTCTGAAAAAGGAAGTGCAAAGAATCAGAATTTTTGACCAAAAAAATGAACACACACAAAAAACTTACCTTTGAACACCTCTGTCCCCGGACCCATGTTTTTAGATATATGTTTTCAGGGGTGCTCTTTCCATTTCAAAGTTACTGATTAACACATGATTCCAAAATGGCCCCCGTCTTGACCTGAATGGCGTCAATGCCATTCACCGCAATTACACTTGGTCATACCGGAAAATTCCACTGAATGTGGATCTTGGAGATGTTTTGTAACTTTTGGACAGGCTCGAATAACTTCTGGTTTTCAAAATGATCTTACTTGTTCCAGTCTGGCAAGTTTCGCCTGAAAATGGAGTCAAGTGGCAGCACCTGTTGTCTTCCGTCTGATTTGTGGTAAATCTGTTTTGCCTGCAGAAAGTTGAATTTCCTCCTAGGTGACTGCGAACTGAAGGAAAAAGTTGCGAATGCAAAATTGTCTGTCACCTGACTCGTCTGATTACCTTTTCAGTTGTGAGGGTTACAACACAATCCATGTCAGCAGACATATGCCATGACAACACTCGCGCTATGTGATCATCCTCGACTTGAGCCAAGTGGGCAATCTACAAGTACAAGAACAACAATGTGCAAGCTGGAAGTTTTTGGCAAATTCACCAAAGCGACACAGTCTGATCTGAAGCAAGAATCTTTGAAATGGAGCATTTTTCCATTCAAGAACGTCCCCCTTTCCATTCAAATGACGGCCATGATGTTACAGGTACCTTTCCCAAGGTCTCGGAATCCGGCGTGGCCATCTGCAGTGAACACAACCTGCGGGGCCCAGATGCCAGTTCTTCCTTCTCTCTTTTTCGCGCAGCAATCAGACCGTCCACTGACGACATCTACAATGACATCACAATACTCACTCAAAGAACACACCCAGGAATCAGAACACCAGAAAATTCCTCGGTGCTGTTGAGGGACAACAGGAAATTCCGGTGTGGCTTTCTCAGGAGGCCAGCACATCAAGAGACACCAATGTCTCGTGGTGATGCTTTTTCTGCCAACATCACCATCAAAATTTGCCTTCACATGCAGGTAACCATGTCGTCATGGGTTACCATGGACCATCCCTCCCAATCTCGACACGGGATGTTTTTTGGTCACATTTCATGGGGAGACGCCCTCTCCCTTTTGTTGTTTCTAACATCTGCCAAAACGGAACAGCTCAATCCAGTGAATTTGTTTCTGACATCTTACAAATTCCAGGAAACAGCTAAATGAACACCAGAAAAATTCTTGGGATGCCTTTCCATGATGCATCACCAATTGCATCAAAAAGAGGCAACCTCTTAGGTGGAGAGGTCATTCTCTGTCATCCCCCAGTCAGTGATGATGGTCAGTGTCACTGTGAGCCACAAAATGACCCATGGCAACGCCACCTACCTACGGTAGTGACGGTGGCCTTCCTAGCACGTCACGCTGGGTTGTTTTTGTTCAAAGACTCACCGTGTTCAGCTGGGAGGTTGGGATGCCTCGTTTCAAAAGATCAGTGCGGATTTTGGTCTCTTCCTGTTGGGAAGTTTGCAGTGACTCTGAAAGGCAGAACCAACACTCAACCAATGCTCATTTTAGCAGAGAAAAGCCGAACACCCGAACACCACCAGACTTACGTTCAAGTGTGACAATTCAGACCCCAGTCACAAAGGCCTGTTATGATGAAGGCAGACTAGGCCTAAATCATACCTTTGAATTCAGTCCTCAGCTGCTCTGTAGTTTCAAACAGGTCTTTGTACGCTTTGATGGCCACAATAATGCTGTCTCTCTCTTTTGTCAATTCTGCCATTTCTACCTGCTTCCGTACGTCTGAAAAGCAAATTATGAAACATTTTTGTCCATTGCATCACTTTTCATTCGCTGAATTAGAAAAGGGCACGAAAACATTTCCAGCAAGACATCTCGCGTGTGGTCCCTTCTGTGTACCAGCCCCTGCCCATGTGAGGGTAAAATAAGGACGCTTATCAGCGTCGAGGCCGCATAGCATCACAATCTATGAACAAGGAGCGGCGGTCCACATGGTTGTCTTTTTGCCAGATACAGTCTGGAAGAAAACTGAGTGGAGAAGTAAAACTTGGCTCAATGATCACAAGGCGAAGTTCATTCGTTTCAAACGTTGACCAATTACATTCAGGATTTTCTTTTCACAGCCAGCACCAATGCAATGGCATCAACCGCATGGCAGAACATTTTTGCTCAAAGCTTTGTGGCAAGGCCCGAAACTCTCGTTGCAAGCATGTACGTGATGTTTGGATGTTCTGCTTTCATTAGCTGCGTTCCATCTCACAGGTAAACAGAACTATTCATCCGTGGAAACCTGTGGGATCTTGTTGCTATGGCAATTGCGGAAGGAAAAAAAACTGCAATGAACATACAACGTTGCCAAAAAAAAAAAACAAAAAAAACAAACAAACAAACAAACCCGAAAACGTTGTTGCATTCATACCTAGTGCAACAAGGAAGACATTCCAAAAGAGGAGGTCAGCCGAACAGCAGGCCCAAGAAGGCAGACTGTTTAAATGAACTTTCGTGTTTTCATTCTTCACATTCAATGCAGCCTCAATAAATAACTTTCATCCCACAAAAAAACAATGTCCAGACAACTTGAAAATAAACAAACAAAAAGAACATGAAACCTTGAAGCAGATCTTCAACCCTGCTTTCAGCAACCAAATTGAACATTCTCTGCGAGAGCGTTTTCGAATGTTGCGTTTTACACATGTGCTGCTTCACGTTTCTTCTTTATCGATTGCTTATTGGCAGGAGTATTGATTATTCTTGATTTTTAATTACTAACTCCGCAGAAAGTGCAGAAAGCAGTGTGATTTTTTTTTCTTTCATCTCTTTTCTTGGTAATGAAAGGAACAAATGTTTGTCGATGTGATCACTGAAGGGAAGAGAAAAAGTGGACATGTAGACACTGACGATGCGGAGACGCGCAGCTGCAGACGTTTCTATCGCTAACGAAGTGCGTTTTGCACCTAGTCCAGAACTCGTAACGTCATCCTCAAATCTCCTTCCAGTAACGAAGGAACGAACTACTATCCGGACATGATGACTACAACCAGAAACAATGCAGCCCTGTCATCCAACAACTCACGTCTCAAGGTTGGTTTCATTTTTCCTTTTCCCCCAGCTTCGTACAGCCAAGCTTCCAATGTTGCTTTCGAACAGAACAATGTGGCCCAACAAAACTGAAATTTATCAGGGCTGACAAGTTAGATTTGCGTGATGACCATCTCTGAACATTCGGATTTGCCAGTCCGTGTGGTGTCTCCAAAACATTTTCCCCCACAGGTCTCAGTGAACAAAAGTGGATATTTGGAGCTAAATCTCTCTGGGCTCCACCTAGTAGATCTGCCGTCTGAGACTTGGAACTTCAGCCGGCTGGAAGCACTCCGCATCGGCAAGAACCGATTGCGGGGCATTCCTTCCAGCATTGGGCAACTGCGCAAACTGAAGATTCTACACGCGCAACAAAACGCCATCGTGATTCTGCCCGACACACTGGCTAACTGTGCACATCTCACAGAGGTAAGGATTTTAACTGTTGCAACGCTATTCATCTTTCTGAATGGTAGAGTTGGAAGAGGGAGCAGCAGCCAAATTTTTGTCAATCACCTTTTTCTTTACATTCAGATCGACTTGAGTTTCAACCACTTGAGCTCGTTACCTGCATCGTTTTTCAAACTGAAGTACATCCGTCTCTTGCGCTTGGCGCACAACCAGTTTGAGTCGATACCACACGAGATGGCAGACATGACGTCTGTGTGGTACCTCAACATCTCAGGGAACAAACTTTGGCATCTGCCTTATCCCTTACAGGTAATGTAACATTTCCAGACAACACAGCAGCAGTCCACGAAAAATAAAAAATCATGTCACAGCAAAAATCCTTCGGACAAACTGGCGTTAAACGAATTGAAACCGTTGAACAGGCCAACCAAGTTTGTTCTTTTTCCAGGGTCTGCACAATCTACATCATCTGGACTTATCGAGCAACCTGTTTGAACAACTTCCCCTATGTGTGTGTCAGATGAACAGTTTAGATACACTCTCACTGAAGAACAACAAACTGGCATCTTTACCACCTGATATTGAGGGAATGACCAACCTCAAGGTTTGTATTCAATCCCTCTCAGCTCACATATTCTGAGAAAAAATTTAAGAGACGAGGCCTTCGAAATCGCAAAAAACTTTCTGGGTCGGGTTTCCTAACATTTCAGGGACTGAATTTTGCGTACAATCGGTTGGAGTCTGTCCCCATAGCGATCTCCAGCTTGACGAGCTTGCAATCACTGGACATTTCGCACAACAGAATAAGCACCCTTCCTCCAAGATTGGCAAAAACACAACTCAAGGTATTTTTACGTCTTTTACAAAGTCATGCAGTTTCATAACTGAAGGACAAAACAGGCTGTAAAGGTCCAGGTGTTCACAATTCGCTTTTTTGCCTTGTAGAACCTGGTGGCGCACCACAACCAGATCAGCACCATCCCAGGAAGTCTGGATCATCTGGAGATTCTGCACGTCGCTCACAACAGACTCAGTAATTTCTCTGTGGCCCGCATGAAGAAACTGACTCATCTCATCGCCAGCTACAACCACATTGAGAACATGCCCCTAGGAATATGCAACTTGCCAAACTTGCAGGTTTGCACAAAAATGAGGAGTTTTGGTTCAAGCAAAACAAGCGTTGAAGAATCAGCCGTTCTCACTTCACTCCCTGGGTCCCAGAAGAGCAGCTTTGGTTTTGCAGTTAATGAAGTTGGACCACAACAACATAACTTACGTATCACCAGACATTGCGCTGCTACAGGAGCTGCGGACGTTAGACCTCAGTTACAATGTTCTTAACAGCTTGCCTCAGGTTCGGTCCGTCTTCTGTGGTCCTTTGGATACTGGTTTCTCATTTCCATGGCCTATCATGGACGTCGTACTCCCTCCCCTTGAGAAGAGCACCACGCGTTAGTCTGAGTGTTGCACCACCCATGCCCATAGCATGATTTCTGACAGCAAAGTTTATCAATTTCGATTTCGGATCAGTCGTTTCGGTGACTTTAGATTGTCAGTAATTCGTGATGAACTCTCTAAATGCCGTCAGGTCATCATGGAGTTGGAAAAACTGGAGAATTTCAATGTTAAGGGCAACAAGATCGACCCAAGATTCGCTCATCTGCCCGTAGCTCGAAGCCGCCCCCAACACACAGCTCACCAAGGAGAACAGTATCCAGCAGATAATCAGCCTCCCCACACTGGCCAAGGTATTTGTGAGCAATTCAACACAATCTGACTCGTGACCATTTTGTAAGTCTTATTTCTTCGGTAAGAACAATTCAAAACACTTCGTCGCACAATGCTTTTCAGATGTGAATGGTCCAAAGAAGACTGGAGGTTGGTTCGGAGGCAAAAATCATAGCAAAGAGCCGGAAAAGCACAACGCCACAAAAGCGGAGCCAAGAACACGAAGCAGACCTCCGCTCGACTATCAACCTCCATCGCAGTCATTTCCCTCTTTCTTCAGTCCACCCAGATTCAGGCGATCAATGATAACTCAGGAGGCAACGATTGCCGAAACGAGCGTCATTCAAGCCAGCAATAAGCCTGGGATCACATCACCCCAGGTGTTCACATCGCCTGATACATTTGGGGAGCAGGGAGTGAAGAAGACGTCGCGCCCTGGTGGGTGATTTTCGGGAAAAAATTGCAGCTGTTTTCTCTTCACAACTGTAAAACCATTGTTTCCAAGGACAACTGAACGTTGGCAAATTAAAACATTTCTTTCTCTTTGCTTTCCACGAGTAGGGCCAAAGATCCAGACCAAAGCGGGAAGGTCCTACACAGAAGACTGGCTGATCAATCGCACAAAGAATCATCAAGAGTTCAGCAGCATAAGAAGCACTGCTGTAACTGTCAATGACAGTGTTGGTAAGTCTCGCACACTCTTCACTCCGCCGATCATCGTTTGACACGTGTGGACCTGCTTTTCGTGCCATGAAGGCAAACACCGTGTCTCTCAGGAAAAGCGAGCTTAACCCTTCTGCCAACCATCAATATTGCCCAGTTCCTCCTTTCCAGGCGATGAACTGTCTTTGGGCGATTATGACTTCGAGCTGCACCCTCCAACAGCAAAGGATCATCGTTTACTCAATGTAGTATCTGAAGTGGAGGATCTTCTCAACAAACAAATTATGAGTCCGGTGCACAACAGAAGAGCGACACGCCAGAGGCTAGCTCTGACTCTCATCCAAAGTACGGATTATTACCTTTCAATCAGTTTTTAAATGCTGCCGACACAATGTGCGCTTTCTGTTGCCAGTGCGTCGGACAACGCCACGCTGAGGACGCAGCACAGCTTGATGGTGGATCCTTACGACAATGACATCGGACATTTCACTGATGAAGAACTGACGACTCTTCAGGACATGACTGAATCCTCAGACAGTAACAGTTTGCTGAGGACCAGAATGGACATGTTTCAAGTGAGCCATTTTCAGGAAGTTTCAATAATTTTTGCTGCAAGATCAGTTGAACAACTGTCCACAAAATTACCAAATGCTGATCGTTGCTTCTTGGGGAGTTTTGTTCGCGATTCTCGGAAAATGCATTGTGTGCGAACAATTCAAATAAGAATGGCAACCATTTCAGGTGACTCCTTCAGGTGGAATGTTCAAATCTTCCATTGATTCGAATGTCTCCGTTTACTTCCCGATGCATTCAGTAGATCAGCCATTCACACTGACCATGCAGGTACCACAACGAATTTTTGCTGCGCAAGTCTAATTACATATCAAATTCAATCTGATGTCAGAAAAAATGATGTGTGCCATTGGTAGGAAGTGTGTTCTTCCAGTATCACTGACAAAGGTCTTTGTGCAGATTGAACAGGTTGACCAGACTGCTGTGGACATTGCCAAGAAATCCGACCCAGCTCTGAGCAACATCGTATCTGTGGGACACATCGTACACATCCACCAGAGCAGGAAAGTCAGTTTTCTTGAACAGGTGATTTCAAAATAAACAACAGTTTCTGATTGTGTGCACCACCACATGATGTCTCAACACAAATTTGCCTGCGAATGAAACTGCATTTAGAGACTGCTGAGAAGTGTTCTATCCTCCAACAACATGACCTTAACCAAAGCTGCTCTTGTTTTTCAGGTCACACTAACAATTCCAGAACCTCCATCAAAACGAAGAGGGCACCTACACATCATCAACTACCGAGACGACAACACTTGCACACCGTGTCCAGTTGCGTACAAGTCCTGCAAGGGTTACCTCACTCTGCAAACATGGCATTTCTCAGGGTGAGCACAGTCCGAAATTTCCCCATTTTCGTTATTTTTGCCGAGATTGGTGTGAGCAAGCTAAAGAACCTGACACCATGTTCTTTCTCTTTTCCAGAAAAGGTGCTGTTTTAATGAAATCAAAATGTCGGCACAAAGCTTGCAGCACAATGGAACGTCTGTTGAATCATTTGTATGTCTAAACAACGCTGGAGACCAACACAAACTTTCCCGCAGATCATTCATTGAAACAGTGATGTACTCACCATTGTAGAAGAAGAATGCCAGATCGTAGCTGGGAATGGTCATGTTCTTGGGTATCGCAGGGCTGACAGCTTTGCATTGCAACACATACTCGTGACTGTCTTTTCCAGGCGATTTCTCGTCCACAACCAAATTCTGTTTTGACAACAAAAGGCGACTGCTGGGAATAGTTTTGCCTACCGGTTTCTTTCCGGAACAAAGTATTCGATTTCAAAAGTTTGCAAGAAATCGTGTTTTTGGGCACAACACTCCTGGTCACTTACAGTTATTGAACTCTGTCCTCTGAGCAGGGGAAACTCGACACTGCTTGTTTTGCCAACAAATTGCGGTGTTTGTTCTGCCCCGTCCTTCTCTATAATGTTCACCACCAACTTCCCATCTATATCAAATCCAGCAGAGTTCCCACAAGAGTCCTGCAAAGAACAGCACAGTAACAAAACCCCTCACCATCCCGTCTTTACATAACACGGGGAAAATGTCAATTAGAAATAAATACATGTCAAATACCTGCAACTCAAAATCCAGATTCCGGAGAAGAGTTCTGGCGCTCAGGTTCTTGGTGTTGGACACATTTGGTGTGCCGGGATTCTGAATGGGAACCAGGCGTGTGGGATGTCCTGGTTTGATATCCACTTGAATCTTTGAAGGAAAAATGACTGGTACAAAAGTGCCAAGAAAAATGTATAATTTGCCATTCTAGCTGTTTTCCTGTTGCCCTGACTCTTGCGCAAAACGTGGGATCGCTCAGGGCAAGTATCTGAATAAAGTTTACTCACTGGATCACTTGTTATTTCTTCTTTGTTGTCCTTGTACACAAATGTGATCAGATATTGACCTGCAGCAGTGGGTGCTGCTCTATTCCTGCAAGTAACAAATTGAAAGAATGCTGAAATAAGAACAAAGGGGCCCTGGGTCAGGGAGGGTCTGGGGTTAGGGGTGGGGGTGTCTGAAGACAGACACCCACACAGACTGTCC
>JAAUYG010020046.1_pt1 | contig 12710 bp, 11 predicted proteins | sample 7278091 | NCBI WGS metagenome assembly JAAUYG01 (sample SAMN14350201, study PRJNA611818) | marine sediment metagenome | isolation source: surface marine sediment (0.6m) | place: French Polynesia: Moorea | collected 2018-08
GCCAGGGATGGGGGGGTCAGCTAGCCAGGGGGGGGTCAGCTAGCCAGCTGGGGGTATCAGCCAGGCAGCCACGGGGGGTCAGCTAGCCAGCTGGGGGTGTCAGCCAGCCAGCCAGGGGGGTGGGGAGGGGGTCCTCCACACCAACGACAATAACGACGCAGACGTGACTCCATAAGGCCGATTCGACTTACAGTCGCGCTCGGCCTAACAAAAATGAGATCCAGGCCAAACAAGAAACACTGAATTAGTGTCAAGGCCGAGTGATTCACAGACTATGGAAGGCCAGCAAGCAGTGTTTGTAGTTTAGATCTAGTGCGTTGCAGGAGGAGGATGGGTCCTACTGGCAGCAATTGGGATGGGGGCAGGGGGTGGGGGTCAGGAACAATAACTCATAATCGACACTGGGACAAGATAACAAACAGCAATTGTAAATAAGCTTACCTCACGGAGTTGTCCATGTTCTCCTCTGAACTTTCGCATGTTTCATTCTCTTCCTCTTTCTTTTCGTCGGGCTCGTCAGACGAATGAAAACCAGACTCGGCACTGGTGCTTGTTGATTCGGGGGCATCGCACGTCTCCATACTGGGCCTACCCGAAGAAGCAAGAAGGGTTCGTACACGATCCTCACCAACAATCAGCAAGACAAAAGTAGAAAGAAAGAAAGAGAAGGCTCCGGATTACGGATTGCATTGATTACACAACAACCATTGGTATATTTTCGTGGTTTTATGGCGTTCGGAAATGGACTCATTTTCTTGACCCGTTTTGTGGAAATTTTTTTGCGTCTGCATTAAAAATTAACTGTAGAAACTGGCTTGAAGCCCCTGCAAAAAGACATAGATCTAATTATTCAAAATCTGATTCGATTTTCAGTTTCTCTTTCCAACGAAAAACAAACAATTTTATTCCTGCTCCATGGATGAAAAGGGACGGCACCACAAGCCAGAGCACAGAAACTGATGACGTAGACAGCAAGCACCTGCGAAAAATGGCGGCACTTCACAGGCAAAATACGGGAAACGCTCGGAAAAAAGTACAGGTTCAACAAATCTTTGTTGGTTCACCGACCTTTTTCTGATAAATGCAAATTGTCTTTGTAAAAAGGTCACGCGAATGCTTTGCTTTGAAGTTCGTAGAATGGGAACTGTCGGTTTTCTGGAGAGCAGATTCGCCTTCCCGCCTAGATCTGCACTGTAGAGTCTACACTGATAACTGAGCACACTGGAAAGATCCTTCTACTGAAAAAAAAAATCAATGCCCAATTTTTCAAATCCCCCCCACGGCCCATACTGGCATAGTCAAGCGTCCCCCATCCAGATCTGTTCGGATGTGTGCAGTCCTGAAGTGTCAGTTAAAGGCGTCGCAGAAGTAACATCTCATGAATTACTCCTCCTGCCTGGATAAGGCCCCCACGGATTTGGGGGGGGGGTGGACATCCTTAATCCTTGTGCACACAACATTACAACGGTCAGTTCCCTGTTTTTATGATCGCTTCATGCTCCGCCCTGAAGGGCATCGCCCAATGACAACAAAAGACAAATCAAGAACTTTATTCAAGCGCAGATCAGATCTATTCAGGCAGTGAATTCCCTGGTGTAAAGTTGTCGGGATGAGCACGTTCATGGCAAGGTACCCCCCCCTGACTCACCCAGAGGTTATCTGGCAAATGAAGACACCACCCCCCCCCAAGGTAGTTGAGGGACTCTCCATCCATTGGAGTATCTTCTGGTGATTTGTCATGGGACAAGGGGTTTGTGGGCGTCTGCTGATGAGTTATGACAAGACACCTGTCACACAGTAGCAGTGCTGGGAAATTTTGTTCCAGCATCAGCCAGCAACTGAAAACTTTTTCCTGGCCGTGTCATCAATTAAAGAAGAAAATTTTTTGGAATGGCCACAAACAAGAGAATCTACCTGCCAAATAACCCCTGGACGCTTTCATCGCCCTTGTTCTTATCGCTTGACTGGCGTCTGTTATAATTTCAGGTGTCGTATGTGATACGAGAGGAGACGGAGAGACGACACCGCTCAGGAGTGAACTCGCTCAAATATGACCCACACATGCACCGACTGTACTCAGCTGGGCGAGATTCAATCATTCGAATATGGAACACAAAATCGCCAAAGGTGAAATAATCTCTCCAGAGGGAGATTAGCCATCCAGTTGAGGTCAAAACAAACAAACAAAAATGAACGAAGAAAAAAGAAATGCACTCTTGAGAGCGAGTTATCAAATGTTTCTATTGTTGTGCAGGACCCGTACTATCAGTCAATGGAGCATCACACAGATTGGGTGAACGACATTGTTCTGTGCTGCAACGGGAGAACTTGTAAGTGATCGCGATTGAGTATGACCAGTTCAACTCGAACAACGCTTTGTTTCATTTCTGTTTTTGTGGTGCATTGAAAAACACAATATGGCGACATACCATAAGAAATGAGACTCCAAATGTTGATTTGCTACTTTCAGTGATTTCTGCGTCCAGTGATACCACAGTGAAAGTGTGGAATGCTCACAAGGGGTTCTGCATGTCAACATTACGGACGCACAAGGTATGAAATTGCTGCTTATTTGCACCCTGACCTCAATAAAAATGTACCGGTGTAGTGTTTTCACTAGGTATCCCCCTTCAGTCAGTCTGGGATGGCACTTCCAAGGTGTCTCGTGCATGGTCTGAGAGGGTCGTTTTTTGCACACACCCCACTGCCAAAATCAGTGAGTGATTCTCACTGGCTAGCCTGTGTATCAAAAAGCACCACACAAGCTCCAGCATGACTTAACTTCTCATCAGAGAAATTTAGACAGAACTATCCCGGGATGCTGGGTTGCCTTCCCAGACGGGCGAGACCGGAGGGAGGGGGTCGGGAGTTCTAGGGGATCATACCGCCCAACAACGCTGCACTGGAAGTGCTAAACCGCCCGATGGGTCAGTGTTGCAGTCACCTCAGTGCCGGTGCGTATGTCCGGATGAAAGCGCCCCCCCCGGTCGCATCATCACCTCACAGCACGGCACTGCAGACAGTCACGCTGGAGTTCAGTGCTGAAAGCATTCTTGTTTCAATTTTGTGCAGGACTACGTTAAAGCCTTGGCGTACGCCAGGGATCGTGAGCAAGTAGCGTCTGCAGGATTGGACCGCGCGATCTTCTTGTGGGATGTGAACACGTTGACAGCGCTTACGGCGTCCAACAACACAGTCACCAGTACGCAAGCTGCCACAATCTCTGTCGTAAAAAACACCGCCAGAGACATCGCATCAACTGACATTGGTGATTACACGCGAGTTGCAGAAGAGAAGTTTTTTTCGTCAATCCATTCACGTGGCAGTATTTTTTCATTGCAGCTTCCTCTTTGAATGGAAATAAGGATTCGATCTATAGTTTAGCCATGAACCAGCCGGGAACTGTGATAGTTTCCGGATCTACAGAGAAGATGCTCAGAATCTGGGACCCGAGAACCTGCCAGAAGCTCATGAAACTCAAAGGCCACACTGATAATGTGAAAGCTCTCGTCCTAAACAGAGATGGCACTCAGGTGCGGTTTAAAAGCAAACAGCAAGGTTGTCATTTATCCTTCCTGTTGTCTGCCAAATGTTGCCAAACATTTTTCCACGTTGATTGCAGTGTTTGTCGGGCAGCTCGGACGGCACCATAAGACTGTGGTCTCTTGGGCAGCAGAGATGCATACAGACAATTCGGGTTCACGATGAAGGCGTATGGGCACTGCAGGTTTGTTCCTTGTCCAGAATAATCCTGATTTTTGTGACAAAACTTATCATGAAACACTGACTCAATTCTCGCCATTTGCTCAGGGAAAATCAACGCAACGTTTTTGTGTTTTGCAGGCAAATGACTCCTTCAGCATGGTGTACTCCGGTGGGCGCGACAGGAAAGTTTGGTCGTTTGATTTGCGCAACCCGGATAACAGGTCTCTTATCTGCGAGGAGAAAGCGCCTGTACTGAAGGTGTGTGGATCAATTTCGTTGTGAACATCTGTGCTGAAAACTTATGTGCCCAGATTAGGACCTGAGAACTTGATGTCTGATCGATTCCCACGCCCCAAGCTTCACTGACAGTTAAAAGTATCCTTTGCCTGTTTGTTTTAGCTTGAATTGTCACAACCGGACCAAGGCATGTTGTGGGTTGCAACTACCGACTCAACCATAAGGAATTGGGTGAGTATTTTCCCCCGTTCCCCGGGCAAGGGCTGTGAATAGCCTTTGTTTGATGTTGAATTTTCTTTCTTGCAAGTGCAACTCGTCTCGAAAGATCGCATGATTGATTGCGCTCTTGCAGTCGTTGAAGCCGAAGAACATGCGTGGGGCAGGGGACTATGACGGTGACACTCTCCCAGCTAATGTCCAGCCGGAGTTCACCATCAGAGGTCAGTTGCTATCTTGCTTTATCTGTCCATACTGCCGCATGGAAAACCGAAAGCAGTTTTTGCGTTGTTTTCCTGGGTGAAGCCCCGTGTTAATAAATGGCACATTTTTAGGCCGAGCGCGACGAATTCGGGACGGCCTAATGGAGTCATGTACGTGTCATTGTCATGGACCCCCCCCCCCGACCCCCTAGCTAGCCAGGGGGGTCTGGCATTACGTTGTCACATGACAGTGATCATGTGATGTGACGGTAGGGGCGCTTGGCCTTCACGCTGACGAAGCGTACTTGTTGCAGGTGGAGCCAGCATTCGGCAATACAGTGTTCTCAACGACAAGCGCCACATTCTCACAAAAGACACAGAAAGCAACGTCGCACTGTGGGATGTTCTGACGGTTAGTTGCGAGAAGTTTTCCCTTTATTGCGAATTTGAATGCTGGAAGCTACTGGTGAAAATGTTCGCGTCGCCCCCAAGCAATTTGAGGAGTGAGAGTTGTCGTTTTGCACGTATTTCAGGCCAGGAAAGTGAAAGATCTTGGAGCTGTCGATTTTGATGCAGAAACAAAGAAACATTTCAAGATGGTCTACGTTCCAAACTGGTTTACTGTCGATTTGAAGACTGGTGTAAGTTTTCGCGTTTTTCATCTGTACTGTTGTTTCAAGGTGTCTGCCCGGCGCGTTTTCTGAAGTAAGTTCTCTCGTGTTTGGTTCATTCTTGCGGTTACCGTGGCAATCCATTCGCACAGATGTTGACAATTCACCTGGAAGAGTCCGACTGTTTTGCTGCCTGGCTCAGCGCAAAAGAAGTGGGGATGGGTCAGTCCAGTGACGGCTCAGACCTCAAGTGTAAGTTGACAGACACAATCTTCATCTCAAAAAGCACTGTGTTTTGTGGCATTCTCGCAGACATGACTCATGTATGTTGAGGCTTGAATTGTTCTGATTGTTTCCCCGTTTATTGCAGTAAATTTTGGAGGGTTGGTGGTGCAGGCATTGTTGGAACATTGGCCTCGAACGCACACGGAAGACGTAAATGGTCAGTGCCAACTCACACGCGAATTTTCTGCTACTTGCCGAAATCACAATTGTTAACAAATCTGGAGATCAGGAATACAAACTTTAACGCGGTTGGTTTTCTCAACTTTCTTCCCGTTTCTCAGAAAAAGGGGAACCTATTGACGATGGTGAGAAGAAGACTGGGAATCAATACTTCAGCGTTCCCGGCCACACTCCAGTCATTTTCAGGTGACGTTTCTCAGGTTCTCATCACGAGTTGCGTTTTGAGGTCAAATGCAGCATTTGTTAGATGCGTTGTTTGTCATTTGCAGTGAGCAGGGCGGGCGCACACTGTTCCGATTGCTGTGCCGAGATGCGGGAGGAGAAACAGAACAAATGCTGCTCAATGAAACCGTTCCATCCTGGGTGGTGGACATTGCCGTTGATGTAAGTGTCAGACAAACAAAGGCGACCTTTCTTGTCCATTTTTGAAGCACAGATAATTTGATTGAATTTTTACCATCTGTTTTTCAAGCGAAGGCGATTTTGCAAAGTGTCCACCAAAACGGCTTGATGTTCAATCCACGAACTTTTTGTTGCAGAAAAACATGCCAAAATTCAACAAAATTCCATTCTATCTTCAACCTCATGCCAGCTATGGGATGAAATCTCTGAAAAAGTGAGTCGCAATTTTTGTCAGTCACTTCTTGAAAAGTCAATCCAGACTCGTGCTGTTGCTGAGAAAGTTGAGGATCTGATGGCTTGTTTGCTGTGTCATTTTCTGCAGGGACCGGTTGTCAGCCAGTGACATGCTACAAGTGCGGAAAGTGATCGAACACGTTTACGAAAAGGTGAATGTTTTTTTCCCGAATTCATCTGATGGTGAGAGAAAATGTGGTGTACTGACATGGGTGTAGCAATCAGCACGGTATTCGTCTGGTTCGTCCACCCAATTGATGAACAGTGCGCTCTGTGTTGAGGTGGGATTGGCAAATTCTCATGAGAATTGTTCCGCATCTCAGGTGATGGGTCAGGGGTCGGAGACTGGATCGCAGACGGCAGCTGCAGGTGGTGGCGGTGCGGGAGGAGGTCAGGCAGGTGGCAACTCCACCAACAGCCAAGAGAAATCAGAGACAGACAAGGAGGAAGATCTCGCGAGCATCGCTGAAGAAAAGGTCGAGCTTCTGTGCAACGAACAGGTCAGCAGCTTCCCTTAAATTGCTCTTGTTGGGTAATTTGTGAAACGTTTTTCCAAGAACACAGTTCAAGAGTCGTGTAACTTTTCGCTTTCAGACGCTCAACCCGAACATGGATCTGCGAACAGTGAAGCACTTCATCTGGAAGCAAGGCGGAGATTTAACCCTGCACTACAGACCGATCAACAGCAAATGAGATCCCTGCATCTCCATGTAAAAAGTGGCAAAGTGCACGAGAGATTGTGTGCCCAGCTGGAACTGTTGTCTCAATGAACGTTTTCGGGTCATGTTCTTTGCAACATCAAGATCGTTTTTTCCGCTGCTTTATTCCTGGAAATAGCGTCACCTTGTTTGTTTGTGGATCTTTCAGATAAGTCCTTGTGCTGTTGTTGGTGATTGCCTGGAAGCGAACTATGGAGAAGGCATTTGCCTTTGGCATGATACCATAGCAATTGTGTTCATTGTCTTCTGTTCAGCTGACCGGCCAAATTGCCACAGAGATTCACTGTGGGGCGAATGATTGCGCATCCGAAACCGACTCTCGTTCCAATAACGTGCATGTCTGGAGGGCAAAGACGGATGCAGCTGTCACCAAGGCGAAATCATCCGTGAAAAGTAATGTGTACAAACATGTTTTGTAAACAATTCAGTATTTTACAAAACGGGAAAACAACTAATTTATTTGTTCGTGGTGCCTTGCTCAGTCGACGTTTCACATGTACACATTTGCCGGTTTGTGGAGACTGCAATAATGGTTCCTCCGAATTTCTCACAACTCGACGCGACTTCAAGGGTTTCCAGCATGTGTGTGGAAATAAAATTTGCGAATATGCCAGAATTGTTTTTCAATCTGTCTATAACAGCGTGACTGGTGATTTGGATGGAAACGCGCAACGAAAGCGGTCGAAGCTCTTTTTCCGATGGACACACTCAAGTTCTGAACCGGAAAGTGATGTCACCGCGTACGGCCTTGTCTTCAGAAAGCTGAAAAAGAAACTGGCTTATCTTGGTGAAGAAAGAAGTTCAGGTGTTTCAATCTTGAGAGCGACTTTCGAAGGACCACGAATTTTCCCGCAAAACGTACCTCCCATGTAGTCTCTCCCGCCTGGTGCCTTTCCCCTCTTGCCTGACAAAGTCAAGGAAAAAATCAGCAGTGTAGACATGCGAACAAAGTACTCGTTTTAAGGCTTCAAATCTGATGTAGAAAGGGATTTTTGTCAGGAAGCGCGTTTCGTTTTGACTCCTCTTGGAGTTTTGTATCAATGAGACCGCGATAAATACGTAAGTGCAGCAGTTCGCGCCAATTGGAAAGTGCAGGTTTGTTAGTACGTACCTCCTTTGCCATAAGTGATGTCGGTGCTCACGTCACTGTCGTAATCTGTAGGTGGAATCCTCCAGCCACCAGCTTCAGCCGTGGAACCTGCAGCAAAGCGCGCAGTCGAAACTTCCTCTTCATCCTGCAAGGAAACTGGGTTTTATCACACGTCATGAAATCCCCTGACCCTCTTCTTAACAAAGCCGCTTATCAGCACTGGGGCCACGCGGTCATCCGTGCTCGAGTTGGGTAGGGGGGGGGGCAACAATGACAAGAACGACAACAGCAGAAGTGTGATTCGTGCATTCGTTCCCATTCAAAATCTAAGACACGAAGGAGTAACAAATGGTTCGACACTTGATTTCTGCACACTTCGTTCAGTGTAATTTCGCCTTTGGGGACGGAAATATTTACAACAGCGTCAGAGAAGAAACAAACCAAGTTGTAAGAGGTCACAAGTCGTGACGTGCACATATGTTGACTTTGAACAATGTAATCTGTCAAGATATTTCACAAGACACTCGACAAGGCAAGAATCCAACACATGCGAGCGGCAAGGAAGACAAAAAGCAGACATCTAAGGGAAAGTGAAACATGCACCTTATTGTTCAAAGTTCGTTCAGACCGAGCGCTTTGAACTCCGAACGTCACGTTCTTGTTTGAAGCTGGCCTAGCCTTCAATACACAAGAGTGACATGTCAAAACACTGGGCGTCTTCGTTGCGTTTCTGGGTGTGACACATTCATGCAGTTTTCCCCCATCCCCATAGCAACAGGACTTTTTGCTCGCTTCGAGAAAACGGCAAACATTTGTTGCATGTACACCATTTCTTGAAACAATGGTCATGCAACGCTTCACAGGTTCACAAGACAACAAACTGTCGTGCTGCAAGCAGAAATGTTGAATCGAATTAAAAATTGGCCAGGACTCAGCTGTTTGTAAGTGCCACGAGTTAGGTCTCTTGTCCCAACGACGAAACTGGGTTGCAAACTTGACTGGAGTTTTTTGGCACTTGCCTGGGAGTCGAAGCCTTGCTGCACTCCAGGGCTCCATGTAGCCCTCATATCTTGGGGCGCGTCGGCCTCAAAGTTTGCCCCACCAGACGCTCCGCCAGCGAAACTGTGATGCACATCAGTCAAAGGGTCTCCCCGACCACTGAAAAGAAAACAAAATTTTCGTTCAGAAAACCGCATGTAACCCAATTTCAAGAAGCTTAACGAAACTAAGGCCCAAAAGATTTCATCAAACTGGTCAATAGAAAGAAGGCACTGACGCACGCATGCTCAAAAATGAACAAGGCAAAAAAAAACTCCAGTGAAACGCAAAACAAAAGCCGCGTTGACAATTATCGTTTATTCCGAGACAAAGGGCATCAAACAAACACTGAATGCAAACACTCTCAAACTGAATTCTTTTTCAACGCAAACATCATGCTGAAATGAAATCTGCTGGTTGAAAAATCAGCCTCCAAGATTGTTGAAAAGCAACTGATTTTCTACTTCTCAGAGAAGTAAAGTGGCGTCCTGTGAGGGCACAACACAACACTGTTCCAACAAACTCTTCCACACAACAAGAAACGCACAACACGAAAAAAAAACACAAGTTGGCCCCAGATTGACAAGTTCCTGAGTACAAAACACTTTGCATTGGCACCATTGCTTTGATTTCGCTGATGCATTTCACGACGAAAAATTGAAATTTTGTGGCGACTTCGAATCCGTTTGATGTCCTTGAAAATGTGCACTCGGTGGCGTTTCAGGTGCTATCTCCACAGGCGCTGATGGAGGACTGTTTACTGGTGGGCTGTTGTCGTTGGTACCAGGTTCCATGGTGGTTGGCAGGAACATGCCGGAGTAACTCGCTGCTGGGTCGATCTGCTGACCTGGAGAAAACAGAAGCTACCGGTAAGTTGCTCGCACAGTGTCAGGACGTACCACCGCGTAGTTTGAAAATTGCGACCAAAAAGGTTTTTCTGGTAAGACACTTGCACTCTTTCAATTCTTGGTCCGTGAAAGGGGGAAAAGAGAGTGTGTGTGTGGGGGGGGGAGTCCGACCCTGAGCCTAAGTGGGGGGTGGCCCAGTAGGGGCGGGGTCTAGTCCGTGGAGCCCAGCCCGGAGAGGGAGGGTCTGGTATAGCCCGGAAGGGGGCAGGTGGTCCCTCCACAACGACATGTACATGTGCATTATTGATGGTCGTCCTACGCGTGCGGCTGAAAACAACCACCAATCGTCACGTCACTTGCCAGTCTTGCGCTCACCTGCGACGCTACAGGAAGAAAGCGATGATGCTGTACTGTCAGTCACTGATGCAGCACAAGACTTCTCCGACTGACTGGTTTCTTCCGACTTCGCGTCCAGAGGTGCTGACTGTGGCTGCTGCTGCTTGAATGAATTTGAAACCAGGCATTTGTTGTTGTTTTGTTTTGGGAGCGGGACATTGTTGTTGTGTTTCAGGTTCCAGCCTTTTTTTTCACCCATGCAGAACTGTTGTCACGCTCGTTGCAGACAATTTATTTTTGGAATGGAATTTCGCTCGTTGGGTGGTGTATCTGAAATTCTTACCTGAAAGAAAGGGTTCATTCCGTACATATACGGGTTGTACGTTGGGTACGGCATTGGCGGCGTGACACTGCTGCAGCTACTGTCACTCTTGTCGGCAGTGTTTCCATGTGGATACGGCGGAGGCATATACCTGGCAACACGCAAAAAGTTTGCTCATGATTCATTCATTGTCTGTTTGGAGCAAAAATTCTTGCATCTTCAACAAGATCTGATCATAGTTGGACAACTCCCCCCCCCCCCCGAACTGCGCTTCGCGAAGTGACAATGAAGAGAACCACAACTGCCCCACGAGCGAAACCAGGGAGCTGACTTGGCGTTTGTGTGAAAGTCTCATTCAAATTGACTTTTTCGTTGACTCTCTTCACACACACGCGCACACGTGCGCGCCAGAGACAAAATGTGGTTCAACAGACCACAAGAGGTACCGTGCAAGAAAAACAAAAGCGATTTACCCTCCCAAGGCTGCGAGGTGAGAGTAGGCAGTGTAGGGAAAGGCAGAGGCGTCCGGTAACCCGTACGGGGTGGATGCAGGAAATACACCGGGCACTCCTTCCGGTGGTGGCATCAGAGGTGCGGCCGCCTTCTTCTTCTTCGGCCGAGGCTTGTATTTGTAGTTCGGGTGCTCCTGAAGAAAACAGCAGAATTGTAGAAACAGCCCAAAGGCGATGAGTCGTCAACTTTGAAATCTCCAACATCGAAAACCAGACATCCCAGTCAATTGTGGCAAAGGCTTGTGTAGCATAATCGGAGTTTTAAAATCGCTACGTTCACGGCAGAGCCAAGAAAGCTGGTCATTTAAGGTCAGGTTCGCAAAGGGTGGTCGTCCACGCCACGTACCTCCAAATGAATTGCCTTCAGCCGCTTCGATTCTGAGACGAACGGCGCTCTCTCTGCGAAGAAAATGAAGAAATACACAAATGAAAAAGATTTGAACTTGTGTGTTGACTCTTCACTTTTCGTTGCCAAATGATCGACACACAAGAAAAGTTGATGCCCTGACAACTGCGGGATGTAACCATTCGCAACGTTTGTTCTCAGTTCAAAGGAAACTCCTGGCAACACTATATCTTGTCTTACCGCTCTCGCGCAACAGACAGGACATCACCAAATCACAAAAAGATCGTTTGAAATGAACTACCTTCCTCTGTCATGGACTTCCATTCAACTCCCAGGCGTTTGGAGATCTCGGAATTGTGCAGCCTGGGGAATTCCTTCTGCATCTGCTTCCGCCGGGATTTCCCCCAGATCATGAAGGCGTTCATCGGGCGCTTCACATGCTCGTCTGATGTCTGTTGTGAAAAGGCAACAAATGTAAATGCTAGTTTTATTGTAACGTTTTCGATCCCTGTTCTGGTTTGTTAATCTCAGCAAAAGAACCAGGTTACCTGTGAATAAGCCACCACAGCGGGTTTTTGATATGGGTGGTACCCAGGTCTCTGATGTAGAAGTTGTTGCTGTTGTTGTTGTATCATGTGATGCTGTGTGGTCGGGGACGCGACTGTTGGACTACCAATCCTAACATGGTTCATGGACGACGCACTGTCGCTTTTGGCCACGTTGGGTGACACGCGCGGACTGGAACCCTGCAAAGAATACGAGAATTTAGCATCTTTGGCAGAATAGAAGAGCATTAGGGCCTGTGCGCATCAGATGGCTTGAGCAGAAGAACTGGTTTCCCAGTTTTTACATGACGCACATCAGTGCGCGGGCATTGTGGAGAAGTGGCCCTGTGTTTCTTTGCCTTCTTATCGGCCGACAATTCTCGCACTCGGTCCGCAAGGAGGAAGTTTTTTGCAGTGTAGTCACAGCGTGTAAACTCACCAGACTGTCCCCTGATGTGTCATGAGGAAACGCTGCAAGGTTGGGTTGCTGCTGTGTGATGTCACTGTCGTACCCGTTGGATGCGCCATTCCCATGACTGGTTTCAGATTGGCCGCTTGGATGTAACTTGCGAGAACAATCTGACTGAGTTTCGCACGAGTCTCCATTCTGTTTCAGATGCGATCCATTCACGATGGGAACGATCTTCTGATGTTCAAGATTGTGGCTGGAACTGCTTTGATATTTACAGGACAGCGGAACAGGAATGTTCAACTGCTGCCCTTGTTGGCAATCTGAGTGACCCACGTGGCTTTGTATTTCTGACGACTGCTGGGGACATGACGCTGCGGACTGACCTGCAGAAACGAAAAGAAACCAAAAGCAATATTCAGGTTGGAGGATGCACCAACGAGTGTGTGTGTGTGTGTGAGAGAGAGAGAGA
>JAAUYG010176964.1_pt1 | contig 12709 bp, 13 predicted proteins | sample 7278091 | NCBI WGS metagenome assembly JAAUYG01 (sample SAMN14350201, study PRJNA611818) | marine sediment metagenome | isolation source: surface marine sediment (0.6m) | place: French Polynesia: Moorea | collected 2018-08
GAACGCACTGAATTCTTCTCACATTTGTTTTCAAAAAAACTTTACTTCCACGGTCCACTTCAAAACAAGTACGCTTAGTCAGCGGAAACCCCCAGCGCCCCAACCACCCCCGTCCCCCTGCCCGGCCGGGGGGGGGGGGGGGGCGGTGGTCTGTGGTGTGGGGAGGGTCTGTGCTGTGGGCGGGCCCGTGGTGGGGGGGGAAGGTCCTCCACACCAACGACGACGCAGACGTGACTCCATAAGGGCCATTGGACTCACAGTCGCGCTCGGCCTAAAAAATGGTCATTGTTGTGCATCATCTCCCGGCATGGCTGCACCAACGTGGTAAATGCCATTTGGGTTGATCAGTTTTGAGTGCATTTCATTTTGTTTCAATCGCGGCATCGCCACAAAACAAGCAGATGAAGTTCAGGTGTCCTCTTGTTGGTTGTCACGGTGCCGCGGTTAAAATCGTGCGTACATGGACTAATGTGAGTCCACCATGTGCACTTGAACGTTTGCAATAACGGAGTGCGGCGAGTCTCCTATCACCGTCGCGGTATCCGCGGGTAAAACAGTTTGTGGTGGAAGCAGCGCTGTCTGCTCGGGGATGGTAGCTGCTCGCGGCGTGGGGGACGTCAGTCCGCCCGTGAGGAACAGCTGTGTCTGCGGCGGGGTGGGACTGCGACTCCGCCGGTTCAGGCCGGACGGGGGCGGCGGGGGCAGCGCGCCGGGTTTACTGATCACCGAGGAGTTGGTGGAGGACGGGCGGTAGCGGTCGCGGCCGATGATGAGCGGCTCGAGGCACGTGGTGCTCGCCTGCTCGCTGTCCTCGTGCGGCGTCATCGTGCTGTAGCCGTGGTCGCTCTCTCCGCCCGTCGGCCGCCTGTACGTCGTGTTCACGCGGTACGGAGAAATACTGGCCGGGTTGTCAAACGTGGCTAATACTATGTTTGTGTGACCTAGATGAACAGAAAATAAGACACTGAAGTGACCACCAGAAGGAAACGAAAACCACACGTCCTGATCGCCGTGAAACAGGAATTCGATAAGACACATGGTCACAGGTTTTCGTGCAGATCTTTTCGACAAATCACCAACACGAACTCGCTTGTCCAAGTGGAGAAAAGCAACTTACCGGACGGTGTGGCTTCATCGGATGGTTCATCCTCGTCTGGTTTGCCGTCAAAGTTGGACATGCGGATGGCGGGCTGGTCGGGCAGACTGCTGATGTACTGGTGCGAGTTGCCGTGTACGTGGTGGCGGTAGCAGTACACACCCAGCGCCAGCACCAGGAAACAACCCATGATGCCGCCCGCCACAGGACCCACCGGGGTACTCCTAAACGTGATGGTCTCCTCCTCTCGCAAGGCAGCTGTGTAAAAGAGCGCAGAATTTAGAAAGGTGACACATCTTAGCCATTTTTTGTATGTACATTTAGACGAAATATGATGTGCAAAGCTGCTCGCTTATCTGAAAGAAAATGCAAGCACCAGCACGTACCCATAATTTCATCGTGATATGGAGTGGAAGCCCCGAGCACCCCAGCGAAGCACACGCGCTGTGTGGAGCAGAACGGTTTGTTGAGTGGCGTCACAGCATCCGTATCCAGAACGCACCACTCGCAGTCCATGACGCCCAGACAGCCGCTCTTGGTGCGCCGCTCCGCGCATCTCGTGTGCATACACTGCGGCAACGCCTCCGTCACACTGGACGCCAGGTGCACTTCGTGCGGGCGCTCCGGACTGCTCTGACAACTTGGATTGCTGAAAATTACGATAACTATGATATTTAAGTGAACGCGATGCCAAAAAGAATCCTGTTTTGGGAAACAACTTTCTTACTTTTTGAACAAACAGACACGTCCTTCTGTTCCGGACGACAAGAACACACCAAACGCCAAAGAACCTTTGGAAAAAGTGTTGCGTGCCCACATACCTGTCTTCTTCATCTAGCAGGCCGCCCGTACAATAATTCATCTCCAGTGGACATTCGCAAGGACACTCGCATTCTGTCTGCTCCATGCGGTGACAATTCAGGCACAAGCGATCAATCTGAAAAAAGTTCCATGTTTGCGTTTCTGCATCCGAGAATGAAAATGTACGAAACACTGCACTTGCTTGGTTTCTTACAAAAGAGGACAGACAACACTTACCATGCTGCACGGACAAAATGCTCTCATCATGTTGCAAGTCTCGTTGACCATGCCAAAGAAAGCATTCGTCCCTCTGATGGCAGTCACTTGATACCGTGAACAGTGCTCTCCGTGCACCAAGTTCGTCAGCACATCAGCAAGACTTGCGTTGAACTGAAAAGAAACAGGACATTGCAATCGATGAAGGCAATGGAACCGCATCCAAGGAACGTTTGGTTTTTGGCCTCATGAGGAAAACCTTGGCGCTCACAAAGAAACAAAATAAGAAAACTGCTCTTACGTGGTAGAATCTTTGTATTGTTCTGTCGTTGTAGCTGTTACACAGCTTCTTCTTGACGAACCCAATATGATTGAGAATGTCGTTGGCCACGAGCGGTTCTTTGTGTGTGATGTGTTGCTGTTCCACAGGTCCTCTGCCGTTAGGCTCGATTAGGCCTGAGAACAAAGTGGCCAGTCAGTATTCCACAACATAATATTTCACTGTGGGTGCATCAGATTTGTTTTTTTTTTCCTTGACCACAGTCTTATTTGCTAAACATGTCGACAGTTTACAAACTGTTACAAATTTCCACCCAACAACAACGTACCTTTGTGCGCAATCAAGTACCCTCGGTCGTCCATGATGAAGCATCGGATGTTTTGCTTCTCGCAGACCGGGATCTGCTCGACGATTAGTTTGTAGAAGTATCCCAGCGTCATGTCCATTCCCATCACTGCTGTGACGCGGTCAAACGGATGGTGCAGGGCGTCTTGTCTGCAAGTGACAGGCATCCAGTGTTCTTTCAATGGCACTTGCCAATGACATCACAAACAGAAAGAAAAGAAAGACCGGGAATCAAGTGTGTTGTCTGTCTGGAGATCAATGCACTCAAACACTCGTGGACATGTAGGCGCGTTTCGCTTTGTGTTCACCAAACACGTGAAGACCTTGTAAAGGAGCAAATAGGCAGGCTCTTTTCCTCTCCTCAAATAAAACAGCTTCCTCATGTCACTGCACATGGCATAAAATCCAATGAACGCTCAAAAGATAATGAACAGTACTCACTTTCCCTCGTAAATGGTGTGACTGATGGTGACGATGTAGCCCGCACCGCCTTGGTCCAGGTAAGGCGCCGTCAGTGTCACTTTGCCCGGAAACTCGACGGCGCGTTGGTACCAATCACGCTTCGTGGCGTCGTACTCCTTGCTGAGCAGTGTTCCGGGGAACATCAACAAAACTCCACCAGGCGTCGCCACGAACCTAATCAGCAGAATTAGTAGGCACGCTTTGAAGAAACGCCGTCAGTTGTCCAATATTTTTTTTATAACTGAATAGAAATCAGCCTTTCTTCTCAGTACTTCTTAGAGGACAGTAATTTCCTCACTGGTGGGTAGGACAAGGTATTCATCACTGAAGAAATTTGTTTTGAAAACACCGCACAACAACAACAGGTGGGACATGGATCAGAAAAAGAGATACCTTCTGACTGTGAAGTCCTTGAGATGACTGTATCTGTATTGCTGCATCCAATCATTGTTGATTCTGGACACCACACTCACGTCCTTGCGGATGTCGTCCTGCAGGTGAAACGAAAAATGCCACCAAGTTACAAAATCGCTTTACTTGTCAAGATTCTGATGCTCTTGTCTTGTTTATCTTCTCAGTACTTCTTAGAGGATAAAAATTTTCCTCACGGAAAAGTAGGGACATTCATTCGTCAGAATGAAGACACAATTCCATTTTGCTTGGTGTTTTCAAGAAAGAACATTAGCAAGAATATTCGTCATTTACCCTGATGCCTGGATTGTTGATGAGGCCAGTGTTGTCGTTCAGATACGCCAGGTAAACCTGCACCATCTTCTTCGTTTCCTCCTGACTCAGGTGTTCGTACGGGTTTGAGAAGCTGTTGGCAGCCAGAAACAATGCGCTGCTCCCTGCAAAGCAAACCCGACATTTGCAACTCTATTACCTCGCGGTAACAGTGACACCATGTCAGACTGCTGTGCCAACAAGTCTTCTTCTCAGTACTTCTTAGAGGACTATGTGATATTTCCTCACAAAAATAGGAAATGTTTTAGGAAACATCATGAAAGAAGGCGATGTTCCAGAAGAAAAATGTTTTCCCGGTATTTTTTTGCGAACAAAAATGTTTCCTGAGAAGGAACAAAAGTTACAACTTACCCACGGTAGCCAGCTGCTTGAGATGCATGCAAGTCTTCTCAGTCGGAAGCAGGTCTAACCGATGGTAAACCAGATTTCCAGCCTTTCCGGCTGCAACACACAATATACAACATTTGGGTTTTGTAAAATCACGGCGGCCCGAAACCAACAAAGTCAACAGGACTTTCCAATCAACTTCAAACACTGCAGAAGTGTACGAACCTGGGACGTCCACTATTTCTCTGTATCGGCTGAATCCGTCCTCTATTGTTTTCATCACGACAATGAAGGGAGTAGGTTGTCGCATCTGTGAAGATAAAATTTTGGGGTCTAAACTTGATGCGCAAAAGACGCCAATCATTTTGTGTGGAGAGGAGCGCCAACCGTGATTTACCCGCAATTGGTCAGCCACACGAAGAGAACACAGCCGTTATACCGCTGAGGAAAATAAATGGAAACACAATGCACAATGAGAACAAGACAGTCGCCACGAACCTGCTTGATCCGAACTTTCTTCCAAATATACTTGACGGTGATGTCTGGGGAGAGATCAAACAGCTGACTCGAAGCCGTCGTGTTGTCCTTGTTCCTCGGCACCGTGATTTTCTTGATACCCTCCTCCGTACTACAGAAAGACGTCATAGGAAACATACATTCCGGTACACTGGTGTTCGATCAGTGCTGAATTGGTGCAAGTCGAGGAGGGGCTGTTTTTCAGGCCACGATGACAATGGCGATGACAACGATGACGACAGATACATGACTCCACAAGGTCGCCCTTCTGGCGCGGCCAAAATAAGTGAAAATCGAATCAGACCCAAATAGAACTTTGAGACAAAAAGATAGAAATGTTGGCAGCTCCCAAACCTCAGAATATCCTGTCTGATTTCTCGGAACTCGGGGTAATCCTCGAAGTGACTGATATCCGTGTACATTGGTTGTTGATCCATAAGTGATGGTCTTTTCAAGTCAGGATGCATGATGGTGTAACCTGAAAAGTTGATGCAGCAACAATGGTCAAACACCCTAAATTTGGACAGTTTTTCTTCATTCAAGTTTTGACTAGCAAAATATCAGCTCCATACCTCTGTAGTCGATCAGGAAAGCGTAGGTATTCTTGTCTCGAGAATTGAAATACGTGACACCTTCAAGCATGTCAGCAGCGTGAATATCCAGCCCCACCAATCCCAGCAGATGTCCATCATAGAAGCACGGCCACGTGACGGAGATCACCAATCCTGTTGTCGAAGAATTTTAGCGTCAGCAAACACGTACGAGGAAAACAAATACTCCTTTTTCAGCATAGATTTTTTCCACCGTAACTTCTCAGAACTTCTTAGAGGATGACATTTGGTTTCTTCATGGTGCAATCAGGAGCACAAATTCATCATGGAAGCGAGTTCATCTTGCTGAAGATCTGACATGACCCTGGTCATTTTCTCCGCAGCTTACCAGTGCTAATTTTATCTTTGGTTGGCAACGTAACCAGGGGTTGGTTCGGCGTCGTGAAGTTGAATGGCCGGTAGAAATTTCCAACGGTGTTTGACAAGTCTCCGGTATTGTTTATGACCATGAATACCCCTTTCTGAAACACGACAGACACAGATGTTCTTCAACTGATACCACAGCCAGGGCCTGTAAGCTGTTGCAGTTTCAACTGATTCACTGTTGCAACAGAACCCCAAAATGTAACACAAAAACTGAAATACAAACCGGCGGAGGCGTTGGGTACTGAGATGTCACCATGTATTTGGTGAAGTTCTGAAGAGCAATGTCTTGCATGAAGCTCTTCTCGAAGATCGGCGGTTTACCATCTGCAAAGTTCAATTTCCCATCTCAATTTATCACTCAAGACAACATTTCTTTCTTTTTTTGGCATCTGGGGCAAGTGACCTGAGAAGCACTGTTTCAACCACACAACAAAACGAAGAGAAGAAATCGACACGTACCATCTACCACAGCGTAGGTATTGATGATAACGTTATTCTGAAGCAATTCATTCTCCGACGCAATGGTGCTCATCACCCTCTTGGCTTCTATCAGCGAGTTCAACAGACCGCGACTGATATAAATTATCATTGCTGAAACACAAAGCAAGACGCGTCAAAACTTCTTGCTTCAATCTCCTGCAGTGCTTGTGTTGATGCTTATCACAAGGTGCGAGGTCTTGTGATAATCTTTCAACCCGGGTGGTAAATGTTCACGGTTCTGCAAGTGTCACGATGTTGTCTCAAAACATGCTGCTGTCTTTGAGACAGAAAATCAAAATTTGCAGTTCACCTGTTCAAGTCAGTGTTCGGTTTCCACAAGATGTAGAGGGGAGGAGAGAGAATTTGACAATTTGTTGTCAAAGTCACCTCTGCCAGGGACTGACAGTGCGACATTTTGATGAAAGCGTCTGGATATTTTTGCAATTTGAATGGTTCAGGTAGTCTTTACTGAACGTCCAACGTGTTCTCAGAGGTCTCACGAACGGCGGTTCCAGTCAGACACGAACCTATTCGGTTCGTAGGAATTGTGAAAATAATCATTCTGCGAGGACATGACAATCCAGCCACCATGAAGATTTTCAAATGAAAGAATACCAGTCCCCCAGGGTTTGGAGGGGGATGGGAATTGATCTCCCATGAAAAGTGATCTCCAAGGGTTGATCTCCCCCGACTATGGGGGAGATGCGAAGCATGGAAGAAGGGAAAATCACTTCTGCACAAGCAAAGACTTGCACAAAAAACTTTTCAGGACGTTCAGCCACTGACCTTGATAGTTGCCGTTTTCTTCTTCACTTTCGGTCAGCGATTTGTACAGGATGTTGAATGCTTTGGCAAATCCATGAGAGTGATCAGTTGGTGCTGCAAAGGAAAACAACCATGTTTAATTAATACCGACTTCTCTCTCAGCACCTACATGCTTTTTTTACAGAAAAGTTCTAACATGACGAGTTCATCAATGTGCAACTTACTGGTCTGCTTCTGTAGCTGTTCAATGAAATGTAAGAATTCCAGCTTGGCTTCTGCTGTGAACGGCACGAGACTTTGTCGCAGACATTTGTCCACCCGAGGATATGACAAAGTGGACGACAGTCCAATCACCGACACCTGCAAAAAATCAGCAATACGAAGTGATATTCCCTTTGTGCATGAACCGGTCCTAACTGAGAAAGATTTCTTTGGTCTTTTACGCTTGGCCAAGATGTGATGAAAGGATGTGTACAGACCTTATCATTGTCGCCCAACGACAACAAGATGTGTTTAGCAACAGCTTTTGCTGTGTACAGCTGATTGTCACTCAGAGAGTTGCCGTGGTCGATCATGAGGACGATATTCTTCCTCCGAGGTGCAAATGTAGACACCAGAACTTCTCTGCAATTTTGAACACATTTACTGAACCACAATACCAAAAGAATGTGCGACCATTTTTTCTTCTAAACCGAAGAAAAGAACAAACAAAATTTTCAGGCATCGTGACACTGCTTCAGACGTAAAATGAAAAATGAACATCAGTTGACAACTGACAATGTTCCGGCGACACACCACAGAAAACCTTGTCACAGCCTTTCTTTTTTCCTCAGACTTTACAACCCCAACAGAAGCATTTTCTGTCGTGGGACTGGGAGCTTAGATGTGTCTGCGCCACCGTACCTGTGTCTCTGATCCTGCACACTTCTGCAGTTACTGTACGGCACGTTCTGGAAGTTGTGCGCCGGGAACTCATTGTGAATTCCGTCTGTCGAGATGAAGTACTGCCACTTGATGCTCGGGATATACTGGATGTTGTGCTGGAACACTGCAAAATTCACAAGGAATCATGTCAGAAAAGCAGCAGCAGTTTTCTTTCAGGCTGAAAAAAAGTTTCTCCTCAAAATGTAAACGCAGGAGCGCGGACAAAAAATAAAGATCCTGTTGTGAACAAAAAGGGTTGGTCGTCAACAGAAAGAATTTCTTTGTCGAGAACAACAAAGGAAATAAGAGTCAAGACTGCAGCCAGTACATTTCTGCTCCGTGCTTGTGTGAATGGACGAGTCTCAAGCAAGTGAACTTGAATTCTCTATCACAGAACGCAACATCAAAACGATGCACATTCCCATAAAGATAAGATCAGAGGAACGTCCAACAATAAATTCTGAAATAGTGTTCACAAAATGGCACAAAGGTTATCTTTAGTGAGCACCGAAACCGTGTGAGAAGAGCAAATTATGTTGTACACACAACACTTCGAACACAAGTTAGGTTGCCCGACGATAAAAGGAAAACAGCTGTCGCTCATCTGTCTGTGGAAACCCTTCTTGAACACCTGAAATTGAGCAACGCAACCGAACAACAAAGCACCAAATAAAATAATTGGTCAAGCGTTGTCTCCCACAATCAATGACCTCCCCCCTCCCCCAGTGAATTATGAATTTTTGCACTTCACTTCCCTCGTGATCAAGTCCGAGTGAGGATTGCTTGAAACAACAGGCTTCCACCCCACCATAAAAAGTCTGACCAAATTGGAACAACTGCTAAGCCGCTAGAACCAGAGGAACCAAACGATGTTTCAAGAGTGCAAAAGGTCACACCGATTACTCCACTTCATCAGCTTTCTCACTTCCTTTCTCTTGTGTTACAAGTTGTCTTTGGAAGGATAAGTGGGATAAATACATGTCCAAATATTCTTCCAGATAACAGCATTCATCGACGTGAACGAGGCGTGTCTTTTTCCTCGAGATTACAAACTTGTCTGACAAGTTGTTTGACCACAAATATCACAGTTATTGTGAAGTTCAAATCTTATTTACCAACGAACTTTCATGGTCTTTCAGCACACAGTCTCTAGGGTTCAAATATAAGCCAGGGAAAAAAATTTCGGAAGAGGTGCAAGACAGAAAGAGGAGTTAGGAAGACCGTCGAATGCAGCAATAATTTTGGCCAAGGAGCAACAAAGTGAAATTGTACAACTTGCGTCACAGCTCAACACTGATGTCCATTTAGTGAGGTTCATTTGCTCTGTACCAGCTGGTTTCGACAAGAACATCTTCTTTCAGCTTGTGTTGTTTTCTCTCTGGAAGGAAAGCGCTCACCTTGAGTGAGGTTTCGTCCAGGGTTAAACGCTCCGAAGCGAACCCCCGAAGATGGAACCAAATCACAGCTGTACTGCTTCGATATGTGCGTCTTGTACTCTTCATCCCATCTGCAAAATCAAACCAAACAAAATGTTTTTGGGGATTACAAGTTGAGACCACACACATCTACCATTTACTCCCCTCAAAATCTTGGTTTTCATGTTTCCGTCCCTTCCCAGGACATGTTTGTGCAGCGAGATAACCCAAATGAAATTTCTGACATTTTCATGTCATTGCATCAATTACCTCAAGGATAAGATCAACAGCGGAAAGCTCCGTGGAATTTGGTGTGTGAACAAGGGCATGGGACCCAAGAGACAGCATACTTAGTGTTAGAAGTACTGAGAAATAACTCAGCGATGAAAAGGCCCCAAGCGCTAACCTCGCTCAACAAACATTTATGCTTTGCAAGTGAAGAGCATTTCTTTGTAAAGGCCAGAAGAATGACAGACCAGTACTGCCGTGTGTGACACGTTATACCTTGGAGCATCCATACCTTCCTTTACAGAGGAGCACACAAGACTGGTCTGTAAGCTGAAATCTTCAATAAACTTGAATTAGAAAGGTCCCAAAAAAGGTTGGTTGTGTGACGGGAAAATTGGGATTACGACAACCTCCAACTTGGTGACAACATTCGCGTTGTCAAAAGGCATTTTTGACTTTGACTTTCGTGTCTTCGAACAGCAAGAAATGATTTGACAAATTTCTCCAAAGAAAAAGAAGCTTTCATCGGGTTGTTAGCCCAGAGGACATGTCAGTTGTCACTGCAGACGACATCGTGTGTGGCATGTCTTCGCTCCCAGCAATGGCAACGCTTTAATCCTATTGATCTCAAACATTTGACAAATTTGGCAAACCAGGTCAAAAGGGAACATCGCACTGCTGTCTCCAACCCCAACAACTTCTCCGACAAACAGACTGTTCCCTCAAGAAATCTGGTTTTCTTTATCACCAACACTTTTAAGTCTTTGGGGGGGGAGGTGAGGGTGTGGGCATACTAAGGCTGCCCGCTTTGGTGGCTCATTCCTTGCAATAATGTTGACTCCCCAAAACAAGTTGCGAAGAATTGCCCCCAAACTGCTTTCTTACCTAAGGTCGTTGTTGGTCAGTGTGCAGCAGTCCTGGCGAGCCATGAGCGGCATGCGTAGGTGGAACTGGTAGTAATTCTCCACTGACAACTTATTCGTCCTCAAGACGCGCAAGTATCGGTCCAGCTTCGTCCACACTTGTTCCGCCAGCTAGGAGGAAAGAGAAGAGAGTGGCATCTATTTCAAGAGTTTATGTCTTGGATGTTGGATTGTGCGGGTGAAAGGAAAATTTCGCAAAGAAAATCGCACTGAAACTGAGGACGGGTGAACGAACCTGCCGCAGCTGTTCTTCCAGGTCTGGCTTTTCTTCTGCGTACACTAGCGAGTCAAATATGGTCTGCAAAAACAAAACCCACAAAGATGCTACACTTGTCAATTTCTTGTCTTTCCAACAAAACAAAGACAACAGAGCCCCAATCAGGGTTCCCACTTTTGTCTCAAAAAAAACCCCATTCCACCCAACAAAATAAACACATCAATTTTTATTGAGCATCCATTTGCCAATGAAAGATGAAGACGACATTCAAACTTGTCGAAAGGAATACCACTTCGGAACATACCATCTTCTGTTCTCTTTCATGACACAAACGAGGAAATGAGGGAATCTTTGCTCACTTGGTCAAACCTGACAAAATATTTTTGATTTTTCTTTGCTTCGCATTTTCCCCTAATTTTTTCCCCCCAGAATTTGTCCAAAATACCCATTTTCCCTGATTGGAAAAGGTCTTCTCCATTTTCCAGACCGAGTTTGAATCCTACAACCACTTAACAAGCAAGATTTCCCAAATCTGAATCTGAAATGGAGTTGGAATTTATCAGTGTGTCGGAAAACCAGTGCAACTCGGATCACTGTGTCGGCACCCCATGATCAAGTGATTTCTGTTCAAATTTAGCTGTCAGATCAAAGTGGCACTGCTCAATGGATTTTCTGCCTGGTTTGTTTTGAGACGAGAAAATTTAATTGAATGGGACAGCGTTTCATCACTGCATCTGGTCTGGTATTTCCACACGCAAAATGGCAACAACTGAACCACATCAGAATCTCACAAATGGACATTTTCAGCACAAGTTTAGAAATGCAAAACCTCATGTTGCCTCTTGAAAGTTTTCTATTCCTCCAACATCTCTATTTTGTCATTGTTCCAAGAGTTAAAACGCAATGCTCGATGCCATCCTTTTGCATTTTTGCACGCAACGGGTGCTATCGATTTCACCATCAAACAAGTCTCTTTTTGTGAAACCCGACACTGACCAAATTTGATATGAGCATGTTTCTTGAAGACTTTGAACTGGGTCACTGCGTTCACATCATCTAAGCCGAGCAGAGGGGTTTTTGTTCGTGCCGCAACCTGAGTCATCAGTTAAACCTTCAATTAGAGTCGCCTGCCTCGACTAATGAAGACCCAAATCTCTGTTTCAGTCACACACAGGGCCCAACATTACTTCACTGGAGTGCTTTGCCGACGAACGGGCCTCAGCCTGAAAGTGATTTTTTTTTTTTTTTCATTTTTAGATATCAACATTCCTTGCCGCCCCCCGCATCATAGGGAGGGGAGGAGAGGGCATCAAGCCAAAAGTCAAGGCAACCTGCCGGTTGTTTCGTTGGTACATCTTTTGACTAGCAGTGTATTTGGAACAACCAAAACCCTTGGTATGCACTCGATCTCCCCAAAATTGCATCCTCAAAACAGTCACACATCCACCCAAGCTTTCCTTGACACTGCCACTTGCACAGCTGCAGGAGAGTTACGCAGTTTACATTTTGCAGTGAGACACCCAAGTGGCGTCACAGATGTGCAGTCAAACTTGGTGCATTAGTTTTCCTTTCGTGCAGCCTTCTTTGACGCTCAGGTAACAACTCAGACGAGGCAGGTAGGCCATTACTGCCATTAAGACACATTTATCGACTCCCAGCCGAGTTTCAACGAGAAGCATCCTTTTGTAACTTTGCAACAATGGCAAGAAGGTCGCTTTTAACGTATTTTCTGACTCAGTACGCAACAAATGCGAGGAAAATCAATTACGGCTGCTTTACGTGCAAGCAATGTGAATGTCTGATGTGCTTTGTGAACAGTTTCGAAGCAACAGAACCCGAATTCTAAAAACATGCAGCACAACTTGTATTTTGGTTTCTCGCAATTACAGCTTTGCCTCTCTCCTGACTGTTCTCAATAAAATCCATTTCAAGTTGATTGCTTCTTGCCATTGGCTTATCGCAAATGCAACTCATTTCCTTTTTCGTACAGTAC